>FWPU01002217.1_pt1 | contig 50965 bp, 60 predicted proteins | sample 2228361 | NCBI WGS metagenome assembly FWPU01 (sample SAMEA103939777, study PRJEB20133) | metagenome | reverse complement strand
GGCTTCGGGTGTCGGGGAAGCCTCCGTGATCGGCGAAGCCTCGGGCGTTGGAGAAACTGTTGGTGATGCTTCTCCGGCCTCGGTCTCATTCTCCGCTTCCTTTGTCTTGTTCCTCGCCTCTTTTATCTTCTCCTCTGCCTCAGCTGCTTTTTCCCTCAGGTCTTTCCTGAACTCTGCGAACAGTTTGTTCGCTTCCCTGAGCAGGTGGGCTGCTTCCCTCACTTGGGTGCCGTATTTCCCCTCTGCCTCGGAGAGCTTTTGCTTTATCTCATCTAGGTCTGCCCTGAGTTCCGAGACATCAACTCCCGCGCCGGCCATTTTGTCCAAGAGCTTGTCAAGCCTCTGGAAAAGGCCTTTTGCCCTCTCAATGACTTTTCCAATCTTGTTCTTGGCTATCTCTTCTGCTCTCTCCCTTGCCTTTTTGTGGACCTGGGCCCATGTCTCCACGACTTCCCTCAGCACCGCGCGCGCTTCAGAGAGAGTTGTGGCGTTTGACAACGCCGCCTGCTTTTCCCTCAGGAGCGCGAGCTGCGCCTCGATGTTTGTGGTGTTTCCTCCCCTCTCCCTTATTTTTTCAACCGCGGCCTCCATCCTGTCAACTGCCTTTTCTATTGCTTCGCTTATTCTCTCGATTGCTTTTGCCTTGGTCGCGTCTATTCTTTCTCTAATGTCTTGGACGCGTTCCCTGGCCTCCTTGATTTTTTCAGTCCTGTTCAGGACCTGCGCTGCTTCCACAGGCGGCAGCGGGGTTTCTTGTGGCGTGACTGTGGCGTTTGCCGTGTTCGCATCGCTGGCTGGTTCGTTTACCGCATCCTCCGCCGCAACAAGCGCGGGAAGGGCTGCGAAAAGCACTGCGCCGAAGAACAGCGCTGCCAAAACTTTTTTCATTTCCATCGCCTCCGTTCCAAAAAAGTTTTTCACCGCACGCCTGTGCGAAGGTTTATTATTAAACGATTTCCGTGCCAAAACCCGGAAAACTGGCGGAAAACAGGGCGCTGGCGGCTTTTTTCTGCCAGAGAAACTTCGCGACGCTTCGCCAAAAGAAAAAAAAGCGGGATAATTCCTTGGCCGGTGCTTCGCTTCTTGAAAATGGTTCAGGGAAGCTTTGCGACAAGTATTTAAAAACCAATTAACTAATGATGCGGGATGAAATGTTTGAGGGACTGATGCAGAAGCTCGGCTACGTGAGGCAAGAGGACTTGGAGCTCTTGAACGAGATGCTTGAGGAGGAGAAGGCAAGGGCCCAGGAGGAGAGGATGCAGCGTGACGCGAGGATAAGGGACCTCGATGAGGAGGTTAAAACGCTTAAAAAAGTGAACACCGGCCTGGAGCAGAGCAACGAAAAACTGTTGAAAAAAATCGACGAGCTTGGTCAGGAGAACAAAAAAGCAGTGGCTGCGCTCAAGGAAGCCGAGGACAACGCGGCCAAAATCAAGAAGCTCATGGAAAAAAAGTTCTCTGCCCTTGACAAGCATGTGGAAAGACTCGCGGCTGCCCTGAGGAAGACAGATGCGGCCAGGAAGGCGGCTGAAAAAAAGGCAGCCGCGGCTGAAAAGAAGTTGAAAGTGGTGGCGAAACCGAAATTAGCCAAGGCGAAGCCAGCCAAAAGGGCCAAGGCAAAGGCGCCGACGAGGAAGGCTAAAAAACCAGGAAAGAAGGCTGGAGCGGGGAAGAAAAGGTGAGTTCAGTTGGTTCTTGAGGAAGGCATGCCTAGGGCACTGTGGGGCGACCTGTTGATCGCCTTTGGCATAATCACTCTCGCAGCCGAGTTGTACAAGCTGTGGACCCAAGGCATTGGCGCGACCACGCTTGCCCAGATTCAGGACGGAATCTTCTTCATAACGGCAATAATCCTTATTTCGGCTGGCTCCTCGCTCAAAACCTGATTGCGATGAAGCACCTGCTTGTCGTATTGGACGGGTTAGGGGACAGGCCATGCAGGGAACTTGGTGGAAAAACCCCTTTGGAAGCCGCTGAAAAACCTTTTTTGGACGGCCTTGCCCGCGGGGGGCTGGTGGGCTTGGCTCGAATCGCCGAAAACATCGCGCCAGAATCAGACGTGGGCGTGTTTTCTGTCCTCGGATACGACCCGTTCAAGTACCATGTTGGAAGAGGCGCGCTTGAAGCGCTTGGAACCACGGGGTTCAGGAACGGCTGGCTCGGCCTCAGGGCGAATTTTGCGACGAGCGACGACAAAGGAGAAAAGCTAATCGACCGAAGGGTTGGAAGAAGCCTGAGTACACGAGAAGCTAAACAATTGGAGAAGGAGGTCAACAGTGCGGTAAAACTTTCAAGGGCCTCTTTTCGTTTTTACGCGACTGTCGGGCACAGGGGCGTCCTCGTAATAAAGGCAAGGGGTTTGTCTAAACGGGTTTCGAACACTGACCCGGCGTACACCATAAAAAAAGGCCTGGGGGCAGCGGAAGCGGTTTTCGAAATGAGGATAAAAAAGTGCGCCCCACTCGACAAAACAAGGGAGGCTGAAAAGAGCGCTGCCCTCGTCAACGAATTCACTGAAAAAGCTCATGAAGTGCTTGAAAAAAGCAGAGTAAACCTGGCGAGGATGAAAAAAAGCCTTCCGCCCGCAAACGCTGTCCTGCTCAGGGACGCGGAAACACATATAAAAAGGCCGCCGGAATCGCGGTCGGGGTGGGCCATCATCGCAGACATGCCACTAGAGGTCGGGATAGGAAAACTCATTGGAATGACTGCCTTGCCAATCCCTCCTCCAACATATACTGCAAGGGATTACGCGCTCCGAGTGAAAAAAACCCTTGCCGCACTGAAGAAATTTTCTTTCGTGTATGTTCACATCAAGGGACCAGACCTTTATGGTCATGACGGCGACGCGAGGGGGAAGAGAAAGTGCATCGAAGAAATTGATGAGTTCTTCTTTAAACCGCTTTTAAAGAAAGGACTTCCAGTGGACCGCGTGCTCGTGACAGCAGACCACGCCACGCCCTGCCCGCTCAAAGCGCATGGCCCGGACCCTGTTCCGTTCCTGGTAGCCGGGAAAAGGGTTTCGGGAACGGGCTTGGCTTTCAGTGAAAAAACCGGCAAAAACGGGCCGCTTGTGGCGGGGCGCGAACTATTCGGGCTACTCACCGTAAAAAGCGCCTGAATCTCCTTCCAGGATACCTGGCTTTCCTTCCCAGGGCCTCCTCGATCCTGAGGAGCTGGTTGTATTTCGCGGTCCTCTCGCTTCGGGCAGGAGCGCCGAACTTGCTCTGGCCAGCGTCGAGACCAACAACCAAGTCTGATATGAGGGTGTCTTCTGTTTCGCCTGACCTGTGGGAAACCACGACCGACCACTCGGCCCCGAACGCGAGGTTCGCTGCATCAATCGACTCGGAGACGGTTCCTATCTGGTTGACTTTCAGTAGGAGGGAATTGGATGCTTTTTTTTCAATCGCTTTCCTCACCCTTGTGGGGTTGGTGACGAGCAGGTCGTCCCCGACTATTTGCGTCCTGGAGCCAAGTTCTTTTGTGAGCATACCCCACCCCTCCCAGTCATCCTCTGCCATGCCGTCCTCGAGAGAGGCTATTGGATAGGTTGAAGTGAGAGACTTGTAGAAATCAATTAATTCCGGTCGCGAATACTTGTTTTTCCCAATGAAGTAAAACCCGTTCCTGTAGAATTCCGAGGAGGCCGCGTCTATTGCGAAGACAATTTCCTTTCCATATCCTGCCTCTTCGACTGCAGCAGACATTGCTTCGAACCGGTCCTCAACGGTTTTGAAAGGAGGAACAAACCCGCCCTCGTCGGCCACCAGCGTCCCCTGCGCCCCGAATTTTTTCTTCAAAATATTTTTCAGGACATGATAGGCCTCGGCTGATGCGCGCAGCGCTTCCTTGAACGAGGAGGCACCGACTGGCATGAACATTTGTTCCTGGATGTCGTTCTCGAGTCCGGCGTGTTTTCCGCCGTTCATCACATTCAGCTGAGGCACCGGAAGCACCGTTGCGCTTCTACCAGAAAGCCTGCCCAAATAGGTATAAACTGGTTTTCCAAGCGCGGCTGCGCCTGCCTTTGCAACCGCCATTGAGACAGCTAGGATGGCATTCGCGCCCAGCTTGTTTTTGTTCGGGGTTCCGTCAAGCGTCATCAACGCGGAGTCGACGGCCTTTTGGTCCGTGCAGTCCATGCCCTTTATTTTTTTTGAAATAATTTTGTTCACGTTCCCAACGGCCTTCAGCACCCCTTTTCCCCCGTATCGTTTTCCTCCGTCCCTGAGCTCGATGGCCTCGTGGGCTCCGGTTGAAGCGCCCGAGGGAACAATCGCCTTGAACAACCCGTTGCGCGTCTCCACTTCTGCCTCCACGGTAGGGTTTCCGCGCGAGTCAAGGACTTCTCGGGCAGCGACTCGAATGATTTTCATGTTCTCATTTGCTTCAGTATCTATTTACGTTAATATTTTTTCAGCTTCCAGTAAAGTGGGAGGTAAGCTGCATTTATTTTCCTTAGCTCAGGATCCTTGAGCGCGCCGGTCACGATGTCCTCGAAGACCTCTCTGCGAACCCTTGGCTCAGCTGTTTTCAGTTCCTTTGTGACCGCGGTGTTTGCGCCGCGACAGTTTGGGCAAGTGGTTGTTTTTCCAATGTCCTTGCCGACCCACCCGAATCTGCACGAGAAACAAAAATTAATCACTGTCCCATGCGTCACTCCACCACCAACTCGATTCTTTTCCCTCTCCTGTCATACGCGGTCACCGAATCAATTGAATACGGGGGGCGGGCAATTAAATGAATTGCTCCGAAGCTGGAGAAGAACTCCAAATCCGTTTTCGATGGACTGCTTGTGGCTGGGTGGGAGTGAAAGGAACCAATTACTGAGGGGTCGGTCGGGAGGTGGAGGGGAGAAAATGACGAGTGGAACGCGCCGTATTTTGACAGGGGAGCGATTAAGAGCTCGTTCACCACGACCCTCCTCTCTTCCACTATTCCCTTGAGGAGGCCGAGGAACTCGTTTGGAAAAAGGTTTTTTGCTCCTTGGAGACAGCTGAGGAGGGCTTGTTTTTTTATAAAAACGCGCATGAAAGCATTGAAAATAAAAGGCATTAAAAAAAGCAGTGGAATAACAACTCCATGATTCTTTCACGGGGCGAAATACTCAAAGCAGTAAAGCAGGGAAGAATTTCAATCAAGCCCTTTGACGCTGGTTGTGTTGGTCCATGTTCTGTGGACATGCATTTGGGAAACGTTTTCAGGATATTCAAGAAAAGCAGAAAAGTGTTTGAAGTTAGTGAAGAAGCTGAAGCAGGAGAGCACTCTGAAATAATTGTTGTCGGAAAAAAAGGTTTGGTGCTGAAGCCATGGGAACTAGTTCTCGGGGTCACTAAGGAAACGATTTCCCTTTCCCCGGACCTTTGTGCGCGAATCGACGGCAGGAGCAGGTTTGCAAGACTTGGACTGGTTGTCCACTTGAGCTCAAGCCTCGTCCAACCAGGGTCAAAAAACGTTCAAGTGCTCGAGATAATGAATTCTTCCCCAAACAAGCTCAGACTGGCTCCAGGACTGAAAATATGCCAACTTGTTTTCGAGGAACTGAAGGGAAAAGCAGTATATGAAGGGAAATTCAGCCACCAAACCAAGCCGTAACCAAGGGAAAAAATAGTGGAAGTGCGGGGTCTGGGCGTGGTTGTCATCGTGGCTTGAAAATCCTTCCAACAACCAAACCACATTTCTTGCATATCTTTTCCTTTTTCTTCCAGTCCATAATGAATTCGGTTCCGCCGCACTCAGGGCACTTCATCACTTCAAAAAATTCTTTTTTTTCAGCGTGAAAAGGCATGTCGTCTTATCTCAATCAAATTATTTAATACCCGCGCCTTCAATCGCCTCATGCGCGCAGGCAAAACCAGGCAGCACTATTTGAAACAAAAAAACCAGTCCTATTCGTATTTCCGCGTCATGAAGGAAGAGGTTGAAAAAATAAGGCGCGGCCAGTTCACCATGACCTGTCAACACGCTCGCCCGTCCGAGGTACGGACGGCATCCTGGGAGATTGACACAGCCTGGGCCGACGGCTTGAGGCAACGTCCACCTCGAGGATCCTCGAGGCCATCGATTCCATGACCGTGCTGGAGCTCAACGAGCTGGTGAAGGCCCTGGGCGCAAAGAAAAGCACGCTATACCTCTTATGCCTCGCCCTCGAGCGCTCTGGCTTGATTGAAAAAAAAGACTCGGGCTACGGGCTCAGCACCGGGTTCTCCCAAGCCCTCGAGGAGTACTCGAGATGGTGGATTGACTGGATAAAGGATTAAAAAACAGTTTCACCTGGTTTCTTTGTGTTCACATGGGCTTGCTCGAATTATTCGGAAAAAAAGAGGTTCCCGGAGCCAGCGGCTTCTATTCCCTCCAATGCGACCTCCACCCGTATCGGCTGCAAGCACACAAAAGCGAATTCGTTGAACTCGACGTGAGGCTCCAAAACGTTTTCAACAAGGAACTGCTCACTTCACTGGTGTTTGTTGTCCCGAAACTCATCGGGTTCGACCAAACCGCGCTGTCCCAGGAGAGAGAAATTCGCTTGGGCCTCCTCCAGCCAATGGAACTGCGCCACATGACAATCAAACTGTGGGGAACGCCCAGGACGCCGCCGGGAAACTATCCAGTAAAAATCCATGCCCTCTCCCATTACAGAGACTACGGCTACGTGTTGGGCGAAGTGAAAAAAACCGTTGACTTGAGGGTGGTGTGACTGAAATACCACGGCCGCGCAAGCCACTGGTTTTACGGCCTACACCAGCGGCGCCACCAATTATCTGCAGTGGCAAATGGCTTGCACTCTTTTAAAAACCACTCAATTTCAGAGAAGCCGCGGCCTTCAGGCCGCGGTATTTCACTTGCGATAGAGTTAAAAAGCCGTTTGATAAAAAACCGTAAAACTAAGGTGATTTAATGGCGTTGAAGATTTCTCAACTCATGGGAATGGATGTCTACACCGACACAGCGCACTACGTGGGCAAAGTATACGACGTGATAATCGACCTCCAGAAAGGAGAGGTTGTCCGCCTCACCCTCGAGCCAATAAAAGTGACGAGCAAGGAAGAGGCCAAGAGAGTGTTCAGGGAGAAAACAATTCTCTACAAAAGCGTGAAAGCAGCCGACAAAATAATAATCATTTCGCCAACAGCTGCAGAGGAAGTTGAAGAAGAGGCTGCGCAGGTCGAGGAAAAACCCCCGGCGGCTCCCTACTCGTACAGGTACCACAGGGGCATGGCGCCAATTTGAAGGCGGCGTGAAGGCGGCTTCACCAACAGCTCAACTCTTTTTTTAAAAAATATAGCGGGGGGTGGATTTCCAAAGGACGGGCCTTTTTGAACCACCGATCCTCCCGCGAAAAAACGCAAAAACACTTCCTGTCTTTGCGTTTTTCGTTCCGGGTTATGAGCCCAGCGGGCACTCCTGGCTACCCTACCCCGCTAAAAAAAGCAATGAAAAAAAAGAGGCGCTCGATTAATATTGTTTTCTGGTGCGCCGCCAGTTATTTGTTTGTCCTTAGCAAGTGTTCCGAGTCCATGATTCTTTCCAACGTCCTTATTTTTTCCTCTATTTTTTTCAGTTCTTTCCGGCCGCTTGTGAAGTACATGAGTGACTTGCACTGGGGGCACCTAAACTTGGTTTCAAAGGCATTTTCGAATGGCATTCTCGAACAACCTTTTTTGCACTTGTAGAACACGGCTCCAGCTTCCTCGGCAAGTCTTTTTTTCAACTCGTCGCGCTCTCTTTTCTTCTTCGACAGAAAGTTCTGGAGGGCCCTGTCGGGGTTGAGTTTCCAAGTATACGTGAACCACCCGTTGGACAGGTTTTTTTCCCTCAAGTACTCGACGACGCCGAAGCTGTGGAGGTGGTTGAGTATTGACCTCACCTCAGCTATTTTTATGTTCGTCCTCTGCTCTATCTTCTCGTCCGTCGTGCCGTCCCCAATGCAATTGGCTATCCGCACCCCTTGTTCTCCGGCCACTTCGCTGATGAAGTGCTTCAAATAATTGGAATAAGAGAGTTTTCTTGGCATGGGACCTGAATGAAAAAGAAGAAAAAAGTATTTATACTTTGTTTACTACTTCAGCTTCATTACTTTCTTTCCCTTCGCCGCCGGCTCCACAACGATTCGCGCTCCCTCAAAACTTTTTTCCAACTCCCTTCCTTCAAAAAACTCGTGGAGAAAAACTGCCAGGGCAGCAACTTCAGAGTGCGGCTGCGTCGTAATGCTTATGTTGTAGTCAGTCAGGCGATAAACTTCTGCGGGAACCTTCGCCGCCCCAACTATCAGGAGAAGATTTTTGCTTCTCCTGATTTCATGAATCTTGTCTTGAATCGGCTCTCCATAGACCGTCAAGTGCACTCTTGTTCCCAGGAATTTTTTTAAAACCCGCCGCCAGTTTGCAGCATACTCTATTTCGAACCTCCCGCCCCATTTTTTCACCACGGCCCGCACACTCTCTATCACGGAGTCATCGGGTTCTCCGCTTATAGTGATTTTATCGGCTCCAAAGGCGCGGGCGACCAAGGCGGCGTGGGTAGTGACGCGCTTGTCCCGCGCTTTCCTGTGGCCGAGCCTCAGAACAGAAATCAAGGCATTCCCCAAAGAACTTAAAACTCGAAACGGATTAATAAATTCTCAGCGGGCCCGTAGCTCAGCTTGGCAGAGCAGACGGCTCTTAGTCACTGGGCGTTGGCCGAACTAACTGGGCGACGTTTTCAGCGTCGCCGGTGTCGGTTAGCAACGCTAGTGCAGCGCAACCGTAAGGTCGCGGGTTCAAATCCCGCCGGGCCCGTTTCACCCGTTTTTTATTCCCGTGCAGTGGTAAGCAAGCTTTTTATTCCCCGCCTCGTCCTTTTTTGTGCGGATTCTGTAAAGGTGGGTTGAACTGGTCGCCCTTACCGACTAAGAGTCGGCTAATTCTTTTTAAAGAGCGACCAGATTCATTTTTTTACTTCTCTAGTTTCACTTCACTAGTGCATGGCATGAAATTTCCTAAAGCAACCGCCGCGCTCGCTCTCCTCGTGGCCGCGTCTTATTTTTTCTTCTCAGGCGGGGAACCTTACATGAGCGACGAGAAACTGTCCGGCCTGGCCTTCCATTACTCCAGCCTTCCCCTCGGCCTCGTCACCCACGCCCTCGTCCACGCGGGCGTTGTACATTTGGCAGGCAACCTGATTCCACTCATTATTTTTGGCTCGCTGGCCGAGGCACTGGTTGCTCCAGTTGACATCGTACTCTTATTCTTTTTGTCCACAATGATTTCCTCCAGCATCTTCTCCATCTATTCCCAGGCTTACTTGATTGGCGCAAGCGCAGGAATAGCTGGAATCATGGGCGCGGCCCTGGCGCTGAAACCGAAGAAAGCTATTCCCCTCCTTCTTTTCCTTCCATTCATTCTCTGGCTCTCGCTCCCGGGAGTCTCCTATGCAGCCAGCGCTTACGCAAAGGGCTTGGCTGAAGAAAAAACTCTTTTGGAAAAAAACGTTTCCGAACTGGTCGCAGCCAACAGGACGGCCGAGGCAATCGAATTGAACAAAACCGCCGCGGTCGTCAGAGAGAGGGCGCTGGTTGTTGAAAAAGGCATGGAGAGAGAACGCACAACCCCTTCCGACCTCATGGTCCATGTCTATGGCGCGGTTTTTGGCGTTGTCTACGCGTTCATTCTCAAAAGAAAACTCTTCAGAAAAGGACGCGAGGAGTTCATGGAAATCGGGAAAGCAATCGCGTCCATCCCAAAAGCAATTAAATCCATTTCCAAAAAAAGTTAGTGGCCGCAGGGCTGGCAGAGCAGCTATGCGCCCGGCTGCAGACCGGGAGAGAGGGGTGCAACTCCCCTGCCCTGCTCATTTTCTGCAGAAACAATCCTTGCGTTTAGCCAGCCTTCTTTTCCCAAAAACGCCCCTGCTCAGGTCAGCATAGAAGAGCTTTCCTGCAAGCGCCGGCCGGCCGAGGAAAACATTGACCGCCTCGCTCGCCTGAACCGCGGCAGCCAGCGCCGGCGCAGGCGCGGTGACCCCTATGTCCCCGCATGTTGCGGTCTCGCGCGGAGGTTTTGCCCAGCACTCGAAGCAAGGAGTTTTTCTTGGAATGATTGTGGAAGTCATCGCCTCGCTCCTTATCGCCCCGCCGTATATCCAGGGCCTTCTCGTGCTCCAGCAGCGCCTGTTAATCAACAGCCTGGCGACGAAATTGTCCGTGCAGTCAAGCACAAGGTCGGCTGAGTCAATGATACCCGCGTTTTTTTCTGAAAGAAAAAAAGGCATGGCCCGAGCCCTCACCGCGGAGTCAATTTTCTTCAACTGGTCAACAGCATCAACTGCCTTGTTTTTTCCAATGCTTTCCACCCCGGACAGGGCCAAGCGGCTTATATTGCTTTCCTCTATCCTGTCCCCGTCAATGATTTTTATTTCTCCAACCCCGAGCTGGGCGCATAAAAGGGCGGAGTGGGATCCCACCCCGCCAGCGCCCACCACAGTCACGGTTTTTTCAGAAATTGTTTCCTGCGCCCCCCTGCCCAAAACAATCGTTTGGCGCGCGAGCCTCTTCCAGTTCAGCACACCGAGTAACATATTCTGCAGCCCCGCGCGTCGAATGATGGATTTCTCTTCACGTGGATGGCGCAGAGAGAACCCGTTGACCTGAGGTCCCTGCATATTGTGCAAATTTTTTCCGCGTAAGACATTCGCTTGTCAATGAATTTTTCAATGCTTTTTTCAACCATTTTCTCCACGAAAGCGCCGTGGCTCCCCCGCCTCTTCGCAAGATACTGCGACACTGCTGCTTCAGTGATTCCGAGCTCCGCAGCAATGTCTTTTTGCTTCATCCTTCTCGCCAGGCGAACGGCAGCAATCCTTCGGATGACCGGAAGCACTCTTGAAACCATGAGTTCACAGAGAATCATTCACTCACCTCCGCTGATTTCTTTTTCTTCAAATAATCAGCAATCGCAGCGTGCAGGGCGTCTGCAGCAAGGTTCGAGCAATGCATTTTAATCGGGGGAAGGCCGCCCAACTCTCCGGCCACGTCGCCCCTCGATATCTTTATTGCATCCTCGATTGTTTTTCCCTTGGCCAGCTCGGTTATCATGCTGCTCGTCGCAATCGCGGCACCACAGCCGTATGTCTTGAACCTGATGTCCTCGATCCTGTTTTCCCGGACTTTTATAAAAACGGACATGACGTCGCCGCACAAAACATTTCCAACTGTACCCACGCCGTCCGCGTCAGGAATTTCCCCCACGTTTCTTGGGTTCCTCATGTGCTCGATGACTTTCTGGGTGTAGTTGGCAATCAATTCAATCACTGCGGTGGTGCTCGTGCGGCTCCTTCAAGAGCCTTTCGCGCATTTCTTCACTCATTCCAATCATGGGAGACATTCTCCTGAGTCTCTCCACTTCTTCTGCAACGACTTGTATTGTTTCTTCAATGTCTTTTTCCGTGGTGGTCCTTCCGAGCGTGAGTCTCAGCGACCCATGTGCTTCCTCGGGGGAGAGGCCTATTGCAGTGAGAACGTGGGAGGGCTCGAGTTTGTGGGAAGAGCAGGCGGAGCCAGTTGAAGCAGCGATGCCCCGCATGTCCAGGTAAAGCACAAGTGACTCGCCTTCAACGTACTTGAATGAGAAATTCGCGTTGTTGGGAAGCCTTTTTGTTGGGTGGCCGTTGAGCCACGAGTCGCGGATTTCCATAACGCCTTTTACCAACCTGTCCCTCAGCCTCGTTTCCCGAATAGCTTCCTCCTTCATTTCCTTCATGCACAATTTTGTGGCTTCCGCAAATCCAACGATGCCTGCGACGTTTTCGGTTCCAGACCGCAGGCCCCTTTCGTGTTCTCCTCCGTGAATCAGGGGCTCGAGGCGGACTCCTTTCCTCACGAAAAGCGCGCCCACCCCCTTTGGTCCATAAATTTTGTGGCCAGAGACCGAAAGCATGTCCACGCCCAGCCTGTCCACGCGCGCATCCATTTTTCCAAACGACTGCACCGCGTCAGTGTGGAAAACAACATCGTGCTTTCTTGCGATCTCGCCCACTTCCTTCAGGGGCTGGATGGTTCCGATCTCGTTGTTCGCGTGCATTACGGAAATCAGTATCGTTTCCTTGGTGACTGCCTTCTCAAGCGCATCCAAATCAGTTATCCCCTGGCGGTCGACTGGAACGAACGTGACCCTGAAGCCGTTTTTTTCCAAGTGCCTGCACGCGTTGAGTACGGCTGGGTGCTCGATGGCAGTGGTTATGACGTGGCTTCCCTTCCTCTTGTTTGCTTGGGCAAAGCCTTTAATGGCCAAGTTGTCCGCCTCAGAGCCGCCCGAGGTGAAAACAATTTCTTCAGCCAGTGCTCCAAGGGCGTTTGCAACCGCTTCCCTCGCCTTTTCCAGCGCCTCCTTTGCCTCCGCGCCCTCGGAGTGCAGGCTCGACGCGTTTCCAAATTTTTCGGAAAAATAAGGCGCCATCGCCTCCAGGACCCTGGGATCCACTGGAGTGGTTGCCGCGTGGTCCAAGTAAATCCTTTCCATGAAAACCAACCGAAAAAACAGCAAACTTAACAGTGTAAAGAAAATATAAATACCTTGCCCTGGGCTTTTTTTCCACTCGAGTTACTTGAATACTTCCTCAATTTTCTTGACCACGATGCCCTTGTCGGTTATCTCCATTGGGTGTATTTCCATGCTGTGCTTTGTTCCGCGGAGTTTCCTCACGTAGATAGTTCTCGTCGCCTGGGCGCCCACGCCGAGAAAACTGAGGAGAAAAACACCATCCGCGATGTACTCTTCCACCCCGTATTTCGAGAACTGCATTGGTTGTCCTGTCCCAAGCGCTTGTTCAGGGACCTCCGAGGTTATGGCCGTGGTGAGACCGGACCTGGATATGACGTAGGAAAGCTTGAGGACAGCCCTCCTCACTTCCGTTTCCTTTTCGAGTTGAAAAGCCATGGCCGGGATGCTGTCGATGGCGAGTCTTTTTGCACCAACTTTCCTGCACACGCCGAGGATGTCTATTAGCATCTTGTCGAAATCAAGCTGGCCCGGCAGCATCGCGTGCTCCTCCTCAGACGGAGCGCCGGCCCTTGCGCTCGAGGCATCCACTATAACCAGGAGTTCGTTGTCCTCGGCTTCCTTGAGGTTCCATCCAAAATTCGTCATGTCCTGCCTTATCTTGTCAGGCATTTCGTCGAACGTCACAAACACGCCGGGCTCGTCGAACTCGGTCGCTCCCTTGTACACGAACTGCATGGAAAAAATGCTTTTTCCGGTCCCGCAGGCCCCGGATACGAGGATGGTTCTCTTCCTGGGAATCCCCCCGTCTATTAGTTCATCCAACCCGTACACGCCTGTCTTGGCTCTTTCCATGAAACAAACCCCTGGGCCGGAGTTAAAATACCTTTTCCTCGCCCGGCTATTTTTTTGTGGAACACCATCCGGGCTTTTTTCCTGTGTTTTCCTTAGCTTGGTCCCGCGCAGGCCGAGGCCAAGTCTCTCTCCGAAAGGTTGTGCGCGCGCAAGCTCCTCCTCCATGACACCGCAAAGGCCAAAAAACCTTTTTTTCCTCAACCCGCGTATTCCCCTCACCGCCGCGCCCCTGGCGGAAAGGACTCCGGTAACTGTTTCAAGGGTTTTTTTCCAAAAACACCCGCCAAAAAAACAACACCATCCCCCCTCCAGTCACCCGCATCCACAAATTACTTGGTTTTACTACCCAAAAAACCCGGGCGCCGCGCCAATGACGACTAGAGCGTAATCCCTTATTCTGAGCTGGCGGTGGGCGGCACACCGACCAAGTCAAAGCGCACGCCAGCCCCAGTGAGTCCCTGGCAACCGCGCTCGCCGACTCAACCACATTTTTTTCAAGAACAATCAGCGCCCTCACACTCCTCGGCCAGGAAGCCGTGGCTTTTAAACCATGGGGATGGCCACGGCTTCAACGTTGAAGGCCGAGAAAGCAAAGAAAGAAGCCCCGGCCTTTAGGCCGAGGCGCGTGACACAAACAGTTTTCTGGGAAGGCATAAAAAAACCAGTTGTTTAACGGAGTTAGTGGTCGCAGTGAAGGATTTGAGAAGCGATTTTCCCCTCCTCGGGAAAAGAAAAACCATTTACTTCGACAACGCGTGCACGACACTGAAGCCGGTTCAAGTCATTGAAGCAGTCAACAAGTATTACTCCGAGGTACTCGGCTGCGCCGGCAGGTCTGTGCACAAGCTCAGCAGGGAAACCGAGGAAGCATTCGAGGGCGCTAGGAAAAAAGTGGCTGAATTCATTGGGGCAAGAGAAAACGAACTGGTGTGGACAAGAAACACTACGGAAGCAATAAACCTCGTGTCAAGATGCCTTGATTTTTCAAAAAAGAAGAGAGTAGTCACGACGAACATGGAGCACCACTCGGCCCTCCTTCCGTTCCAGGTCCTCGCAAACACTGGAAGAATCGAACTGGACTTCGTCACAGCTGACAAGGAAGGCACCACCCATTTGAAGGACTGGAGAGAGAAAATAGATGGAAAAACCAGGCTTGTCGTGGTCCACCACACGACGAATACAACTGGAACCACCGCGCCAGTGAAAGAAATTGTTGAAATCGCTCACGAACACGGAGCGCTTGTCCTCGTTGACGGAGCCCAGGGGGTGCCGCACTATCGCGTCAACGTAAAGAGCAGCGGAGAAGATTTCCTGGCTTTTTCAGGGCACAAAATGCTGGGACCAACTGGAATAGGCTGCCTTTATGCGAAAAAGGAACTGCTCGAAGAAATGCCGCCTTTTATCGTTGGCGGGGAGACCATAACCCGTGTGTCCCTGGAGTCGTGTGCTTTCGCTGAACCGCCCCACAAGTTCGAGGGAGGAATACAACACTATGCCGGAGGAATCGGCTTGGGCGTTGCAGTCCAGTACCTGGAAAAAGTTGGCATGAATAGAATAGAACAGCATGAAAAGAAGCTGGGGAAAAGACTCCTCGAGGGTCTGTTGGACATGGAAGGCGTAAAGGTGTTTGGGCCGGTTGACTACAAGAAAAAATGCGCTCTCGTTGCTTTCAACGTTAAAAAAATGGATGCGCGGGAAGTCGCCTTGCTCCTTGACGAGCACGGGATAGCTGTGCGTTCGGGTTTCTTCTGCGCCGAGCCAGCCCTCAGGCACCTGGGAGCGCCGGACGGAGCGGTGAGGGCATCCCTGTATTTTTACAACACTGAGGAGGAGATAGAAACCTTTCTCGCTGCGCTGAAGAAAATTGCTCAAATAGCTTAAGTCTTCACTTTTTCCTTGCGCGGGCCTTTGCGCGGATCTGGTGGGCCTTTCTGATCGCTTTAACGAATTCCCTCCCGGTTTCAGTGTGGCCGCGAACGCGGACCCGCGCAACGAACACGATGTTTGTTATCCTGTCCTTCTCAACCTCCATCTCAACATACGCGTGGGGCCTCAGGACAGGAAGGCCGAGGAAATGCCTTTTCGGTCTTCTAGCGACTAACTCGTTGTAAACACTCCACGCAGCCTCCGGGTCCCCGAACTCGAACGTCAGGTGCTGGCGCTTCCCAACGTCCACGTCCTCAACCAGTTTTCCACCCAATTCGTGTATGAGCGAAGCAATTTTCTCCGGCATAAAACCAACCGATAACAACCCAACCGCAGGCGGTTATTAAACGCTTTTTTTTGCCGCCTTCAAGAGCTCGAAAAAAAGCGGCTCTGGTTTTCCCAGCCTCGAATCAAATTCCGGATGATACTGGGAGCCGAAGAAACACTGTTTCGGCAATTCAAGTAACTCCATTCTTTTTCCATCCCCGCTTTTTCCAGAAAAAACAAGCCCGGCGTCCTCGAGCAAGGGAATGAATTCGGGGTTCACTTCGTACCTGTGCCTGTGCCTCTTCCAAACCACTCCGGCCCCGTAGGCCCTGAAAGCCCGCGTGCCAGGAGCGATTATTATCTTCTGCGCCCCGAGGCGCATTGTTCCTCCTTTTTCCGCCACTGCCTTTTGTTCAGGCAACAGGTCTATGACCGGGTGCCTCGTTTTTGGATTGTTTTCACTCGTGTCCGCATCCCTCAACCCGGCCACGTTCCTCGCGAACTCCACCACGCCGAGCTGGAATCCATAGCAGATGCCGAGAAAAGGTTTTTTCCTCTCCCTGGCAAAGCGAACGGCCTCGATTTTACCCCCTGCCCCCCTGGCGCCGAACCCGCCTGGCACAATGAATGCATCGAATTCCTTTAAATCAATTTTTTTTCTCTCAATGTCCTCTGAATCAACCAGAACCCCTTCCGCGTTCACTCCATTACTGAGGCCAGCGTGCCTCACCGCCTCGAACACGCTCATGTACGTGTCCTTAGTGGTAGCGTATTTCCCCACCACTCCCACCCTTATCATTTCGCCTTCCTCGAGCAACGCATTCATTTCCTTCACAAGCCCAGTCCATTCCCCCAAATCCCTTTTCCCAAGCCTCGCATTCATTTTTCCGGCAATGTTTCTGTGAATCCCCTGCTCCTCGAGGACAAGCGGGAGGGCGTAGATGTTTTTCAGAGAAGGCGAACAGAAGACGTCTTCTTTCCTCACGTTGCACTGGAGGGAAATTTTTTCCCTCGTCGCTTCGGAAACCATTTCATCGCTTCTTGCAACCAGAATGTCGGGCGTTATTCCCCGGGCCAGCAGGGCTTTGACCGAGTGCTGGAAAGGCTTGGTCTTCTGTTCTCCTGTAACAATTCTGGGAACCAGCGCCATGTGCACGAACAAAACATTTCCGGCTTTTTCGTCGAACCTCATTTGCCTGGCTGCCTCCAGGACCACCTCGGATTCGATGTCCCCGACTGTCCCGCCGATTTCAACAAAAAGCACTTCGCATCCAGTAGCTTCGGCAGCCAGCCTGATCCTCTTCGCATATTCGTTGGTCGCGTGGGGAATGAGTTGAACTGTTTTCCCCAAAAACTTTCCACGCCTCTCGTCATCCACGATTGTCTTGTAAACTGACCCCATCATGAAGTTCTGTTCCTTTCTGGCGAAGATGTCGAGAAAGCGTTCGTAGTTGCCCACGTCCAAATCGCACTCAAAGCCATCCCGGGTCACGAACACTTCGCCGTGCTCGAATGGATTCAGTGTCCCTGCGTCGCAATTCAAATAAGGGTCTATTTTCATTGCCGACGCATTGACGCCGTATCCCTTCAAGAGGCGCGCGATGGAGGAGACGAGAATGCCCTTGCCTAGGGAAGACAGCACTCCGCCAGTGATGAAAACGAACTTGGGCACAACCCCCGTTGTATAAAGTGGTTAAAAAATTTTGTGCCCGGCGCCTCCTTTAGTGTCCTATGATGACTGTCCTTTTTGATTCAAGCCTTTCTTTTCTCAGTATGTGCATTTGCCAGTAGTACATTGCGGCAGCCAGCGAGAGTATTCCAAGGGGCGGGACTGAAAGAATTGTTCCCACTCCTATTGCTCCAAAGACAACCGCGTACATGCGGTACCTGATGTATCCCTTCCACCACGGGAGATATCTTTCGAGGTACTCCCACCTGTTGGTGACTTTGAGGAACGGTTTTTTCATGTCCGCCATTACCGAAGACATCTGGATGACGGTTTCTGGCCTTTTTTCAAGCTGCGCGTCCGAAACAACCGGGTAAGCCATTCAAATCACCTCATACCGTGTAGATGAGCATTTTTCCCTTGAACCACTCCCTTCCCCAAGCGACTCCAAGCTCCTTCCAGGCCCAGTAATGTCCTGCGAGGTAGGCGAAGACTGCTGCGATGTATGAGTGAATGAAGTAGGTTGCAATCGTTAAGCCGAGGCACAGCCATGCCAGAAAGAATGTTTTGTAAGCAGACGCGATGGTCGCGTCCCTTGTTCCCTCCTCGAGCTGGTTGTTGATGTAATCCTGCCTGTTCAGTAATTCTGCGCTGTGGACTGGCTTGTCACCGTGTATCTTGTCCTTTGCCAGCATTGGAACGTATACTGGAAGCACTGTTCCCTTGAACTCGGGCTGGGGGGACTGGGTGTTCTCAGGCCTCATGTACTCTGTTATCGCCGGGTTCATTCCAGGCAGTATCCAGGAGCCTTTTGGCCTGCTCGGCTTTTCCTTCCTGATGTATTGTTTTACTTCAGTTACCCTGATCATTTCAACCAACCACGAACAACAATGCGTACGCTAGCCCGAGCCCAATGAGGAGGAAAACGTGTTCTTGTTTGAGTCCGAAGAGGCCCGCGTAGAACATCGAGTCCTCGAAAGTGTTTCCTTTTCCCGTAACTGGCTTGATTGGCGTGAAGTCCTCCACCATGGACATGAGTTGAACAATTGGACTCGATTCCTTTACCGCCATTTCATTCACCTTGACTCATTCCACCTCAGTCAACCAGCACCAGTGACCTGTTTGCGCCGAATTTCTTTACGATGAAATTGTCCATCCACGACATCACCTTGAACTTTGCCCCAACTGCTATCATGAGAAGTCCCACAGGCGCCCACACGTGGAGGGCCCAGATTCCTGCTCCAACGAAAATGATTGCATAAATGAGGAATTTTTTGTGGTCAATCCAGTAACCAATGTATTCAACGAGGTAATCCCAGCGGGTCGCCTGCCTCATGTTCGGGGACTGTTTTGGGTCCACTTCAGCGTAGGCAACTGTTACGGGTCCTGCTGGCTCGATTTTTTTCAAACCCAGTGCTTCGGTCTGGTGTTCTGGCCCTTTCATTTCCATTTCATTTCACCTTACGTGCCTTCCAAGAGCCACCTGTTCTTGAGTAGCCTGTTTATGATGAAGTCCTTTCTCTTGTACTGACCGTAACAATAGCCTGCTCCGAGAGCAGCAGCTCCGCTGAGCAAAACGTTTGTGCTCAGGAGGGCGAGCGCGGCGATTCCGAGCGCAACGGAAGCCCCCTGGTAGGTCCTCCACTTAATCCAGTGGCCAATGTTTTCGTCCAAGAATTTTTGCCTGGTAACGACCTTTACGACTCCAATATCCTTTTTCGCAGTGGCGTCCACTGGAAGAAACATTGGAGAATACCTGAATGGCGGCCTTTCCTCCGCCTCTTTTTTCAACTGGGGCGCGATTTCCTTGAGCTCTCCCAGGGTCACGGTTTGGACTGGCATAACGACACTGTAATAATACCCGTTTTTAGAATTTATAAACTTATCGGTAGTAACAAAAAGAGGTTTGGAGGGGTTGGGGCTGTGCTTTTTCCAGCCGTGACAGGCGCAGAAACGCCTTTTCCACGGCTTCCAGACCGGTTTTTGGCCGAAAAACCAGGGCCAGAAACGGCAAGGGGGCCTTCGCGGCCCGAAACCGGTTTTTAAAAAGCCAAGCGTAATTGAGTCATGCTCGAAGTCCTCGCCCTCTTAATCGGTTCCCTGGTCGTGCTCATGGTCTCTTCCGAGGCCATAATAAGCTCTTCGGTGACGATAGCGCGTTTCATTGGCTTAAGCGAACTCGCCATTGGCTTTGTGCTCCTCTCGATAGCAACCGGATTCCCCGAACTCACTGTTTCACTAACCGCTGCCCTGAACAACCAGCCGGAAATCGTCGCAGGAGACACCATCGGCTCGAGCTTGACTGATGTGGCGATAGTTCTTGGAATAACCGCGGTGGCCGGAGGGAGCCTGGTGGTGAGGAGGAAAGAAATGTTCGACGTGGTCAAAATACTGTTCGCTTCCTCGATTCTTCCGCTCATCATGATACTCTACCACTTCAGCTCCTTCGTAGTTGGAGTCATCCTGTTGTATGTTTTCTTCCTCTACTCGTACGTAATCATAAAAGAAGGCATAACACTCGAGGAAAAAGTTGAAGTGAGGAAAATAAAGCCGCTCTGGGCAGGAATCAATGCAGTCATCCTGCTCACTGGCCTTGTTTTCCTCGTCACGAGCGCCGAGTACGTGGTAAAATTCGCCGCGGCCCTGGCAGAGCTCGTCGGCCTATCAAAATCATTCATCGCGGCCACGATAGTGGCTGCTGGAACATCCCTGCCCGAACTGGCGGTGAACCTCACTGCAGTGAGGAAGAAAAAACACTCGCTCATCATAGGGAACACGCTGGGCTCGAGCATAGTCAACGTCACCCTCATCCTGGGCTTCGCCTCCCTAATAAACCCGGTTGTAACCAACCTGCTCCCATTCCTGAACATGGTCATCTTCCTCATCATAACAAACCTCGTCCTCTGGTATTCGATGCAGACCCAGCAAAAAATATCGAGGCGAACGGGCTTGATTCTTGTAGGCACGTACGTGCTCTTCATTCTCTCGGCGCTCGGAATAGAGTTAAGGATTTAAAAAAACAAGGCGCGTGGTTATTTCATGAAGAAGCCAGCGGTTCGACCGGACTCGAACTTGTTCGGCGCCCTCGCATACTTTCTATTCATCGCCACCGCGCTCCCGATATATTTCCTCAAGGAAAGAGACAGTTTCGTGAAATTCCACGCAATCCAATCCATTCTCCTCACCATCGTGGCGGTCGTCGCGTGGATAGCGATATCAATTGTTTCAGGAATCCTCTACGGATTCACTGTCTTTTTCCAGCCATTCGGCCTCGCGGCACGGGGTTTCTCAACAGCCGCGTGGCTCGCTTATCAAATAATCGTTTTCATCCTCTGGCTCCTCCTCATGTACAAGGCTTTTTCAGGCGAGCGCTACAAACTCCCGCTTATCGGGGAACAGGCGGAACAATACGTTGAATAAAGGACTAAAGTGCCCGGAATCCTAGCCAAACATTATTTTGCCGTCAACGTCCAGTGAGCACGTGCGCGCACCCTTTCCTATCCCCAGCCATTATTTCGCCGGGCAACAGGAAGAGAATTTTTTTCGTCCTCATTCCACGTCAACAATGCCGGCTGGCGTGACCCTGAAAACGCACTCGCCGTCCGGGAGGTTCGGGGAATCAACGAGTTTCGCAATCCTCCTGTCCTCCTTGCTTCTGCGCAGGTAAATCCTGTACGTCGCCTGGTGTGCCAAAACATTTCCTCCAATGGGCGCGGTGGGGTCTCCGAAGAGAATGTCCGGCCTGTCCATAACCTGGTTCGTGACGTACACTGCAAGGTTATACTTGTCAGCAAGCCTCTGGAGGGCATGCAAATGCTTATTCAGCTTCTGCTGCCTCTCCGCAAGCGTCCCCCTGCCAACATAGTCCACTCTGAACGCCGAAGTCAAGGAGTCAACCACGATGAGCTTTATGCCGTGTTTTTTCACGAGCTCGTCCGCCTTCTCGATTAAAAGCATCTGGTGGTCCGAATTATGGGACCTTGCAACATGAATGCGCTTCAGCACCTCGCCAGGGTCAAGTTCTTTTGCCCTCGCCATCTGAGCCACGCGCTCCGGGCGAAAAGTGTTGTGGACTATTACTCCCCCCTTGCCAGCGACGAAATTTTCTATTTCCTTTCCTTCTGGCATTACTTCAAAATCATATGTTGCTGCCTCGCCGACCTCTTCTATTGAGACTATTTCGTCGAACCATAACTCACTTTCAACGAGTTTTTTCAGTGCCTTGACGGCGGGCGTTTCCGCACTGAATTTTTGAAGTATTTTCCTGAGTTTTGTTCGCCCAACTTTTTTGACGAGGCCCCTTTCTATGGCTGAAACTGGATTTACTGTTTTTCCGATAGTGATCGCATTTTGGGTGAGTCCCTGTTCTTCGCGCGCTTTTTTCAGCAGTCTCGTTATTTGCAGGTCATTATTTGGCAGGAATTCTAGTTTCCGGTCCTTTTTATTTGTTGGCACCCATGCTATGGTGTTTGAAGTGCTCGGCCCTATTCTTCCGTTTCCAACGCGGTGAACCGCGTCCCTTCTGGCGGGAATGCCTAAGGCAGTCAAGAGGTATTGCAAGTCACTCGCAAGCGTTTCGCTTACCGCTTCAGCGGTCTGCATATTAGTTGCTTTGTCGAAGGACCCATCGCCTGCCAGGTAGCCTTTCAGAAAGCTCTGCTTCAGCTCGTTTGATGCGTTGAAAATTGTTAGTGGGACTCGCTTATGGTGGGCGTCGTACTGTTGCCCATCATAACACTGTTTTACAAATTCAGTCAGCTCTTTTGAGTATATTCTTAGGCCGTACTTGTTTCGGTGGGCTTTGTAGTTTCGCGCTTCCACGAATCTCTGCACTATCGGTGTTATCGCTTTGTCCTCCTTTGCAGTAAAGATAGTCATGTAATGTCCGGTTCCGTAGCGGTCGTTTGGAATTACGCAGCCGTCCGCAACGTAAGCGCCGAGAAACTCGGCTTCTTCTGGGGAAAGCTGATTGCTTGCGGTTTCGGGGAGTTTGGCCGGAACTGGCACGAAGTCGCCCGGCTTTAAGTCCCGGAGGTAAGCGGGCGTCAATTTTCCCTCCTGATTTAAAGTGAAGAAGTTGTGGTACTCAGTAGTCTTGACTTCGCGTCCGCTTGCGAGTTTTACGCGGTAAATTTTCTTTGCGGGATGCTTGATGAAGCCAGTCACGGGAAAGGTACTTATCTTATAGTCATTGGGGTCGAACGCGACAACCTCCACGGCAAGCGGGTTTTCCGCAGTTGACCTGCTTCCGTTTGTCTCGCTTACGTGCTCACTCAGCTCCAGGCTTTTTTCCACGATTTCGCCAATGGGCTTTACGAAGTACTTTCCATCAATTTTTACGAAAACAGTTTCCTCGTAAGGAAGGCTGTTCTCCGTATCTATCAGAAGAACCTCGCCGCCGAGGCCGCCTTTCTCAGGCGGCAACTGGGCGTTCACGCACAATTGGAAGGCCACCTGCGTCTTTCCCGAACCATATTTCCCAAAGCTTTCCGTAATGGCCTGGGTCTCCACTCCTCCTCCAAGCAGTGCATCCAGTTCCCTTGACCCGGTTGTTATTTTCCCAATGTGGAGCCTCCTCTCAAGCACCTTGTCGCCGGTTTCGTAACCCATTTCAAGAGCGTCCCGGGCAGCGTTAATGATTTTGACGGCGGTTCCTTCACCGATTCCAGCGACTTCGGCGAGCTCGACGGGCATCGAATAAGCAATGGCTTCGATCGAGTCATATCCAGCTTCCATCAACTTCGACAGCGTCGAGTCCCCGACTCCAGGCAAGTCTTCAATTGACTTGATTTTTTTGACCCTCCCTTCCACAACCCTCTCCTTTTCAGCCTCTTCAACGGGTTTTCCAGCCCCTTCCGCAACGGCACCAGCCGCCATTCCAGCGGCATTTTCGCCCTTTCTGGCCATCCAGAATCACCCCACCAACAGGATTTTTTGTTCATTTAAATACGCGCCGGGACGTGGTTTCCAGTGCGGCTCCGGCGACCAGTTCTCCCACATCCAAACCCGTTTCCAAATCGTTTTTGTAGAGCCCAAACGCCTGGCTGGCTTCCCTGAGGGCAGCAAGGGGAAAAAACCTCCATTCCCTGCGCGGACTCTTCCACGCGACGAAAACAGGCATGGCCGTCCTCTTCTCCCACTCGCGCATTTTATCGTACTTCGGTTTATTGATGTAAACGCGCTCCCCGTTCCACGCCTTGCACTCGACAGCAAAATTTCTGGTGCTGCTCAACGCAACGAGGTCAGGAGCGATTCCATCAGCCCCGCTGCCAGACGCCCTGACCACGAAAAAACCCTTTTCCTCAAACAATTTCTTCAACTGGCGCTCGAACCGCGAGCCCTTCTCTTTGGACACGAAAAATTCAGTCGCCGAGGTATAAAAATGCTTTTTAACCATTTTTTTCCGCAAAGGATTTAAACAGCTTCATTGAATATTCCTCATGCAAACAGGAGTCAAGGTCGGGGACTGCATGCAGCAGTCGCTGGCCGTAATCAGCGGGGAAGCCTCGCTTTCCGAGGCAGCGAAGAGGATGAAAGCGAGGAAAGTGGGGTCCCTGCTCGTGGTTGACAAGAAAAAAAATCCGTTCGCGATAATAACCGAGCGCGACATTGTTTGGAAAGCACTTGCAAGGGGCAGGATGAGTTCGAGGGTGAAGGCCATTGCGAGCAAGCCGCTTGTCACAATCGCCCCGGAATCGGACATAACCGAGGCCGCGAGGAAGATGAGGGACAGGGACGTGAAGCGCTTGGTGGTCGCGAGGGAAGGAAAGGTGATTGGAATAATCTCGGAAAAAGACATCGTGCGCATCTCGCCCTCGCTCTTCGACCTCATTTCAGAAGAGGAAAGGGCTGGGTGGAGGCCAGAGTACCTCGCCAGCATCGAGAGGGCGAGGAAGAGCGCTGTTCTTCCACAGTGACTTGCTTGAGTCGCGTGGTTTTTTCCCAAGGAGCAATCGGTTTGAATGAACGTGGAGGAAAAGGCCGAGCTGCTTTCAAGAACAATCAATGAACTCGCGGGCCGCACAGCAGTCGTGGAGGGCAGGCGCGACGCCGAGGCCCTCAAAGAGGCCGGGGTGCGCGCGAGGGCAGTCATCGCTGCAGGCAAGCCCGAAAGAATCGTGGAAAAAGCCGGCCCACGGGTTGTCCTTCTATTCGACTTCGACGAAGAGGGCGAGAGGAAGGCGAAGGTTTTTTCCGAACTATTCCGGGCAGCTGGCGCTGAAGTTGACTTGCTTTCACGCAAGCGGTTCAGGCAAGCGCTGGGGATAAGAACCTTCGAAGAGCTTCCTGCAAAAATCAGGGAGCTCGAGGAAAAAAAGTTGAAGAAAAAGGTGGTTTGAATGGCTAAAACGTATATTGACACAGTCAAGTACTTGATTAAGGCAAGGTTTGAAGTGGATGGAATGATTGAAAAACCCGACATCGTTGGAGCAATCTTCGGACAAACCGAGGGCCTCCTTGGAGACGAATTGGACCTCAGGGAACTCCAGAAAAACGGGAGAATTGGAAGAATCGAAGTGGACACCCAGCTCAGGGGAGGAAAAACCTTTGGAACCATTATCATTCCATCTTCCCTGGACATGGTCGAGACAAGCATCCTCGCAGCTGCGCTCGAGGTGGTGGACAGGGTCGGGCCCTGCGAGGCCAGAATTCGTTCGGACAGGATAGAGGACTCGAGGGCGCTGAAGAGGAAGCAGGTGCTGGAAAGGGCAAAGAACTTGTTGAAGACGATGCTTGTCGAAGAAATTCCTGAAAGCAAGGAGCTGGCCGAGCTGGTGAGGGAGGAGGTGAAGGTGGCTGAAGTGGAGTCCTTCGGCGAGGAAAGGCTTCCCGCTGGCCCGGACGTGGCTTCAAGCGACGTGATAATAATGGTTGAGGGAAGGGCAGATGTCATCAACCTGTTGAGGAACGGGATAAAGAACGTGGTCGCGGTCGGTGGGGCTGCTGTTGGGAAGACAATCGCGGAACTCGGCAGGGAAAAGGAAGTCACAGTGTTTTTGGACGGCGACCGAGGCGGAGACATCATCCTCAGGGAACTCATGAACGCGACAGACATCGACTACGTTGCCAGGGCGCCTCCTGGAAAAGAGGTAGAGGAACTGACGAGGAAGGAGATTATAAAATGCCTGAGGAACAGGGTCCCGGTCGAACAGGCGGAAGCAGAGCTGGCCAGGGAACGCAGGGAAAGAATTCCCAGGAGAGCGTTCGCAAGAGAGCCCAGGCCAGAAGTGCCTGAAGCCCCAGAAGCCGTTGTGGAAGCAATCGAGGCACCAGAGGACCTGGCCAAGGCCGAGGCGCTCAAAAATGCCTTGAAGGAACTCGAGGGTTCCCTGAAGGCAAGGTTTTTCGACGAGCAGATGAATCAGTTGGGTGAAGCACCGATTCGCGACATAATGGCAAAACTCTCCGAACTCCCTTCAGTGCACGCAATTGTTTTGGACGGGATAGTCACCCAGAGGCTCGTTGACTTGGCTGAACAAAAAGGAGGCAAATACGTTGCAGGCATCAGGGCAGGCACGATAGCAAGAAAACCAGGACTAAAGATAGTGCTCGCGCAATAGGCATTAAATACTTCGGCGCCAATTCGTTTTTCATGGCGTCCTTCGCCTCAATCGAGTCCACTGCAGACGTGAGTGTCCCGAAAGACCCTTTGCTCCAAGTGATTGGCCAAAAAAAAGCGCTCGAGACAGCAGTGCTCGCGGCAAAACAAAGGAGACACCTTCTCCTCGTCGGCCCCCCAGGAACTGGCAAGAGCCTGTTGGCCAAGGCTCTCGCCAGCCACCTTCCCAAGCCAAGCGAGGAAATAGCAGTGGTCCACAATCCGCAGTGTCCCGAAAGACCAGTAGTCGAGGTGAGGGCGAGGAAGGAAATCGAGGCCGAGAAAAAGCGCCTCAGGCGCCTTGAAAAAACCCTCGACCCAAAGGAAGTCCCCTTTTTCGTGGCAGAAAAACTCGGATTCAGGTGCAGGAAGTGCGGCGCGCTCAGCAAAGCAAGCGAGCAGTCGTGTCCCGTGTGCGGGGCAAAAAAATACGGGGAAAACCGCTTCGTCGCAGAGCCGTACGTTCCCCAGCGGCTTGACCGAACCCAGGCAGCGTACACGAGGGAAGACGGGGTCGAGGAAAGAATTCTTTACGAGCGAATCGGAGAAAAAATAAGAGCAGTCAACCAGTCAAGGGCGGAGGAAGAGGCGTCGAAAAACAAGTTGAGGAAAGTGATTGTTCCGCTCGAGAGAGAAAACTTTGTTGCCGCTACTGGCGCCTCGGAGACGGAGCTGCTTGGAGACGTGCGCCACGACCCGTACGGGGGCCATGTCCAGATGGGCGTCCAGCCATACCTGCGAGTTGTTCCAGGAGCTGTCCACGAGGCCCACGAGGGGGTTCTTTTCATCGACGAGCTCAGCACCCTCGGACAAATCCAGAGGTTCCTCCTCACCGCGATGCAGGAAAAAAAATACCCAATAGTTGGAAGGAACCCGCAGAGCGCAGGGGCCAGCGTGCGCGTGGACGGCGTTCCCTGCGACTTCGTGCTAGTGGGAGCATCGAACATAAACGACCTCTCCTCCATCCTGCCCCCGCTGCGCTCGAGGATAATCGGGGAAGGATACGAGGTGCTAATGGAAACCGCGATGCCGGACACGCCGGAGGACAGGAACCAATTCATTCAATTCATTGCCCAGGAAATCACCAAGGACGGGAGGATACCCCACATGTCAGTCAAGGGCGTTGAGCGACTCGTCCGAGAAGCAAGGGAAAAGGCAAAGGCATTCGACGGGAAGGAAGACGCATTGACCCTCCGGCTCAGGGAAATCAGTGGAGTCATTCGCTTTGCCGGCGACATCGCGAAAAACGAGGGGAGCGAATTCATCGAGGAAAAACACGTGGAGCAAGCCATTCAAAAGGGCTCGATCGAGGAACAGCTCCGCGAACAATACGGTTCAGTGTGGGGAGCTGGATACAAGGAAATGAGCAGGGAAAAAAGAGAACCGAAAGAAATAACGTGAACCAGTCACTTTCCTCGGGGGAGCCTTATTCTCCCGGCTTCGACGGCCCTTTCAATGAGTTTTTTGTGGTGCTCCCTCACTTTTTGCTCGTATTCCTCGATGGGGAAAAGAATTTTTCCCGACTGGTAGAACATGAGCACTACTACAGCCACTCCAAGCCAGAAGAGGAAGTTCGCAACTGGCCCTAGCATCACTCCGAGTACGTCCTCGCTCGAAAAGCCATACGGGGAAGCAATCGCCCACCCGAACAACTGCGGTACAAGGTCTGGCTTGATCTGCGCGTAAATGCTTTTCTGGACAGTCACGAAAATCAGGTAAGCCGCTTCCGCGACCTTCAGCACCGCCCACAGCATCAGAAAAGCTCCAGCGAGCTTGATCAAGTGCACTCTCCTACCGCCAATCTTCAGCCAGATGATTCGATGCATTCCACGCACCCCGCAATCCATTAAAAAAAGGCTATTTAAAATATTGTGGTGGGCCCGTAGTCGAGTGGTCAAGAAACCGGGAAAAAGTTTTTTCTTGGTTTGACAAACGTCGCTCTTACACAGCGAAGACCGCCGGTTCGATTCCGGCCGGGCCCACTCACTTTCCTTCAGTATTTTTTAGTATCGCTTCGGGTAGGAGCCAAGTATTTTGACTGCGCCAAATCGCTCCAATCCCCTGAATGCTTCGCGGACCCCTTTGCTTTTCCTGCTGCCCTCTAGGTCTATGACGAAAATGTATTCTCCCAAGCGCTTTCTCGAGGGCCTTGACTCGATTTTCGTCAAATTGATTTTTCTTTTGGCGAATTCTCCGAGCAAGTCATAGAGCAGCCCTGGCCTGTCAACGGTCCTGTAAATGATTATGCTCGTTTTCGCTTTCCTTGCAGCCGGCGAATCCTTTTTTCCAATCACGAAGAACCTCGTCTTGTTCCCTGGCACGTCCTCGACGCGGCTGGCGATGACTTTCAGCCCGAGCCTCCTCGCCGCCTCCTCTGGCCCTACGACCGCGGTCTCTAAGTCCTTTTTCTTGACCAATTCCCTCATTGCGCCAACCGTGCTCGCTGCTGGAACGAAGTCGGCGCCCGGAAATTTTTTTCTCAGAAAAACGTCGCATTGCGCGAGCGCCTGGGGATTGGACACAACCCTCTTGATTCTCTTGGCCCCGCGGAGCGCTGCCACGGAGTGATGAATGTCGAGGACTAGCTCGTCCCGTATCATGAAATCGTGCTTGAACAAATTATCTATCGTGGCGCCGACGGTTCCCTCCAAAGAGTTTTCAACCGGAACAACGGCCTCGCCCACGGCCTTTTTTTTAAGGGCTTCGAAAATCAGTGGAATGCTGGAGAAATACACCACTGTCCCCCTTCCCCGCAAATATTTTTTTGCAGCCATGTCCGAAAAAGTTCCTTCAGGCCCGATTGTTCCAACCCTCACTTTTCCACCTCGCAGAAAAACCCGGCCAGTCCATCTATTCGCCTCCTCGCTTCCCCGGCCCCCTTATCGATTATTTCAGCCATTTTTTTCGCCTCATTTAAAAAAGTATTTCTCGCCCGCTTGTTCAAGGGGTTCTCCGCCAGTATCTGTGCGCTCAGTTCAGGATTTTGGCAAACCACGCGGGAAACCAGTTCCAGCAACAACTCGTAAGTGGGCGAACCAAACTGTTTTGTTTTACTGAGTCCCACCCCCATTTTCTTGACCGCGGCTGCCCCGGCCAACGCAGTGAAGTAAGTGACTCCTTGGACAACCGAAAGCACCCTGTCGTGCTCCTCCCACGCGCACTCAATGACACTGGCTTTTTCCTTCAAGAACAACCGCTTCAGCGCCGCGTACCTTTTCCCTGGTTTTATTGGAATAAACACCACCGGCCAGCCAGCCACGGATTCCTCGCGCGGCCCGTGCATCGGGTGAATGCTCGCGACCTCAATGTCCTTTTTTTTCAGCTTCCTGTACGCCGCGCAAGCCCCTTTCTTCACTGAAGCAAAGTCCGCGAGCAACGCGCCCCCAGGGATTTTTGGCGCCAGTGAGCGAATCATTTCCGGAACAACAGAAATGGGTGTGGAGATTATCGTCACATCCGCCCCTGAAGCGGCCTCGCCGTGGTCTGTTGTGAACTGCACGCCCAGCGCCCCGGCAACCCGTTTTCCCTTCGCCGCGTCTCTTCCGGTGACTGTCACTTGAAAGCCCTTTTGCTTGAACCACCAAGCGTACCACGCGCCGAAACTCCCTGTCCCGCCGATTATCGCGATTCTCATGAGACCACGAATTTTTTCTCCAGTCCACTGAGTTTTTCCCTATCCCCTCCAGCGTCCACGATTTCCCCGAGCTTTTCCAGTGCCGCGCCGCTTTCAAGGACTTCTAGAGCTTTTCTGAAACCGGTTTCAAAACCATTCGCTTTCCCAGCCACCAAGAAAACCGCTCCAGCGTTTGCAGCGCACAACTCGAGGCGAGCAACATCGGTTGGGCTCTCTTTTTTTCCTGCGAGGACCCTCAAGGCGATTTCCGCGTTTCCCTCAATGGTTTCAGCGCCCCTTACCTGGCTCAAAACCGTTTTTTTTGCCCCCAAATCCTCGGGTTCCATTTCCTTCACAAAAACCTTTCCGTCCTTCACTACAGCGACTCTTGTTTTTCCTACCGTCGAAATCTCATCAATCCCGTCCAGTCCGTGGACAACAACCGCGTTTTTTGTTCCAAGGCGCAGCATTGCCTGGGCGACAAGGTCCACGTATTCCGGAGCAAAGACACCCATCAACTGGTTTTTCGCGTCAGCTGGCGACGACAATGGACCAATCAGATTAAATATAGTCCTGGTGCCGAGCTCCTTCCTCACCGGCCCGACCGCCTTCATCGCAGGATGATACAATGGCGCGAACATGAAGCCAAAGCCCGTTTTCCTAATCATTTTTTCAACCTCGCTTGGCCCGAGGTCGATTTTAACTCCGAGTGCCTCCAGGATGTCTGCAGACCCGCACTTTCCAGTAAACGACTTGTTGCCGTGCTTCGCCACCCTGACGCCTCCGGCTGCAGCAGTTATGGCTGCTAGCGTGCTCACGTTGAAAGTCTTTATCCTATCCCCGCCTGTTCCGCACGTGTCCACGCACTCCACGCCCGGATTCACTTTGACGCTCGCCTCGCGCATCGCCTTCACTGAACCAACGATTTCTTCAACGCCCTCGCCCTTCATTTTTAGGGCAACGAGAAAAGCGGCCATTTGAGTGGGCGTGGCTGTTCCAGCCATTATTTCCTGCATGCTATCATGCGCTTCTTCTTCAGAAAGGTTGGCTCCCTCAACCAATTTTTTTATTGCTTCTCCAATCACTTCCCTCGCCCCGTGGCTTTTTTGAGTGACGCGCAGAATGAATCGATTTCCTCAAGCATTTTCTCCCTTTTTCCAAGACCTTCCTCAATTTTTTTTATTATCGCGCTGCCGACCACGACGCCGTCCACTCCGTAGCCAAGCACTTCTTTCACGTGCGCCGGCTTCGAAACGCCGAATCCAATGACCAAGGGCGTTCGAGTGATTTTTTTCGCAGCTCGAATGACTGAAATCGCTTGCCTCGAAACCACCTCCCTTTCCCCGGTTATCCCCCTCAGCGACACGGCGTAAATGAATCCCTTCGAGTGCTCTGCAACCATTTTAACCCGTTCGGGGGTGGACGTGGGCGCGAGGAGGAAAATCAGGTCAATGCCGTGGTTGAAGCAAGCCGCATTCAGTTCTCCGGCCTCGTCCGGCGGGAGGTCGGCGCAAATGAGTCCGCTCACCCCAAAGCGTTCCGCGTCCGAACAGAATCGTTCAAGCCCGTAGCGAAAAGGAATGTTGTAATACGTCATGAGCACAACTGGTTTTGTTGTTGTCGAGGCCAGTTCAATCACTTTCCTCGGATTCGCCCCGGAGCGCAGAGCTCTTTCGCCGGCCTTTTGAATCGTGGGGCCGTCGGCGATCGGGTCAGAGAAAGGAATGCCGAGCTCCATGATGTCCGCGTGTTTTTCAACTGCCTCGATTACCTTCTCACTCGTCCTCATGTCAGGGTCGCCTCCGCACACGTAGGGAATGAACGCGGCTTCGTCCAATTCCTTTAGTTCCCTGAATTTTTCACCTATTTCACCCAATCCACTCCCCTCACTTTAATTCCTCCAAATACTTTTGCGCGTGCTGGACGTCCTTGTCCCCACGCCCAGATAAATTGATGACGATGTCCTTTCCCCTCCACTTTCTTTTCCTCGCCATTTTCTGAACCCATGCTATTGCGTGCGCGCTTTCAAGCGCGGGAATGATGCCCTCTGTCTCAGAAAGCAGTTTGAATGCGGCCAGGGCTTCCTTGTCCGTCGCAGTCGTGTAAACGACCCTACCGACTTCCTTCAAATAACTGTGTTCAGGCCCAACTCCAGGGTAGTCGAGTCCTGCTGAAATACTGTGGGCCGGCTTCACCTGCCCCCACTCGTCCTGCAAAAGGTAGGTCAGCATTCCGTGGAAAACTCCTTTCGAGCCGGCGCACAGCGAGGCAGCGTGCAAGTCTGTGTCGAGTCCTTTTCCGCCAGCCTCCACTCCAATCAGCCTCACGTTTTTGTCGTTCACGAAGTCCGCGAATATTCCGAGCGCGTTGCTTCCTCCACCAACACAGGCAACTATGGCATCTGGCAACCCGCCGGCCTGGCTGCGGAATTGTTCCTTCGCCTCCCTCCCGATCACGCGCTGGAACTCCTTAACAATCAACGGATAGGGATGGGGTCCAACCACTGAGCCGATGAGGTAATACGTTGTATCCACGTTCGTGACCCAATCGCGCAGCGCCTCGTTGATGGCGTCCTTCAACGTTTTCGAACCGCTTTCCACGACATGCACTTGGGCTCCGCACAGCTTCATTCTGAAAACATTGAGCGCCTGCCTTGCCGCGTCCTCTGCTCCCATGAAAACCTCGCACTTCAACCCGAGCAGGGCGCACGCCATGGCAGTAGCTATTCCGTGCTGTCCAGCGCCTGTTTCTGCAATGACCCGCGTTTTACCCGTTTTTTTAGCCAACAGCGCTTGTCCCAGGGTGTTGTTCAATTTGTGGGCTCCTCCGTGGACAAGGTCCTCCCTCTTCAACCAGATTCTGGCGCCCAGTTTTTTGCTCAACTGCTCTGCAAAAAACAGGGGAGTGGGTCTTCCCGCGTAGTGCCTCAGATAATCGTCAAGCTCCTTCACAAATTTCTTGTCGCGGCGGTGCGCGTTGAATGCTTCCTCCAAGCCGTCAAGAGCGGCCATCAAGGTTTCTGGAACAAACTTTCCCCCAAACGTTCCATAATGCCCTCCAATCGGAGTCCCTGCGACCGGAATCATTTCCCAACCCTTCTTTTCATTCCTTTTCCTGCTTCCACGAATTCCGTGGCTTTTTCCACAACATTCTCCGCTTTCATCACAGCTGTTCCCACCAGAACAGCGTCAGGAACCCTCTCGCATTTCCCAAGCATTTTTACGTCCGCTGCGTTCTTAAAACCGCTTTCTGAAACCAAGAGAACATTTTCCGGAACAAGGCCGCACAACCTCACCGTCCTGTTCAAGTCCACTGAAAGGTCGGCGAAGCTCCGGTTGTTTATTCCAATTATTCCAGCGCCAGCATCCAAGGCATCAACGATCCCTTTTTCATCCCCTGCCTCGACCAAGGCATCCAAGCCGATTTTTTTGCATGCGCCGACGAGTTCCAAATCACTTACTCCGGCGATGAGGAGAGCGGCGCTCGCTCCGTTCGCCTTCGCCTCAAGCAATTCGTATTCAGTGGTTATGAAGTCCTTTCTCAGGACAGGCAGGCGCGTTGCCCCAACCGCGGCGCGCAGGTCCTCCAGCGAGCCCCTGAAAACACTTTCCTCAGTCAGAACCGAGACCGCAGCAGCCCCCCCTGCCTCGAACGCCCTGACGGCGTCTGGAAGGGGTTTTTGAGAAAGCGCCCCGGCGGTTGAGGCGCGCTTGTATTCGCAAATGATTCTGGCGTCGCTCTTGCTCGCCAGCGCCTCCGCGAAGCTCGGCGGTTTTTTTGCCTTCGCGGCCTTGACTAGTTCTTCAAAGGGTTTTTCTTTCACCCTCCTTTCCACTTCTCTTTTTTTCGCAGCCAGTATTTCTTCAATTACCGGCATCATTTATTCATTCCCAGAAAATTCTTCATCATCTTGTCCCCTTGCGCGGTTCCAACTGACTCAGGATGGAATTGGACGCCGAAAACAGGATACTTTCTATGTTTTACAGCCATTATCAATTCATCCTGCGTGGACGCAGTCACCTCGAGGCAGTCGGGAAGCGTTGCGGGGTCTGCGACGAGGGAGTGGTAACGCATCACGACCAATGGATTGGATACTCCCTTGAACAAATCCCTTTCATTATGCGTTACCAGGCATGTTTTTCCATGCATTGGAAAAGGCGCCAAAACGATTTTTCCGCCGAAAACATGAACAATCCCCTGGTGGCCCAGGCAAACGCCGAGAACCGGAATTTTTTTTCCAAGATTTTCAATAACCTCGCCGCACACCCCGAAATCTTTTTTCCTCTCAGGCCTTCCTGGACCCGGGGAAATTATTACGTGGGTTGGGTTCATGCGCCCGATTTCCCAAACTGTTTTCTCGTCGTTCCTGAAAACAACCGGGTTTCCCCCAAGCGAGCCGACAAGCTGGTAGAGGTTGTGGGTGAATGAATCGTAGTTGTCCAAAATAATTGTTTTTACCGTTTTCGCTGCCCTCATCTCCCTCCCCTTCACTTTTTTACCCCGAGCGCTTCAACAAGTACCCTTGCCTTGTCCACGGTTTCAGCGAATTCTTTTTCAGGAACCGAGTCAAAAACAATCCCGGCGCCTGACTGGATGTGGGTTTTTTTCCCCTCGGCGAAGAGGGTTCTTATTGTTATTGCGAAGTCGCAGTTCCCGTTGAACGACAAGTAACCAACTGCTCCTGCATAAGGCCCCCTGGCAGCGCCCTCGAGTTCAGTGATTATCTCCATCGCCCTGTACTTCGGCGCCCCAGAAACTGTTCCAGCAGGGAAAAGGGCCTTGAACACTTCGAGAGCGCTTTTTTTCGTTTCGCCAACGACTTTTGAAACCATGTGCTGGACGTGGCTGAACTTCTTTACTGCCATCAACTCTTCGACTTTCACTGAACCGAATTCGGAAACTTTTCCCACGTCGTTGCGGGCGAGGTCCAGGAGCATCATGTGCTCTGCCCTCTCCTTTTCTGAGGAAACCATTTCCTTTTCCAGCATCGAATCGTGTTTTTTGTCCCTTCCCCTGGGCCTGGTGCCTGCTATGGGAAAGGTTTCTATCCTGTTTCCCTCGAGTCTGACAAGCATTTCCGGACTCGAGCCGACAATCTCCCTCTCGCCGAACTTCAGGTAATACATGTAAGGCGAGGGATTTGTTTTCCTGAGCCTCTTGTAAAAACCGCACTTGTCCTCCGAAGCCACGTAATCCATTCGCCTCGACAGCACGACTTGAAAAATCTCCCCGGCCCTTATTTTTTCAAGCGCCTCCTCTGCGCGGGCCTCGAATTTTTTTTCCGAAACGCTTTCTCCAACAAAACGCGCCTCAACCTCTTTTTCCCCGGCTTCCTCTCCAGCGGCCTCTAGGACCTCGCCGCTCCTGTCCTCGCCGGCAGTGACGTAAAAACACTTTCCCTTGCTTCTGTCAAACACTATTCCGTCGAAAAACAACCCGAACTCGAAATCAGGAAAGTGCAGTTCATCCCTTTCAGCCAGAGCCAGGCCTGGCTCGAAATACTTTACTGCCTCGTACGAAACATATCCCACCAGCCCACCGAGGAAGGGAAAATCCGCCCTCGTCCTCGGAAGCACGAGTTCATCAAAAGGATTTTTCACCCATTTTTCAGTCCTCCCTCCATCGGAGGAATCGGTTGAGACAACCCCGTCCCGTGCAGAGATTTTCGCCAATGGATTGAAGCCGATGAAAGAATACCTCGCCAACTCGGCGTCGGCCTCCATGGATTCAAGCAAGTAAACCGAGGAGTATATTGAATAATTCAAAGGCCCCGACGCCTGGCCTCAACTCTTTTTTCCTGGGCCTCAGCTTCTTTTCAAAGAATTCCTTCAACCAAAAACACCTTCGTGACACTTTTATGCCCTAATTTAACCAGGTGAGTTCAAATCGTGCGGAGCTGCCGATAACTAGGCGCGAGTCAGCGAATTCAGCGAAACCAAAGGCCTTCGCCCCGCATCCAAACCACTCCACTCATCTGGGGGGTCCAGTTATTTAAACAATTGCATTAAAACAATTCACCATGCACCGCACTGATTCAGGCATCGAAAAGCTAAGAAAACAAGTGGACAAGGTTGACTCAACAGTCCTCAAGCTCCTTGGAAAAAGGCTCTGGCTGGTGAAGAGAATCATGCGCATGAAAAAAGCGGTTGGAAAGCCGCTGGTGGACAGGAGGAGGGAAAGGGAAATAATGTCGAGGGCGAGGAAAACGGCCAGGAAAATGAGGGCGCCGCCGAAAGCAGTTGAAAAAATTTTTTCAACCATCATCAGAGAATCAAGGAAGGCAGCTTGGCTTGAATGAAAAAAACACCGCGTTTCAGTGGTTTCATGGGTATTGATGAAAAGAAGCTCATCGAGTTAAAAAAAAGAGCGCGCGAAATGAGGAAAACCGTTCTCCGCATGATCGCCGAGGCAGGGTCAGGGCACCCGGGAGGCTCCCTGTCGTGCGTGGAAGCAATGATTTCGTTATTCGAGAGAATGCGCCTCGACCCAAAAAACCCTCACTGGAAGGAGAGGGACAGGTTTGTTCTGAGCAAAGGCCACGCCGCCCCCACGCTCTACGCTTGCCTTGCGGAAAAAGGGTTTTTTCCAAAGGAAGAGCTTTGGACGCTGAGAAAGCTCGGCTCGCGCCTCCAGGGTCATCCTGAAACCATTACTCCTGGCGTGGAGGTGCCGACTGGCTCTCTTGGCCACGGGCTTTCGATGGCGAATGGAATGGCGATTGCCGGAAAACTGGATAAATCAAAATGGAGAGTGTACGCCCTCCTTGGCGACGGAGAATGTGACGAGGGCCAGGTGTGGGAAGCAGCTGCGACTGCAGCGCACTACAGACTGGACAATTTGGTTGCAATAGTTGACAGGAACATGGTTCAACTCGATGGCCCGACCGAGGAGATAAAGGCGAAGAGAAATATTGCGGAAAAATTCAGAGCATTTGGATGGAATGCCCTGGAAATCGACGGCCACGACTTCGGCCAGATATTCGGCGCGTTGGACGACGCGGAGGAGGAAAAGGGAAGGCCGACGGCGATCATTGCCTTCACCGTCAAGGGAAAAGGAGTGAGTTTCGCAGAGGGAAAAGCCGCTTACCATGGAAAACCGATTGCAGGAGAAGAGCTCGAGAAAGCCCTCATCGAACTCGAGGGACTGAAGTATGACTAAAAAAAGTGGTGGAAAAACTGGTGAAAAATTCGAGAAGAAAGCGACGCGGGACGCTTACGGAGAGGCCCTCGCGGAGCTGGGAAAGAAGAACAGGGACATCGTGGTCCTGGATGCAGATTTGTCCTCTTCAACAAAAACGAGTGTGTTCGCAAAAGCCTTTCCAGAACGGTTCTTTAACCTCGGCATCAGCGAACAGGACCTCGTGGGCACTGCTGCTGGCCTCGCAGCTGCTGGAAAAATACCCTTTGCATCAACGTTTGCCTTGTTTGGAACAGGCAGGGCGTGGGAACAGGCGAGGAACGACGTGGGGAGGGGAAACCTCAACGTGAAGCTGGCCCTATCCCATGCCGGCATAACAGTCGGAGAAGACGGTTCCTCCCACCAGTGCTACGAAGACATTGCAGTGGCAAGAGTCATCCCCAATTTCACCATCATCTGCCCGGCTGACGCGCCCGAGGCAAGGAAAGCGGTTTTCGCAGCCGCAGAACACAGGGGACCTGTCTACATTCGTTTGGGCCGCGAGGCCGTTCCAGTACTCGGCGAGAGGGAGTTCAGAGTCGGGAAAGCCCAGACACTCAGGGAAGGGAGCGATGTCGCAATCATTGCAACAGGAATAATGGTTTGGGAAGCGCTCCAGGCAGCTGAAGCGCTTTCAAAAGAGGGGTTGAGCGCCGAAGTGGTTAACGTGCACACGATCAAGCCGTTTGATGAAAAAACAATCACCGAGGCAGCGAGGAAGACAGGCGCGGTCGTGACAGCAGAAGAGCACAGCATAATAGGCGGGTTGGGCAGCGCAGTGGCCGAAGCACTCTCCGAACACCATCCCACGCCGCTCAAGCGCATTGGAATCAGGGATGTTTTCGGCGAGTCAGGCAGGGCCAGGGAACTCATGGAAAAGTATGGAATAACCGCGAAGGAAATCACCGGGGCGGCGAAGGAAATCGTGAAAAGGAAATGATGGTCGAATAAAATGAGGGCAGTGAAAGTCAGGCTTGGTGAAAGGAGTTACGAAATCTTCATCGGCCGCGGCGCGATTGAACTCGTTGGAAAACGGCTGGCTGGAAAGGGTTTTTCGAAAAAAGCCCTCGTCGTAACCGTTCCATTGGTTAAGCGCTTGTTTGGAAAAAAACTGGAGAAGAGCCTGGAGGCAGGCGGGTTCAAGCCCAGGTTCGTGGTTGTTCCAGACGGGGAGGCGAGCAAGTCGCTTTCAAAAACAGTAAGCGTTTACGAGGAATGCATTAAAGCAGGACTGGACAGGTGGTCGCCGGCAATAGCTTTCGGCGGCGGGGTGGCGGGCGACTTGGCCGGGTTCGTGGCTGCAACGTTCATGCGCGGCCTCCCATTCATTCAAGTCCCCACAACTCTCTTGGCTCAAGTGGATTCAAGCATCGGCGGAAAAACCGGGGTGGACCTCCCGGGAGGGAAAAATCTCGTGGGTTGCTTTTACCAGCCGAAAGCAGTTTTTTCGGACACGAGTGTGTTGAAGAGCCTTCCAAAAAAAGAGATAGGGAATGGATTGGCTGAAGTCATCAAGCACGGAGCCTCCCTCGACGAAAAACTTTTTTCCTTTGTCGAAAAAAATCTGGGAAAAATAACGGCGCTGGACGAAGGGATTCTTGAAGAAACTGTTGCGTGGAACGCGCGCCTGAAGGCAAGCATTGTTGAAAAGGACGAGAGAGAGGAAAAAGGGACTAGGAGCCTCCTAAATTTCGGGCACACCATCGGCCACGCCGTTGAAGCAGCTTCCGGATACAATCTGTCCCACGGCGAGGCAGTTGGAATCGGAATGGCCGGCGAGCTCCTCCTGAGCCAAAAACTGGTTGGGTTGAGCGAAAAAGATTCCAAGCGAATCAGGGACCTCATCGAAAGAACCGGGCTTCCGACAAGAATAGCGCGGATGCGTGTTGATTCAGTGCTCAAAGCAGCGCTGCTGGACAAAAAGGCAAAGGCTGGAGTATTGAGGTCGGTTCTCCTCAAGCGCCTTGGAAGGGCTTTCGTGGCGCCGATTCCGTTGAGCGCCCTCAGGAAAGCGGTCGAGGAACTGATGAAATGACTGTCGTGTGCATTCCCATAACTGCAAAAACACTAGTGAAGGCGGCCAGAATCATTCCAGTTACTCGCCCGGACATGATTGAATTGAGGATGGATTTTTTGAAAACAGTTGATGGTTTGGAAAAGTTTTTTTCAGTGGCTCGCGTTCCCGTCATCGCCACGAACAGGCCCAGGCGAGAAGGGGGTTTTTTCACCGGCCCCGAAGAAAAACGGGTTTCTCTCCTAGAAAAAACACTTGGAAAAGCCAAGTACGTGGACATCGAATTAAGCGCCCCGGAAAAGCTCAGGAAAAAGCTGGTGAAGAAGGCAAAGAAAGCCGGAACAAAAGTCATCGTTTCATTCCACGACACCAGAAAAACCCCGGAGGCCAGTGTTTTGAAAAAAATCCTTGAAGAAGAAAAAAGAGCAGGAGCAGACGTTGCAAAAATAGTCACGACCGCCAAATCAGTTGGCGATAACGTTAAATTCATTGAATTATACGAGTATGCGAAGCAAAAGAAAATCCCTTTGGCTGCCTGGGCGATGGGAGAACCCGGCAGGCCAAGCAGGTACACTGCAATTGTTTTCGGCGCCCCGTTCGTGTTCGCGTCCCTGAAAGGAATGAAGTCGGCGCCCGGCCAATTGACAGTTGACGAGGCGAAGGAATTCATTAAAGCATTAAGGCACTGAAGGTGGTCGAGTGATTGGAGCCAGGACCAAGTTGTGTTGCCTCATCGGAGACCCGGTAGAACATTCGCTGAGCCCCGTGATGCACAACGCCGCGTTCCAGGAACTCGGCCTTGATTACGCGTATCTGGCCTTCAGGGTCTCCAGGGAGAGGCTCGGGGAAGCGGTTGCAGGAATAAGGGCGCTTGGCTTTGCAGGAGCCAACGTGACCATACCGCATAAAATAGAAGTCATGAAGTACTTGGACGAAGTGGATTCCCTCGCCCAGCAAATAGGCGCGGTGAACACGATAGTGAACGAAGACGGGAAACTGGTTGGATACAACACCGACGGCGAGGGCGCGCTCCAGGCGCTTTCCGATTCAGGGATTGAATTGAAGGGCAAGCGCGTGGTCCTCCTCGGCGCAGGCGGAGCTGCCCATGCCATAGCATTCACGCTCGCGAAAAAAGAGCGGCTCCAGTCGCTGTCCGTGCTCAATATTATTGAATCCGAATCAAAGGCCCTCGCCCAACGCGTCAGGACCCAGACCAACACGCCGACAAATGGAATGCTCCTGAGCGCGGAAAGCCTGGAGAGAGCCGTTGAACAAGCCGAGGTGTTGATAAACGCGACTTCAGTTGGAATGAGTCCAAGGACAAGCGAATCCATTGTGCCAAAGGGACTCCTCAGAAAAGACTTGGTCGTGTTCGACATAGTATACAACCCGATCGAAACAAGGCTGGTAAGGGAAGCGCGCGAGGCAGGATGCGTTGTCGTGACAGGAGAAAAAATGCTCGTCAACCAGGGGGCAAAATCTTTTGAACTGTGGACTGGAAAAACCGCGCCAGTGAAGAAGATGCTGGAAGTAGTAAAAAAGTCCCTCGGTGCTTGAATTGAACATCTCCCTCATCGGCTTCATGGGAACAGGGAAGACGAGTGCGGGCAAGCTCTTGGCGAAAAAACTCCGAATGCAATACGTTGACACTGATAAAGTGATTGAAAAAAAAGCCGGCATGCGTGTTCCGGAGATTTTTTCCAACTTCGGCGAGCCGTACTTCAGGGAACTCGAGGCAAAGGCGGTGAAAGAGGTTTCGGAAAAAAATAATCAAGTAATCTCGTGCGGCGGGGGGGTTGTGCTGAGGGAAGAAAACACGCGGAACCTCAAGCGCAGGGGGCCAGTGGTCTGCTTGACCGCAAGCCCTGAAACGATATACGCTCGCATAAAACACGAGACCCACAGGCCGCTCCTGAATGTTCCTGACCCGGAGAAGAGGATAAGGGAATTGCTTGAAATGCGGGCGCCTTTTTATGCGAAAGCGGATTACGTGATTGACACGACAGAACTTTCAGTCGAGCAAGTGGTTGAAAAAATAATTGAATTAACAAAAACGGCAACCCGGGCGCCTAGAGCTTCCTCGGAATGATTCCCTGAAGCATCATCGCGTCAGCCAAGACAAGGGCAACCATTGCTTCAGCTACTGGAACAATCCTGGGACAAATGTTTGGATCGTGCCTTCCCCCAGCAACCAAATCAACGGCTTCCATTGACTCGTTGACGGTTTCCTGTTTCTTCACAATCGACGAGGTTGGTTTCACAGCGATTCTCGCCACTACGGGCATTCCAGTGCTTATTCCTCCGAGCACTCCCCCGTGGCGATTGGTCCGCGTTAAAACCTTTTTCAACTTCCTGTCATAATAAAAGGAGTCGTTGTTCTCGCTTCCCTTCAAGCGAGCTGCGCCGAACCCGGAGCCCAGTTCAACTCCCTTCACCGCAGGAATACTCATCAGTGCCTTCGCCAGTTCAGCGTCCAGTTTGTCGAAAACCGGTTCTCCGACTCCGGGAGGAACGCCGAGTGCAACCACTTCAACCACTCCTCCGGTCGAGTCGCCTGAAGCGCGTGCTTCTTCAATTGCCTCAACAATTCTCTTCTCAGCAGCCGGGTCCGCGCACCTGGCAATGCTTGAATAAACTTTTTCTGCAAGCGCGTCAAAGTTTTCTTCACTCACTTCAACTGGTTCCGCATTTACTCCAGCTGCCTCGACCACCCTGGCCAAGACCCTGACTCCAAAGCGCGAGAGCAGTTTTTTAGCCACCGCTCCTCCAGCCACTCTTCCAACCGTTTCCCTTCCAGAAGCCCTTCCGCCCCCCCTCCAGTCCCGGTGCCCGAACTTCGCCCAATAACTGTAGTCAGCGTGGCCTGGCCTGAAAACGTTTTTAACCTCTTCATACGCGTACGGCCTGGCGCCTGTCGTGCGTACTACAATGGTTATGGGCGCGCCTGTTGTTTTTCCCTCGAAAACCCCGCTCAACAACTCCGCCCTGTCCTCTTCAAACCTTTGGGTAACGATAATGCTCTGCCCTGGCCTGCGCTTCGCCAGTTCCCCGTCCAAATCACTTTCACTCAACTCGAGCCTGCTCGGGCACCCGTCCACCACCACCCCTACTGCTGGGCCGTGGGATTCCCCGAAAGTAGTTATCCTGAAAAGTTTTCCAAAAGTGTTTCCGGCCATGAGAACGTATTTAATCACGGTGCTTTAAAATATCCCGCATGGACGCGATTGTTTATCCATCAAAACTCCATGGAACGGTCTCCGCGCCGCATTCCAAGAGCTACACGCACAGAGCCATTATACTGGCTTCGCTGGCCGAGGGAAGGTCGGTTATCGAAAACGCATTGATTTCTGATGACACGCTATACACTCTGGAAGCGTGCAAGGCGCTTGGAGTAAAAGCAACCAAGAAGGGAACCCGCATTGTTGTGAACGGGAGCGGGGGAAAACTCAGGTCAGGAAGGAAAAGGATTTTCGTAGGAAACTCCGGGACAACCATTCGCTTGATGAGTTCAGTGGCCGCGCTGGCTGGCGGCGAAGTGATGTTCGACGGCACGAAGGAAATGCGGCGGAGGCCCATGCGGGACTTGTTGAATGCATTGAATCAGTTGGGCGTCGAGGCAGAATCCGTTCGAGGCAACGGATGCCCGCCCATAAAAATCGTGGGAGGCGAACTCAGAGGAGGAGCGGCAAGCATTTCTGGCGCGGCGAGCTCCCAGTTCGTTTCCTCCCTCCTTATCTCGTGTCCGTACGCAGAGAAAAGCACTCGAGTCAGGGTCGTCGGAGAACTCAAGTCAAGGCCCTACGTGGACATCACGCTGGACTTGATGAAGGCGTTCGGAATAAAGGCAAGGAACAGAAAATACAAGGAATTTTTCATTCCAACAGGCAGGTACGGCGCCAGGCGTTACCGAATCGAAGGCGATTACTCTTCAGCCTCTTATTTCTTCGCCGGAGCAGCAGTTACTGGCTCGCAGGTGGCCGTGAGTGGTTTGAACAAGCACTCGGTTCAGGGTGACAGGATTTTTTTGAATGTTTTGAGGGAAATGGGGTGCGAAGTAAAATGGGCCGGGGACACGGTGATGGTAAAGGGACCCGCTGTGCTCAAAGCAGTTGAAAAAAACATGGGCGATTACCCGGACCTCGTTCCAACGCTAGCTGCAACAGCTGCATTCGCTCGCGGAACAACCAGAATAACCGGCGTGGGCCACTTGAAGTACAAAGAGACAGACCGCCTCGCGGCGCCGGCGGCGGAGTTGAGTAAAGCAGGAGTAAAGGCGGGGGTGGGAGGGAATTCGCTGGCCATCCAAGGCCTTTACCCAAAAAAACCTTTGGGCGCGGTTTTCGATACATATAGGGACCACCGAATGGTCATGAGCCTAGCGACGCTGGCGCTGGCCGCGGAGGAAAAATCCGTCGTTAGGGGCGCGGAGCACGTTTCAAAATCGTTTCCGGACTTCTTCAAGAAAATGAGGGCGCTGGGCGCAAAAATCGTGCTCGAAAAGTAATTTTAAAACACTTACCATTATTTTTCTGTGCCGCAGTAGCTCAGCCTGGGAGAGCGTTCGATTCCTCCAAAACCCTGTTTTGGAGGGAGACGGAGCTGAAGACTCTCAGCAGAAACCGATGAAGGGGCCGCCTCACGCGGGCCGCCCCTTTGGAGTGTCGAGAGTTCAAATCTCTCCTGCGGCACTAACGGGGATTTTTTGAAAAGATTCTCGGCAGTCGCCACTCTCCTCTGCCTTGCCGTTTTTTCTTTTGCTCTCGAAATAGAGCCAAAGCTCCTCGGAGGCGCGGTGGTGAACGCGGAGCTCGAGTGGGACGCCGGGTTTGGTGAACGGCTTCCGAGCGAAGTCACTGTCCAAACATTCGCGTTCTCCGAAGAACCCTACCAGCGCGTTGAATCAATCGAGTGCAGCAGAGAATGCTTTAAGGAAAAGGACTCGTTTGGAAACGCGGTGTTGAAGTTTGTTTTCTCCCCTGCCTCTTCCACTGAATTCATGAAGGTCAATGCCCGTGTGAGCGTTGGGTACGAAAAGGGTTTTCGCGAAGCGGTTCCGGGCGAGGAGGAAAAATTTCTTTCGCCAAGCAAGTACGTGAAGCTCACCGAGGAGATAAGGACAAAGGCAGCATCAATTGCTGGAGACGGGAACGGTTTTGAAAAACTGGTTAAGTTGACTGAATGGGTTCACAACAGCGTCAAGTACGAGGGGCTGGGCTACAGGGACGTGATTCTTGACTCCGAACAAGTTTACGCGGTTCGGTCAGGCAAGTGCTCGGAATTCACTCACTTACTGATTGCCATGCTTCGCTCCATAGGAATTCCAGCAAAGTTCGTTGCAGGCTTTGTTTTTTCTGGAAAGGAGTGGGGCCCCCACGCGTGGGCTGAAGTCCTTGTTGACGGAAAATGGGTTCCAGTCGACCCAACATTTAATGAATTGGGTTTCCTGAGCGCCGGCCACGTCAAGTTCGCGGAGGGCATTGACCAGGACAACATAAAGGAACAGGTTTCGGCGAAGGGAATCGGGTTCGACGCTTCCACGGTTTCGCTCAAGCGCAGCGCGAAAATAGATTTCGTTTCAACAACCAATTACAGCGATTTGATAACTCTTTCCCTCGAGGTGCCGAATGAAACCGTTGGAGAGGGTTCTCTTGAAACAATTCGTGCCGCGGTGAAAAACAGGAACCGCGAACTCGCGGCCCCGCTTTCGATAAACATGCCTCGAGAAGTAAGAATCGCTTCGGACAGAGACAGACTCGTTTATTTGAAGCCAGGAGAGGAGAAGGGTATTGAGTGGAGGGTTGTCTTTCCAACAAGCCTCGAGGAGGGGTCAATATACAATTACACCGTTGAAGTGACGAGCATTGGAAAAAAAGCAATTGCATACATTACTGCAAAAAAAGGGGGGAAAGCCGTTCTCCAGCAGGTTCTTGAAATAAAGGACTTGAGGTCAAGCCAGTCAGCTGACGCGGTCACGATTTTCGTCGTGCTCAAAAACACTGGGAGCCTGCCGTTTACCTCCGCCAGCCTTTTAACCACACTCGCTGGAGCAGAGCAGCGCAGGTCGTTCTCAATCGGGCCAGGGGAACAAAAGGAGTTCCAGCTTGTTTTCCAAAAACCCGAGGGAACAGCTGCCGACGGAAGAATAAAAATAACCGTGGAAGGAAAGGAGCTCGTCCAGCCCTTCGTAATCAATCTCGTCCAGCAACAACCAACCCCGGAGGCTGGTTTGATTTATCTCGCAATTGGCGACAAGGAAATCGCCATCTCTTTCGAGCAGGCGCTCGCCCTGGCTGGTGGAGTAATTGTTTTATTCGCCTTCCTCGCCATCATTCTCCGTAGGCCAAAAAAGCCCTACGAAGAATCAGTTGGAGAAACGCGGCCGTAGTCTAGTGGCATGATGGCAGATTGCCAATCTGCAGGCCCGGGTTCAATAACGCCCGGACAACGGCTTCGCCGTTGCCAGTGTAGGAAATCCCGGCGGCCGCATCACATAACTTTCGTCCCGTCTTCCACGTCTTCGTCCACGGTGCAGAGCACGATTTTTTTCTGGTCCTCGCTCACTGCTGCCAAAAGCATCCCCTTGGATTCGATGCCCTTAATCATCTTTGGCTCCAGGTTGGTTATCACGAGGATTTTTTTTCCAAGCAACTCGTCGAGCGCGTAGTGCTCCGCGATTCCTGCCACAAGAGTGCACTCTTCGGCGCCGACCCTGACCACGAGCTTGTAGAGCTTCTTCGCGCCCTCGACGGGCTCGGCATCCATTATTTTTCCGACCCGTATGTCTAGCTTCTGGAAGTCTTCAAGCGAGGCCATGAGTAAAAAACTGCCGATGCTTTTAAAGCCCTTGGCTTACTCCAGCACCTCGACCGCGTCCACGATGCCGTCCCCGTCCTCGTCGAATCCCTGGACCACGTGCGCTATTGTTTTTTTGTCGAACGAGTTCGCCTCTCCGACTTTTTCTGGTTCCTTGACGACCGAGAGGACTGCCGTGCGCGTGCTCGACTGGTTCAGGCCTGCAGCCACCATCACTCGCTTTGTTTTGTTGAACGGGTTCTCCACGACCTCGATTATGCCAACGTTCTCCTCGTACTTCCTGCCAGAAGGGTTCGAGCGTATTCCGAAAGTCTTTTCCTCGAAGTGGATCGGCAGGAAACGGTTCATTTCCTCCACGAGCGCGTTCACCTTCGGGCCGCCCACCAGGATGAGGTTCCCCTTTTTTGTTGACTCCCTGGCCTCGGTGTCCAACAAGTAAAGCGGCGGCGTGAAGGACGCGTACTGGCCCAGGGCCATCGCGAGCTCAGCGGCGCAGTACTCGGCGCCCCGCGCCCGGTATTTTCCGTGCGGGTCGGGGGAGCCTAGGACGATTTTTGCATCCAGCATTCCCCCGCTGATGAATGGCGCAAGAAAAGCAGGTGGTCTTCCCTTCGCCTGCGCGAACGGCCTCCAAACAGGCCTGAGGACGACTGAAACCGAGTCCGCAGCCAGCGAGTATTTTTTTGCCACCGCCCCGCCGCGCTCCTCGTACGCCTCCATTTTAATGAGTCCGGCTTGGCCAAGGAGTTTCACGTGATAATAAATCGTTTGAACCGGAATGCCGAGTTCTTTCGCCAGCTCAACCGGGTATCTTGGTTCCTTTGAAAGGGCCTTTAGTATCTCCAGCCTCTCGGGGGAAAGGGCCGAAAGAGCCCTGGGCTCGATTATCTCGGTTTCAACAGCCTTCGAATCCCTTACTATCCAGGCCGGCAAGCCAACCACTCGCTCTTCTTTCAGTTTTTTTGATACCGTTATTATTATTTTTATATTATCGCTGAAATGAATAAAAACCTTGTTTTTCATTTTTTTCTTCTCGTGGTCAAATGTGCGGTATAATTGGTTATGTGGGACGGCGCCGAGCCGGGCCAGTAATCCTCGAGGGGCTCAAGAAACTCGAGTACAGGGGGTACGACAGCGCTGGCGCCGCCAGCATGAGCGAAGGAAAACTGTTTGTGAAGAAAGACGTTGGAAAAATTGACGACATAAACAAAAAGCTTCATTTAGACGAATTACAGGGTCAGGTTTCTGTGGGCCACACAAGATGGGCGACTCATGGAAAAGCAACGAGGGAAAACGCCCACCCCCACACGGGCTGCAAAAACGAGATAGCCGTTGTCCACAACGGCATCATAGAAAACTATCAGGAACTGAGGAAAAAGCTCGAGGCGCAGGGCCATTCGTTCCGTTCGGAAACTGACACTGAAGTCATACCCCACTTGATCGAGGAGGAGGTGAGGAAAGGAAGTGATTTGGCCAAAGCAGTCCAGAATGCAACCAGCGCCCTCAAGGGCTCTTACGCCTTTCTCACCATGTCCGTCAAGGAGCCTGAAAAAATCGTTTGCGCGCGCTTGGAGAGCCCGCTCGTGGTCGGGCTTGGAAGCGGCGAAACTTTCGCTTCCAGCGACGCGATTCCTTTCCTAGAGTACACCAATCGCGTTGTTTTCTTAGACGAGGGGGAAGGCGCGGTGTTGACCGCCCGGGGCGCAGAATTCTTTGAACTAAGGAGTGGAAGGAAAGTAACCAAGCCGGTTACGGAAATAAAATGGACTTGGGAAAGCGCTGCAAGAGGAGGGTATCCTCACTTCATGCTCAAAGAAATCATGGAACAGCCCAGTGCAGTCAAGGCGGCGATCACACAAGAGGACGAAGTGATTAAAGAGTTCGCCGAAGGAATCCTTGGGGCCAAGAAAGTAATCATCTCTGCCTGCGGCACCTCGAGGCACGCAGCGCTGGTTGGAAGATACGCCATCGACAGGCTGGCGGGAAAGTATTGTGACGTGATGATTGCCTCGGAATACTCTTACTTCGCCGGCGAAGCGGACAAGAATACTCTCGTGATTGCAGTCTCCCAGAGCGGAGAAACTGCTGATGTGCTTGACGGCGTCAGGAAGGCAAAGGCCAAGGGCGCGAAAGTGTTTTCAATAATCAACGTCGTGGGCTCGACTCTTGACAGACTCAGCGATAAAAGAATGTATCTGAACTGCGGGCCTGAAATAGGAGTGGCTTCGACGAAGGCCTTTGCGGCGCAGCTAGCTGTTTTTTACCTAGTGGCTTTCGCGATGGCAGGGAAGTTGAGCAAAGGAAAAGAGATGCTGGCCGCCCTGCCCGTCCTCGTTAAAGAAGCAATAAAGAGAAGCGAGGAAAAAACAAAGGCGCTTGCAAAAAAAGTCAAGGACCGAAACCATGCTTATTACATTGCGCGGGGAATCAATTTCGCGATTGCGCTGGAAGGAGCCCTGAAAATGAAGGAGATATCTTATATTCACGCAGAGGGAATGCCTGCCGGAGAATTGAAGCACGGCACCCTCGCGCTCGTGGAAAAAAACACTCCAGTCATTGTAATCAATCCACGCGATTACACGCATTCGGAAACTCTTGCCAACGCGCTTGAAACCAAGGCACGAGGAGCTTTCTTGGTTGGCGTGAGCGACGAATCGAATGAGGCGTATGACGAGTGGATTGAACTCCCTAAAACCGAGGAATTGCTTTATCCCATCGTGAGCATCATTCCATTACAGTTGTTGGCATATCACGCTGCCGTCGCGCGCGGCCTGGATCCGGACCGGCCCAGACACCTTGCGAAAAGTTGTACTGTGAAGTGAAAAAAATGAAGCCCGACTACGTGCTGCTGGCTGCAGGAAAGGGAATCCGCCTCTGGCCGATAACTGAGAAAATGCCGAAGGTCATGATTCGCATAATGGAGAAGCCGGTTATTGAATGGATTGCCGATGGAATCGCGGGACAGGCGAACAAAATAATCGTGGTGGTGGGTGAAAGAGGAGGAAAAATAATCGAGCACTTCGGGAAAAAAGCCTATTCAAAAAAAATGGTTTTCGTCGAGCAAGAAAAACAGCTTGGCACCGGCCACGCGCTCCTCCAAGCAGAACCATTAATTGAAGGGGACTTCATCGTCCTCAATGCGGACACTTTTTGGGACCCAGTGATTTATTATCTTTTAAGAAAAAAAGCGAGGTCCGGCAATTATTTTGCTGTCGCAAAACTGGTTTCCGACTCCAGCAAGTACGGCGTGTTCAAAATAAAGGGCGGCAGAGTTGTTGACCTGGTTGAAAAACCGCAGCGAGCCGAAGAGGGTCTGATAAACACGGGCCTCTTCCACCTTCCAAAACACTTCTTCTCCTATCTGAAAAAATTGCGGCGCTCGCCGCGCGGGGAATACGAGTTAACCGACGCGGCGCTGGCCTTCGCCAGAAAAGAGTCGCTGAAGGCGGTGGAGTTCAAGGACTACTGGAACGACACGGGCTACTTCTGGAACTATTTGGACGCGAGCGCGTTCGCGCTCGAAAAAATGATGCCGACAAAAAAACAAGGCACGGTAGAGAAGCACGTCACGATAAAGGGAAGGGTTTTCATTGGAAAAGGCTCGGTCGTCAAGGCAGGGACATACGTCGAGGGACCCGCATGGATTGGGGAAGACTGCGTCATCGGCCCGAGAGCGTACCTGAGGCCCCACGCGGCGATAGAGAGCCACTGTCATGTTGGGAATGGAACCGAGGTGAAGAATTCCATAATCATGCGCGGGTCGAACGCGGCCCATCTGTCGTACGTGGGTGATTCAATAATTTGCGAAAAAGTCAACCTGGGCGGGGGAACGATGCTGGCAAACCTCAGGTTCGACGAGGCGCCCGTGAAAGTGCGCATAGGGGGGAAAAAGATTGTTTCTGAAAAAAAGAAACTCGGGTGCGTCATTGGAGAGGGAACGAAGACAGGAGCCAATGTTGTCGTAAACCCTGGAATACTCATTGGTTCTCAGTGCCGAATCTATCCCGGCGCCGTTGTCTCAAAAAACCTCAGGAGCGGAACAGTACTGAAGAAATAAGGGGTTTTTGCTTGTTCAAAATCCACGACATCCGCGGCGAGTACGGAAGAGAGGTGACGCTGGAAAAATTTTTTTTCCTCGGAACAGCCGCTAACCTGTTCGGCAACGATATAGTCATCGGAATGGACTACCGGCCCCACAACAAAAAACTCCTCCAAGCCTTTTGCTCGGGCTTCGAGGGCGAAAAAACCTTAACGGGTCCTGCCCCGACTCCTGCCACTGCCTTTCTTTCAGAAAAGCTTGGGCTGTCCATTACGGCGTCTCACAACCCGCCGCAGTACGCTGGAGCAAAGTTCTTCAAAAAAATGACTTATGTGACCGAAGAGGAGATGAGGTCCTTGAGGAAGCGTTTCGAAGAGCTGGAGAAAGCCGGCGGTCGCGGGGGGCGCTGGCCCCCAGCGGGCGAGTCTGGTCGCAAGGGTTGACCGGCTCGCTGGGGCCCTGCGAGGGAAGAGCCGGAACTCGTTCAAAAATACTTAGATTCCCTTCCTGAATTCAGGGGAGGCTTGTTTGATTTGGCTGGCGGCGCTGCTTGCGCGATAAAACAAGTGTTTCCTTCAACCATTTTTTCAGACCCGGACCCGTTGTTCGAAAAACACCATCCTGAACCAAGGGACGACGCCCTTGGGGCACTGAAGGAGAAAACACGAAAAGGACTTGTCGGCTTCGCTTTCGACGGCGACGCGGACAGGGTAATCGTGTGCGATTCCGGAATCGTTCTTGAGGGTGACGTCGTGGCAGCGTTCATCGCAGACAGGCTGCTGAAGAAAAGGCAGCGATTGGTTCTGAGCATTGACTGCAGGCAAGAAGTTTTCGACTCCCTTGAGGAATCCGGGTTCCGCGTCGCCACCTCCAAGGTTGGGGACCCGAACGTGCTTGGAACCGCGCTAAGGGAAAAAGCGGTTTTTTCCGCAGAGCGCTCGGGCCACTACGCTTTCCTGTCCCATGCGCCGAACTCAGACGGCGTATACGCTTCCGCACTGCTTTCCTCGACGACGCCGGGCGAACTGGTTGCTTTCAATAAACAATTCAAGAACATCACCCTCATCGAGCAGGCTTTCGTGAAAATCGATTTCTCGAAACTCAGGGAACTCGCTGAAGAAAAAAAACCCAACGAGCTCGTCACGGTCGACGGCGTGAAAGCTGTTTTCGACGACTACACCATCCTAGTCAGGTCCTCGACCACAGAGCCCAAGATAAGAATAAACTGCGAGGCGAAAAACTCCGAGTCGGCAAAAAAGGGAATGAGACTGGCGAAGGAACTAGTTGCACGATGCGTGCTCAAGTGACTGCCAAATCACTGACTGCGCCCAAAAAGCTGTCCAGCGGGGGCTCGGACGAACCGCCTTCGATTTTTTTTGCGCTTTTATTCAAGAAGGGCACATGAGCAGTAGCCTTGCGCGTAACATGCGCCCAGAAGGCTCCCAGCACCCTTCTTTTAACGAGCCAGGTAATTGTTTTTACGGCTTATGCGCCGCTGGTTCATGGATTCCAAAGCCAGAG
>FWPU01002468.1_pt1 | contig 50970 bp, 37 predicted proteins | sample 2228361 | NCBI WGS metagenome assembly FWPU01 (sample SAMEA103939777, study PRJEB20133) | metagenome | reverse complement strand
CAGGGAATCTTGTAGCGAGGGCGGTTTTCCCGCAGCCGCGCGGCGGCTAAGCCGCAAATCGTTAGCCCGCCATTTGTGAGACCAGGAGTGAATTTTCTGAGTGATCACGATAGGACTTTTCAGTAGGTATGCCCCATACATTGCCGCATTGCCGAGCCGTGAGCCTCTGACCAAAGAGGACCTTTTGGTCTCGACATTCCTGCTGCACAAGGAGAATCGGCTCGAGATCTACTATGCACCCTTTGATTATGTGAACGAAAACGCAAAAATAGTCTTGATTGGGATAACGCCTGGCTGGACACAGATGGAAATTGGCTATCGCTTTGCCAAACAGGGATTAAAGCAAGGAATGTCACTAAGTGAGGTTTGTGCGTATGCCAAGCGACAAGCCAGTTTTGCAGGCTCAATTCGAAAAAACCTGACTGATATGCTGGATGGATTAGAACTCCCGAAAGCTCTTGGTATAGCGTCAAGCGCGCTTCTTTTCGGCAACCACCGAGATTTGCTGCATACAACGTCTGCAATTCGTTACCCGGTTTTCGTGGACGGGCAAAACTACACTGGCCATAAACCCAAGTTGCTGAAAACACCTGTGCTTCGGAGATATGTGAGAGAAGTTTTGGCTGCAGAACTCGGACTCATTAGCAATGCGCTTATAATTCCTCTCGGTAAAAGTGTCTCGGCCGCCGTGTGTATGTTGATTGATGATGGGCTGCCAGATTCGAGACGCTGTCTACTGGAGTTTCCCCATCCATCAGCAGCGAATGGACACCGAGCGAAGCAATACGCGAGTATGCAATTTGATTTCAAGAAAGCTGTCAAGGCCTGGTTTGAACAACAGGCGGGCTAACCAGCGGTTGGAGCCGAGAGCACCTTCGGCGCTGCGGCTCAACCGCGGACCGTTCGGCCCCGGGGCCTCCTTCAGTGCGGGGCCCCTTTTGTCTGCGGGCCCACACCTCCGTCTCCTGACGGCCACACCTCGCACTCTCGCCGCGGGCGCCTAACAGGTAGCCGGCGGCACCGTGGTTGGCACACCAGATCTTAGCATGGGGAGTGACCCCCAGGAAGAGATGCCTGAGCGCTTGCACGTGCCAGAGGGCCACACACATATCCCCCGAGCGCCTGACCCTTCACCGCGGCGAACGGCCTCCCGGGTGGGGCGAGTGCTGTGCCCAGGACCTTGCCGCGGGGAGACACGGACACATCGCGCAGAACCCCAACCGCTTCTGACTTAACTCGGCAGGGCCGTTCCCCCTTGCCTGTGATCCCCACCCTGATCAGCTGCCAGTACCAAGGGCGGTCAACCTGCACGTGCAGAGCAAAAATCGGTTGCATGGCAAGTTTCGTTTTCATATATTATAACGCCTTTTTGAAGGCGGGACCATTCCGGTGGAGGACTCCATCGCCGCCTTGCTCTTGTGGAAGATGGAGGGCTAGACCTAATTGGTAAGGCAGCGGTCTTGAAAACCGCCGTCCCGTAGGACGGGACTTGGGGGTTCGACTCCCTCGCCCTCCGCAGAACAGGTCAGAACCAGCGGGAGAGGTGCCGGAGATGGCTGAACGGGGCGGCCTGCTAAGCCGTTGTAGGGTGTATAACTCTACCGAGGGTTCGAATCCCTCCCTCTCCGCGACCAACAGTTGTGAGGGACATTTCTGGACTCAGTTGGATCTGAAGCTATTAGCGTGGGTTCTTTGACAACCGAACAGGTGCGGGTGCGCTTCGCCCCCAGTCCCACAGGGTTCCTTCATGTGGGAGGGCTGCGCACGGCCTTGTTTAACTACCTCTTTGCCCGCCGCCACAACGGCGTATTCGTGCTGCGCATCGAGGACACCGATCGCACCCGCTACGTCGAAGGAGCAACAGAGAACCTCATCGACATGCTCCGTTGGGCAGGGTTGGAACCTGACGAGGGGCCAGACGTAGGCGGTCCCTACGGTCCGTACGTCCAGAGTCAGCGGCTCGAGATCTATCGTCATTACGCCCAACAGCTGGTCGACAGCGGGCATGCTTACTATGCCTTTGACGACCCGGACAGTCTGGAGCGGATGCGCCAGGCCTTGCGTGCGCAGGGGCGTTCGGATCAGCGCTACGACCGCGAGCGCATGACCAACAGCCTCACCCTGCCGGAGTCCGAGGTACGGAGCCGGCTCAGAGCCGAGGCCCCGTATGTGATCAGGCTCTTGGTGCCGGAGGACCGCGTGATTGCTTTCGACGACGTGGTAAGAGGCCGGGTGGAAATTCGCAGCAGCGAGGTGGACGATCAGGTCCTCCTCAAATCGGATGGGTACCCGACCTACCATCTGGCCAACGTGGTCGACGATCACCTCATGCGCATCAGCCACGTCATTCGCGGCGAGGAGTGGCTGTCCAGCGTGCCAAAGCATGTGCTGCTGTATGAAGCCTTTGGCTGGCAGATGCCGGTGTTGGCGCACCTACCGCTCATCTTCAACCCTGACGGCTCCAAAATGAGCAAGCGGGACGCGGCCAAGCCCGGCCAGGAAGGGCGGCGCTTCGATCCTGACGTGGCCACCTATCGCCATGGCGGTTATCTGCGCGAGGCCTTGGTCAACTACCTTGCCCTGCTGGGTTGGAATCCGGGAGAGGGGGATGAGCGGCAGATATTCACCCTTGAGGAGCTCATCAAGGAGTTTAGCCTGGAGCGGGTGAATCGGGCGCGCGCCATCTTTGACCTGACCAAGTTGCAGTGGATCAACGCCGAGCATATCAAGCGGCGGAGCAACGCAGAGCTTGCGTCGATGGTTCGTCCTCTGCTTGCCCAGCGCGGGGTGGAGGGGGTGGGTGAGGAGTACGTGCAGCGGGTGGTGGGACTGCTCAAGGAGCGGGTTCGAATCATCCCGGACTTTGTCGAGCGCGGGTGGTACTTTTTCCGTGACCCTGAGAGCTATGACGAAAAGGCGGTGAAGAAGTACTGGATTCCGGGAACCGGCGCGCTGATGGCTTCGTTTGAAGAGGCGCTGAGAGGCCTGGAGCACTTTGAGCACAGCCGCATTGAGCAAGAGGTGCGCAGCACTGCAGAAAAGTTGGAGGTGGGAGCGGAGAGGTTGATTCATCCAACCCGGCTGGCCGTCTCCGGGGTGAGCGTTGGGCCAGGGCTGTTTGAGATGCTTGAGGTGCTGGGCAAGGAAGTGGTGCTGCGGCGTATTCGGCAGGCAATTGCGAGATTGGGGTGAGAGCAGAACACTGGGGAGTCGTCCAACGGTAGGACACATGACTCTGGATCATGGTATCGGGGTTCGAATCCCTGCTCCCCAGCGAGGCCAATGCCAGGGTGCCCGTGGCGTGGCGAGAGGAGGCCCGCGGAGAGTGGTCAACGGGCGCCCGTAGCTCAATTGGATAGAGCTTCTGACTTCGGATCAGAAGGTTGGGGGTTCGAGTCCCTCCGGGCGCGCGACCTTGGAGGTGCGGCGCGGGGAGGCACCTTGTGTGTGCCCAGCGGCAAGCCAGCCGTCTGTGGGCGCTGGTGAAAATGGTTTGTGGGGCGCATGGCGCGTTCGTCTAGTGGCCTAGGACGCCGGCCTCTCACGCCGGTAACACGGGTTCGACTCCCGTACGCGCTACCGCTTGAAGTACTGCGGCACATCTCTTCGGCTGGGAAGGAAAGGCGACCGGGGTGTGGCACCTGGGGAAGGTCGAGATTCTCGGCGTTGCGCCCGTAGCTCAATTGGATAGAGCGCTTGGCTACGGACCAAGAGGTTGGGGGTTCAAGTCCCTCCGGGCGTACAACGGTTGAAGGGAGTATCGATGGAGATGACCACTGACGGCGGCCACGAGACGTGGATGGAGCAGGCTTTTCGGGAGGCGGAAAAGGCCTTGGCCAAGGGGGAGGTTCCGGTGGGCGCCGTGGTGGTCTATGAGGGGCGGGTCATTGGCCGCGGCCACAACCTCGTAGAGACACTGCAAGACCCTACGGCGCACGCGGAGATGCTGGCGCTGACGGCTGCAGCCAATGCCCTGGCCTCGTGGCGCCTGAACGACGCGGTGCTCTACGTGACCCTGGAGCCGTGCCCGATGTGCATGGGCGCCGTGTTGCTGGCACGGGTGGCGCGCCTGGTCTATGGCGCCCGCGACGCGCGCTACGGGGCGTGCGGGTCGATCGTGGATCTGGCCGCCTGCAAGGAGTTGAACACGGGCATCGACATTGTCGGCGGGGTCATGGCGGCGCGCAGCAGCTCTCTGTTGCGCGACTTTTTTGCCGCCAGGCGGACGCGGGCCGCTCCGGGCCCAGAAAGCGACGTGCAGCATCCGGCACCGGAGAGGTGCGAGAGCGGTTGAATCGGACGGTCTCGAAAACCGTTGTCCCTTTACGGGGACCGTGGGTTCGAATCCCACCCTCTCCGCTGTTTGCGAGCACCCGATATAGCCCTCAGGCAGACGGCGCGGCGAAGCGATGGAGAGGTGTCCGAGTGGTTGAAGGAGCACGCTTGGAAAGCGTGTGTACGAAAGTACCGCGGGTTCGAATCCCGCCCTCTCCGCCCCTGTGAGGCGGCCAGCGGCTTTTCTCGGTGGTGGCAAACGATGACGTGGGGCCGTAGCTCAGTTGGGAGAGCGGTACGTTCGCAACGTACAGGTCATGGGTTCGAATCCCATCGGCTCCACAAGGCTGTGCTAGACGGGGAGTTAGCGGTGCCCTGTAACCTGCAATCCGCTATAGCAGGGTTGAAGTCCCACCCTGAGGTCCGCTCGCACCTGTCTGCTTCCCCGGTAAGTGGTGTTGATAGTCCAAGTCCTGCGCAATAGAACCGTGCTCAACCCCGTCAGGACCGGAAGGTAGCAGCGGTACGCACGCCCTCTATGTGCCGTAGGGGCCCTTGGCTGGAGCCGGCTGCCGGGAAGGCGCAGGTGAAGAGAGATCGAAGGTGGGTGCACAGCCGCTGAGTTGCCTACGCGTGTGCGCGCCCAAGGAGCAGTCCCTGTTCGGAGAGCTTGATGTCCTACCTGGTGTTGGCCAGAAAATACCGGCCCATGCGCTTCGAAGAAGTGGTGGGTCAACAACACGTCACTGCCACTTTGCGCAATGCCATCAGCTCGGGGCGGCTTGCCAACGCCTATCTGTTTGCGGGACCGCGCGGCGTAGGGAAGACCTCGGTGGCGCGCATTTTGGCCAAAGCGCTCAACTGCGACAAGGGGCCCTCTGCCACCCCTTGCAACGAATGCTCTTCGTGCCGGGAGATCACCGAGGGCCGAAGCCTGGACGTGTTAGAAATCGACGGTGCCTCCAACCGTGGCATCGACGAAGTGCGTAACCTCCGCGAGACGCTCCGTTACGCCCCCTCGCCAGGCAAGCACAAGATCTACATCATCGACGAAGTGCACATGCTCACGCCGGAGGCCTTCAACGCCCTGCTCAAGACCCTGGAGGAGCCTCCCAAGCACGTGCTCTTCATTTTCGCCACCACCGAGCCGCGACGCGTCCCCCCTACCATTCTGTCCCGGTGCCAACGCTTCGACTTTCGCCGCATCGCCGCGCGCGACATCGTGGCCCAGCTCAAGGCCATCTGTGAAGCAGAGGGGATAACCATCCCCGAAGAGGCGCTGCTCCTCATCGTGCAGAGGGCCGATGGCAGCATGCGCGATGCCGAGAGCATCCTGGACCAGATGGTGGCCTACACGGGCGAGACCATCACCACCGAGCAGGTCAGCGACCTCTTGGGCATCATCGACCAGGAGCTCTTTTTCACCTGTTCGTCCATCATCAAGAGCCGCGACAGCAAGGGCGCCTTGGCACTGGCCGACAAGGTGTTCGCCGAGGGGGTAGACTTTGTGGAATTCATGGTTGGACTGGCAGGGCACCTGCGCAATATCCTCATCACCAAGTCGCTCCAGAGCACAGAAACCTTGGACATATCCGACCATTTTGCCGCCCGTTATCAAGCAGAGGCGCAGGACTTTGCCAGCGAAGACCTCATGCGGCTGATCAAGATTGCCAGCGAGGCAGCCCAGAATTTGACCCGGGTAGAGAACCCGCGCGTGCAGTTCGAACTGGCCCTGCTGCGCATGGTGAACATGGATCGCGCCGTCGACCTCGGCGAACTCCTCAGCCAGCTGGGGGAATTAAAAAAAAAGCCAACCTTTGAATCGGCCCGGGTGAGCAAGGGGTCGGTGACGGCAGCCCCCAATCGGGTGCAGTCTCCTGGGACTCCCTATCTGAAGAAGCCTGCGGGGAATTCCACCCCGGTGACCATCGAGCGGGTGAAACAGGTTTGGCCGCAGGTGGTGGAGGAAGTGCGCCGCACCCGCGTTTCCCTGGCGGTGACCCTGCAGGAAGGAGTGCCCAGCAGGCTGGATGGCAACGTGGTGGAAGTGCTGTTCCACAAGGACAACGGCTTCCACATGCAGAGCGTGGAGCGCAACCGCCAGTGCATCGAGGAGGCGTTGGCGCAGCTGGTGGGGCAGCACCTACGCATCAAATGTGTGCGCGACGAGCAGGGCGTGCTTGCGCCAAGCTCCCCCAATAGTGCCCGCGAGCAGTTTCAGCAGATGGTGCAAACATATCCGACGTTGCAAATCCTCGTCGACCGACTGGGCGCCGAGCCTGTTGAGTAGCTGCCAGGAGGACGTTCCATGCAGAAGATTGGCCTTGGCAGCCTGTTGAAACAGGCGCAAAAGATGCAGGAGCAGATGCAGAAGGCACAAGAGGCACTGGCTGCGCTGCGGGTGGAGGGTACGGCGGGAGGTGGCATGGTCAAAGCGGTGGTCACGGGTCAGTATGAGGTGGTGGAGGTCAAGATTGACCCCGAGGTGGTCAGCGCCGAAGATCTGGAGATGCTGGAAGACCTGATTGTGGCGGCTTTGAATCAGGCGCTGCACAAGGCCCAGGCCAAGGCACGCGAGGAGATGGGCAAGATCACCGGCGGCATGGGGGGCGACCTGTTGCCGCGACTCATGTAGTGATGCCTTAGGAGTTCGCCCTGTGCTCTATCCCTCCGAGGCGGTGGAAAAGGCCATTAGCCAACTGTCCCAGCTTCCCGGCATTGGCCGCAAATCGGCGCAGCGGATCGTCTTTTACCTGCTCAAGGTGCCGGCCGAAGAGGTGCGACTTTTGGCCGAGAGTCTGCTGAGGATTAAAGAGCGCGTCACCCGTTGCTCCATCTGCTGCAGCATCACCGAACAGGACCCATGCGCGATCTGCACCGATCCGAAGCGCGACCAGAAGGTCATCTGTGTGGTGGAGGAGGCGAACGACGTGCTGGCTTTGGAACGGACGCACGAATACCGTGGCCTTTACCATGTGCTGGGAGGGGCCCTGTCGCCGCTGGACGGCATTGGGCCGGAGCAACTAAAGGTCAAGGAGCTCTTGCTGCGTCTGCGCCCACCGGTGGAGGAGGTCATTCTCGCCACGAATCCCAATGCCGAGGGCGAGGCCACGGCACTCTACCTGCTGAAGCTGATCCAGCCGCTGGGCATCAAGGTGACCAGGATCGCGCGGGGCATCCCCATGGGCGTGGACATAGAGTACGCTGACGAGATCACGCTGACGCGCGCCCTGGAAGGCAGGACGGTTCTCTGAGCATTCCCAGGTGTGCACGGAGGAGGACTGCGACGTGGCACGGATGATTGAAGTGCGCTGGCATGGACGTGGAGGACAAGGGGCGAAGACGGCGGCACAGATGCTGGCCGAGGCGGCCATCGAAGAAGGGAGCTATGCGCAAGCGTTCCCCGAGTACGGTCCCGAGCGCACTGGCGCTCCCGTGCGTGCTTACACCCGCATCTCTGACGCCCCGATCGTGCTCCACAGCCCGGTTCGCCACCCGGCGGTGGTCATAGTGCTGGATCAGGCACTCCTCGACACGGTGAACGTAGTCGAGGGGATGGACAAGGATGGTACCCTCATTGTCAATACCCCCCAGACGCCGGAGGAGATCCGCGCGCGGCTGAACCTGAAGGGGGGCACGATCATCTCCCTCAACGCCTCGCAGATCGCGCAGGAAACCATCGGCAGGCCCATCCCGAACACAGTGATGCTGGGTGCGTTTCTGCGCGCCACCGGCATGTTAGAGCTGGACACCGTGGTCGCAGACATCGAGCACAAGTTCGCCCGCAAGTTCAGTCGGGAGATAAGCGAAGCCAACGTCAAGGCCATCAGGCGCGCCTACCAGGAGGTGAAGATCGGATGAACCTCAAGGGCTGGAAAGAGCTCCCCACTGGTGGAGTTATCACCGAAGCAGGCAACGCGGCCGAGTACAAGACCGGCTCTTGGCGTGCCTTCAAGCCAGTGTGGATTCAGGAACGCTGCATTCACTGCCTGTTCTGCTGGCTCTATTGTCCGGAGCCGGCGGTGAAGGTGGCTGACGGCAAGATGCAGGGTTTTGACTATGACTTCTGTAAGGGGTGCGGCATCTGCGCGCGGGAATGCCCCGAAAAGGCCCATGCGATTGAAATGGTACCGGAGTTTTAGCGGCGCGGAGGAGGAATGGCGCACGTTGTTGCCCTCACGGGGAATGAAGCGGTTGCCGAGGCGATGCGGCAGATAAACCCGGATGTGGTGGCTGCGTACCCCATCACGCCGCAAACCGAGCTGATGCACCGCTTTGCCGAGTTTCATGCCGATGGCATGGTGGATACCGAGCTGGTGTTAGTCGAGTCCGAGCACAGCGCCATGAGCGCCACCCTGGGTGCCTCTGCGGCAGGGGCCCGGGCGATGACTGCCACCAGCTCCCAGGGCTTGGCCCTCATGTGGGAAGTGGTGTACATAGCCGCCTCGCTGCGCCTGCCCATCGTCATGGCGGTGGTGAACAGGGCGCTCAGCGGCAACATCAACATCCACTGCGATCACTCCGACACGATGGGCTGCCGCGACTCCGGGTGGCTCCAGCTCTTTTCGGAGAACACGCAGGAGGCGTACGACAATACCATCATGGCTGTGAAAATTGCCGAGCATCCACGCGTGTTGTTGCCGGTCATGGTCACCCTGGACGGCTTCATCATCAGCCATACGGTGGAGCGGCTGGAGATCCTCGACGACCAGCAGGTTAAGGAGTTTGTTGGCACCTATCGACCCGAGCACTATCTCCTGGACATGGATCACCCGTACACCGTAGGGCCCCTGGACCTGCAGGACTACTACTTCGAGCACAAACGGCAGGAGATCCAGGCGCAGGAGCAGGCGCTGGGAGTGATCGAGGAGGTGGCTGAGACCTACCAGAAGCTTTCTGGGAGGCCGTGCGGGCTCATCGAGGAGTACCGCATGGAGGACGCGGAGCGCGCGGTGGTGGCCATGGGGTCCACGTGTGGCACGGCTAAGGTGGTGATCGATGAGCTTCGCGCCCAGGGCGAAGCGGTGGGGCTGGTCAAGGTGCGGTGCTATCGACCATTCCCGTACGAGCGCCTCGTGGCGGCGCTGCGCAAGGTGAAAGCGGTGGCAGTGCTGGATCGGGCGGTAGCTTTCGGCAGCAAGGGAGGGCCACTGTACGGGGATGTGCGGGCGGCCCTGTTCAGCAACAACGGCCATCACGACGTGCGGGTGATCGACTACATCTACGGTCTGGGTGGGCGCGACCTGGAGCCGGAGCACATTCAGCAGGCCTTCGCTGACCTGCGGCAGATCGTGGCTACGGGCCGGGTGACGTTCGAAGTGGGATACTTGGGACTGCGCGAGTAGCGCGCCCTCTGGAATTGTGGAGAGTGCAAATATGGCGACCATCAAAGAGCTCTCACAGCGCCAGGACAGACTTTCCCCTGGACATCGGGCCTGCGCTGGTTGCACCCCCATCATTGCCTTTCATCAGGTATTGCGCTCGGTGCAGGGGCACGTCGTCTGCGGCTGCGCCACAGGGTGCATGGAGGTGGTGACGACCATCTTCCCCTACACCGCCTGGAAGGTGCCGTTTATTCACAATGCCTTCGAGAACGTCGCCGCCACCATGAGCGGGGTCGAGGCCGCCTACCGGGCCCTCAAGCGCCAGGGGCGCATCGACAAAGAGATCAAGTTCATCGCCTTCGGCGGAGACGGGGGGACCTATGACATCGGCTTGCAGTCGTTGTCCGGTGCGCTGGAACGGGGCCACAATATGCTCTATGTATGCTACAACAATGAGGCCTACATGAACACAGGCATCCAACGTTCCAGTGCCACACCTTTTGCCGCCGATACCAAGACAGCTCCGGCGGGCAAAGTGCACAAAGGCAAGCGGCAGTTTCCCAAGAACCTGACGGAAATCGTCATTGCTCACGAGGTGCCGTATGCGGCGCAGGCGAGTGTGAGTCATTGGAAGGACTTGAATCGGAAGGTGGAGCGAGCGCTGGCGGTGGAAGGGCCCACTTTCATCAACATTCTTGCACCTTGTCCCCCGGGGTGGCGCTTCCCGCAGGAAATGGGTATCGAGATGGCACGTCTGGCAGTGGAGACCTGCTTTTGGCCTTTGTACGAATACGACCATGGCGTACGGATTCTGAACTACCGCCCAAAGGAGAAGAAGCCGCTCAGCGAGTGGACTAAACAGCAAGGTCGTTTTCGTCACTTACACCGGGCGGAGAATGCCCATCTGCTGGCTGCCGCACAGGCGGAAGTGGACCGGAGGTGGGAGAGGCTTCTGCGTCTGTGCGAGCAGAGCGCTCGCCAGGAATGACGGCAAACCGAGTGGGGTTGTATGACGCTTGCCAACGCTCTGACGCTGTTGCGCATCGCGCTCACGCCAGTGTTTGTGGTCCTGATCATGAGCGAGAACCTTGTCAGCGTGTACGTGGGGTGTCTCATCTTCCTTGTGGCCTCGCTCACTGACTTGTACGACGGCTACGTGGCGCGTCGGTTCGGTGGGGTGACGACGTGGGGCAAGTTCCTTGATCCGCTGGCCGACAAGATCCTCATCACCGCGGCGCTCGTCTGTCTTGCCGTGCTCGGCTACGTAGCCGTGTGGATGGTGGTGGTCATCGCGGTGCGCGATGCCCTGGTCACCGCGCTGCGTTCCTATGCCATGTGGAAGCGGCAGCCTGTGGTGACCACGGGGCTGGCGCGCCTGAAAACGGCCGTTCAGGCTACCGCCGTCTATGTGGTCATGGGCTACATGTTGGCCGAACGTACTTTTGGCTCAGCCTCGTGGGCTGGCGGGCTCTTGCAAGTGATTCAGCGCTGGGGTGTTGTGGACAAGCTCATGTTCTTTGTCACCTGCCTGACGGCGATCACCGGAGTGCTCTACTTGGTCGACAATCGCGCCCTTTTGCGCCAGGCAGTGGGGGCATTGCTGCGCGCGCTCATCCCCCGCGGGGCGCGCGTATGAGCGTGTGGACAAAACTGTGCGCTACTGGCCTGTACACCGGATTTTCCCCGATAGCGCCTGGGACAGCAGGTAGCCTCTTGGCCGTGGTGCTGGCCTTTGTGCTGCCGGAACCAGGTGCCGTAGGCTGGGCAATAGCCTTGGCTGTCCTGGTCCCTCTGGGCATCGTCACGGCCACACGGGCACAACGGGTGTATGGTCACGACGCCTCCCAAATCAACATCGACGAAATCGCAGGTATGGTAGTGGCGCTGACGGGCTTGCCAAGGACCTTGGGGGCATATGCGGCCGCCTTTGTCCTATTTCGCCTGCTGGACGTGGTGAAGCCCTTCCCGGTAGATGAGCTGCAGCAGTTGCCGCAAGGCTGGGGCGTGATGGCCGACGATCTGATGGCTGGCCTCTATGCATGCCTTGGCCTGCACGTCGCGCTCAAGTTGCTCGGTTGACCAGTCACACCGCAGCACGCCGCGCTTCTGGGTGAGGTGGGTTGGTTTCAGGCAAACTCACCTTTGTTTTTTCTTGCAGAATTGCTTATATTTGACCTGGAGTTGTTGGGAGTGACTGATGGCGCAGGCCACACATCTGGTTGCCGAGCTGGTGGCCATCGGCGACGAGCTGCTGGCGGGTCAGATAGTCAACAGTAACGCCCAGTTCCTTGCTCGGGCCTTGCGCCGGCTGGGTGTGCTGCCGCAGTGGATCACCACCGTGGGTGACGACGCCGAGCAGATGAGGGATGCGCTGCAGCGTGCGCTGTCCCGTGCTCAGGTGGTCATCATGACCGGGGGCCTGGGTCCCACGCCTGATGACCTGACCAGGGAGGTCGTGGCGCAGTTGCTGGGGGTGCCTTTAGTGGTGAACCAGCAGGCTTTGGCTGCCATCCGTGGGCGCTTTGCTGCCCGTGGTCTGCCCATGAGCACAAACAATGAACGGCAGGCGCAGTTGCCTCAGGGTGCGACCATGCTTCGCAACCCGTTGGGCACGGCACCGGGGTTCATGTTCAGCTATCAGGGAGCCCTGGCCTTTGCCCTGCCAGGGGTGCCGGCAGAGATGCGCGCCATGATGGAGCAGGAAGTGCTCCCACGTCTGCGCTCCCACGCCGCAGGTCGCTATCTGGTGGAGCGCGTGCTCCGCACCACTGGCATACCGGAGTCGACGCTGGCGGAGCGCCTTCAAGGGGTGGGGGACGCGGCTGAGGGGGTGCGCATCGCCTTTCAGGCCCACCGCACAGGGGTTGATGTGCGGCTTACTACGGAAGGAACCGATAGAGCCGCCTGCCAGAGCGCCATCCAGCGCGTTGAGGAAGTGGTGCGCACGCGGGTGGGGGAGTTCATCTACGGAGTGGACGACTGCCTGCTGGAAGAAGTCGTGGGGCATCTTCTGCGCAAAGGTGGCCGCACCATCGCGGTGGCCGAGTCGTGTACCGGGGGACTGGTGGCCCACCGTTTCACCAACGTGTCTGGGAGCTCTTCCTACTTCGAACGGGGTGTGGTGGCCTACAGCAATCAAGCCAAGGTGGAGCTGCTCGGGGTGCCCGCCGATCTCATAGCCCAGCATGGGGCGGTGAGTGCAGAAGTGGCGATTGCCATGGCCGAGGGCATTCGTCGTGCGGCTGGAACAGACCTTGGTCTTTCGACCACAGGGATTGCCGGCCCCACAGGAGGTACGGCCACAAAGCCGGTGGGGCTCGTGTACATAGGCCTGGCCGACGGTTCCTGCAGCGTGTGCAAACGCAGCGTCTTCTCCCTGGATCGCCTCGGCAACAAGGAGCGTGCTGCCGTTGCGGCATTGGACATGGTCCGGCGCTACCTGGCGGGGCTTCCGGTGATCAACGACGCAATCTGAAGGGCGCGGCACGTGGCAAAGATTCGGACGTTCATCGCCATTGACATTCCTGTCCGGCAAAAGGAGCAGATGGCCAACCTGCAGCGCCGACTGCGGGAGCTTGGGGGGCGGGTGAGTTGGACGCGTCCGGAGGGTGTCCACCTGACGCTCAAGTTTCTGGGTGAGGTGGAGGAGGGACAGCTGCCACAGGTGGCCGAGGCGGTGCGGCGAGCGACGCGGGGCGTCGCTCCGTTTGAGGTAAACATCCAGGGCACGGGCGCTTTCCCGGATTTCCGCCGCCCACGCGTGCTTTGGGTGGGGATTGAGGAGCCCAGTGGGCGCCTTAAGGTCCTCGCCCAGGCAGTGGAACGGGAGCTGCGTGGCCTGGGCTTTCCGCCGGAGGGGCGGGACTTTTCGCCCCACCTGACCCTGGGAAGGGTGAAAGATCCCCGGGGAATGGAGCCGGTGGTTCGTGCTCTTCGCCAGGAGGAATTTGCTGGTGGCTCGTTTGCGGTGCACGAGGTCTTGGTCATGCGCAGCGACCTCAAGCCTACGGGAGCCGAATACACGGCGCTGCACCGCATTGCGCTTTCGTCAGAATAACAGAGGTGGGGTCACGCAATGACTGATCAAAAGAGCGAGAAGGAGCGGGCCCTGGAACTGGCGCTGTCGCAGATCGAGCGCCAGTTTGGCCGCGGCTCGGTGATGCGCCTCGGTGAGGAACGGGCTCGGGTCAAGATCGAGGCCATCTCCACCGGCGCGCTGTCCTTGGATGCGGCCATTGGCATCGGCGGCATTCCCCGCGGGCGGATCATCGAGATCTTTGGCCCAGAATCGTCGGGTAAGACCACTTTGGCGCTGCACATGATTGCCGAGGCCCAGAAGGCGGGCGGCATCGCCGCCTTCATTGACGCAGAGCACGCGCTGGATGCCAACTATGCCCGCAAGCTGGGCGTCGATACCGACAACCTCCTCATCTCCCAGCCGGACACGGGCGAGCAGGCACTGGAAATCACCGAGACATTGGTGCGCAGTGGGGCGTTAGATATTGTGGTGATCGACTCGGTGGCGGCCCTGGTGCCGCGGGCGGAGATCGAAGGAGAGATGGGCGACGCCCAAATGGGGTTGCAAGCCCGCCTGATGTCCCAGGCTATGCGCAAGCTCGCCGGCTCCATCAGCAAGTCCAAGACCGCCGTGGTCTTTATCAACCAGATCCGGGAAAAGATCGGGGTCATGTTCGGCAGCCCTGAGACGACCACGGGCGGGCGCGCGCTAAAGTTCTACGCCTCCGTGCGCCTGGATATTCGCCGCGTGGGCTCCATCAAGGAAGGAGAAAACGTGATAGGGAACCGCACGCGCGTCAAGGTCGTCAAGAACAAGGTGGCGCCCCCCTTCCGCGAGGCGGAGTTCGACGTCCTCTACGGCAGCGGCATTTCCCGCGTCGGCGACATCCTTGACCTGGCAGTGGAACACAAGATCGTGGAGAAGAGCGGCACGTGGTTCTCCTTTGGGGAGGAGAAGATCGGCCAGGGAAGGGATAACGTCAAACGCTATCTCGAGCAGTCGCCAGAGCTCTTGGCAAAGATCGAGCACAGGGTGCGCGAGGCTCTTGGTCTGTTGCCTGAGCAGGACGCACAGGTCGCGCCGGCTGTTGCCGAGCGCCCGGCTGGGAGCAAGAGCTAACCTCTTAAGGTCGCCGCATGAAGGGCTCCCGGAAGCGGCAGATCACCGCGATTGAAATCCAGGAGCATGACCGCACCAGACGGAACATCTTCCTGGACGGTGCATTTGCCTTTGGTCTGGACCAGGAGGTGCTCGCGGAGAGCGGATTCGGCTTAGGCGACTACCTTACTTCGCAGGACGTGCGGCGCCTGCTGGAGGCTGAGCGGCGGCTCCAGGCAAGAAAGAAGGCCTTACGGCTGTTATCGGTGCGAAGTCGCAGCGAAAGGGAGCTCCGTACGCGGTTGCAGCAGGCAGGGTTCGGCGAGGCGGCGGAGGCCACGGTGCGCACCTTGCGCCGCGCCGGCCTTGTGGACGACCTGCAGTTTGCCCTCAGCTACGCGCGCTCGCGCATAGCCACAAGGCCGTGTGGCGAGTTCATCCTCCGGCGCGAGCTGCGGGAAAAGGGCATCGCCGAAGAGACCATCGAGGCCGCCATGGCTGAGGCCTACCGCGAGAAGGACCAGCGGCAGCTTGCCTACGAGCTTGCGACCAAGAAGAAGCGCCTGCTGGGCGGCACTGACCAGGAGAAGGCCCAGCGGCGGGTGGCGGACCTGCTCCTGCGCCGAGGCTTCTCCTGGGAGTTGGTGAGTGAGGTCATGGAACACTGGGAGGAACTGCTGCCCACTCACGGCGAAGAAGGGGCTTGAGCGGGGGCATAGAAAGCTATGAGGTTGTGGACATACAGATGAAAGCAGCGACAGTTCGACAGTCGTTTCTGGATTTCTTCCGGGGCAAGGGGCATCGCATTGTGCCCAGCGCGCCGGTCATCCCCCTGGGCGACCCGACGCTGATGTTCACCAACGCCGGCATGAACCAGTTCAAGGACGTCTTTCTCGGCGTGGGCAGGCGCGACTATGTGCGTGTGGCCAATTCGCAAAAGTGCATTCGCGTCTCCGGCAAGCACAACGACCTGGAGCAAGTGGGGCGGGATACCTACCACCACACCTTTTTCGAAATGCTGGGCAATTGGTCGTTCGGTGACTATTACAAGCGCGAAGCGATCACTTGGGCGTGGGAATTGTTGACCGAGGTGTGGCACCTGCCCAAGGAACGCCTCTGGGCTACGGTGTTCCGCGACGACGACGAGGCAGCAGAGCTGTGGCCGCAAGTGACCGATATTGACCCCACGCATGTGCTCCGCTTTGGCGAGAAGGACAACTTTTGGGAGATGGGTGATACTGGACCGTGCGGCCCCTGTTCAGAAATCCACATCGACCGTGGGCCCGGGTATTGTGACTCCAAGGAGCCGGGTCATGTCTGCGGTGTGAACGCAGGGTGTGCCCGCTTCCTGGAGCTGTGGAACCTGGTATTCATCCAATACAACAGGGCTGAGGACGGCCAGTGTACGCCCTTGCCGGCAAAGCATGTGGACACCGGTGCCGGCCTGGAGCGCCTGGTGGCGGTGTTGCAGGGGAAGCGTTCCAATTATGACACCGACCTGTTCATGCCACTCATCGAGGCCCTTGCTGAGCGTACCGGCAAGAGCTACAGCGGTGGCGCTGACGAGCAGGCGGTGGCTTTTCGGGTCATCGCTGACCACGTGCGGGCGCTGTCGTTTGCCATTGCCGATGGCGCACTCCCGTCCAATGAGGGGAGGGGCTATGTGTTGCGACGCCTGTTGCGGCGGGCAGCGCGCTTTGGCCGGGTGTTGGATATGCACGAGCCGTTCATTTTCACCCTGGTGGCGCCGCTGGTGGACATGATGGGCGATGCCTACCCGGAGCTGCGCGCGCGGCATCAACACATCGCCCGGGTGATCCGGGCCGAGGAGGAGAACTTTGGCCGCACGCTCGATCGCGGCCTGGCGGAGTTTGAGAAGAGGGTGGAACAGTTGCTGGCGGACGGGGAAAAGGTGCTGCCGGGAGAAGACACCTTTCGGCTTCACGACACCTACGGCTTCCCCTTGGACCTGACGCAGTTGCTGGCACGGGAGCGAGGGCTGGGCGTGGATGTGGAGGGTTTTGCCACGGCCATGGAAGAGCAACGTTCCCGCTCACGGGCGGCCACCTCCGAGGCGGCTGTGGTGATACCCGAGTTGGCAGGTCTTCCCCCCGGTGGTTCGCGGTTCGTCGGCTATGACACGCTGAGGGTGCAGACCAAGGTGATTTATGCCGACGGCGAGCGCGTGGTGCTGGAGAGCACACCGTTCTATGCCGAGAGTGGTGGGCAAGTGGGCGACACCGGGTGGATTGCCGGCGCCCTGGCCCGCTTCCGCGTGGAGGACACGGTGCGGAGCGGAGACCACATCGTGCACCTCGGATACTGGGAGCAGGGGGAACCCTTTGTCGTGGGCGACGAGGTCAGCGCCCAGGTGGACGAGGAGCGTCGGCGGGCCACCGAACGCAATCATACGGCCACTCACCTGCTGCATAAGGCTCTGCGGACGGTGTTGGGCGAGCACGCCCATCAGGCGGGCTCCCTGGTACATCCGGACTACCTCCGGTTTGACTTTAATCATTTTGAGAAGCTCAGTGCTGCGGAGATCCAGCGCATCGAGCAGGTGGTAAATCAGGCGATAATGGCCAACTACCCTGTGCGCTGGGAAATCCTCCCCTTGGCAGAGGCGCGTGCCCGCGGGGCCGTAGCCTTGTTTGGCGAGAAGTACGAGGACTCCGTGCGCCTGCTGGAGGTGGATGACTACTCGCGCGAACTGTGCGGCGGGACGCACGTGCGGGCCACCGGCGAGATTGGCACATTCTTCATTGTCAGCGAGTCGGCGGTGGCGGCCGGTGTGCGGCGCATCGAGGCCCTCACTGGCACCAGAGCGGTGGAACGGTGCCGTCAGGAGCGTGAGCTCTTGCGCCAGGCGGCGCAGGCCCTTTCCTGCCAGCCCGATGAGGTTGCCGCGCGCCTGGAAGCATTGATGCGCGAACGCAAGGAACTCCTGAGCGCGCTCAAGAGCCGCAAGGGGAAAGATCTGAGTGCAGAGGCTAGCGCGCTCGTGGCCAAGGCGCAAGAGGTGAGCGGGATCAAGCTGGTCTCCGGGCGCGTTCAGGTCAGTGACCTGGAGGAGTTGAAGTCGCTGGCGGACCTGGTGCGGGATCGCCTGGGCTCGGGGGCCGGGGTGCTCTTTGCCAACCTGGACGGCAAAGGGAATTTCGTCGCGGTGGTCACTCCGGATCTGGCCGATAGCAACCGGCTGCATGCGGGAGCGCTGGTGCGAGAGGTGGGCCGCCTGACAGGAAGCGGCGGTGGCGGCAGCGCGCGCATGGCCCAGGCTGGGGCGAAGGATCTGGGCATGGTGGACAAGGCCCTGGCGGCAGTGCCCGAAATTGTCGGACGACTGCTGCGCCCCTGAGGCCTTCGAGGAATCGGCCGTGCGAGTGTACGACTATCTGCTGAGCACGCGGGACCGTCGCGGAGCCGGCTACCTGGTGCTCTTTGACCCCGACAAGGAAGCCGTGGACCAGGCCGCTGCCCGGGCCGAGTTCTGCCAAGAGGCCGGCGTCGATGCCCTGCTGGTGGGCGGCAGCCTGTTGCTTAGCCCAACCTTTGACGAGCTGCTGCAGGAGCTCAAGAAGCGGCTGAGCATTCCGGTGATTATCTTCCCGGGCGGGGTACGGCAGGTGAGCCCACATGCCGATGCGATCCTGTTCATGTCTTTGGTGAGCGGGCGCAACGCCGAGCATCTCATCGGCGACCAGGTCGTGGCTGCCCCCCTGGTAAAGGCCTGTGGCCTGGAACCTATCCCAACGGCGTACATGCTCATCGAGTCCGGCCAGACGACCTCGGCAGAGTACATGAGCAACACCCGCCCCATACCGCGCCACAAGCCGGATATCGCTGCGGCTACGGCCCTTGCCGCCGAGTACCTGGGCATGAAGCTGGTCTATCTTGAGGCCGGCTCCGGTGCCACCCACTCGGTACCCGCCGAAATGATTCGCGCCGTGAGCTCCTACGTGACTGTGCCGGTGGTGGTCGGGGGTGGCATCACCTCTCCGGAGGAGGCCCGCGCCAAGGTGGAGGCAGGTGCCTCTTTCGTCGTCACCGGCAACATCCTGGAACGTAAGAGCGACCGGGAGATAATCCGTCGTTTTGCCCAGGCAGTACATGTCCGCGAATAGCCTCGGGTTCAAGATTGGGACAGGAGGTAAGCAATGGCGAATTTGAAAGAGACAAGGACGGAGCGAAATCTGCTGACGGCCTTCGCTGGGGAGTCCCAGGCGCGCAATCGCTATACGTTTTTCGCCTCGCAGGCGCGCAAAGAGGGCTATGTGCAGATTTCCAATATCTTCTTGGAGACGGCCGAGAACGAGAAGGAACACGCCAAGCGTTTCTTCAAGTTCTTGCAGGGAGGAGAGGTGGAGATTGCGGCCGCTTTTCCGGCAGGGGTCATTGGTTCCACGCTGGAGAACTTGCATGCTGCTGCTGCCGGTGAGCGCTATGAGCACTCCACCATGTACCCGGAGTTTGCGCGTGTTGCCGAGGAGGAGGGTTTTCCAGAGATCGCCGTGGCCTTCAAGAAGATTGCAGAGGTGGAAGTTGCCCACGAGCGTCGGTATGTGAAGCTGGCCGAGAACGTGGCGCAGGGGAGGGTGTTCCGCCGGGAATCGCCGGTGAGGTGGAAGTGCAACAACTGCGGCTACATCCACGAGGGCCCAGAGGCTCCGGAGCGGTGCCCGGCCTGTCTCCACCCACAGGCGCATTTCGAGCTCTTCACCGAGCCCTATTGAGGGACTGGGCCGGCGGGCATACGAGGCCTCTTTGATCGATTTGCACACACACATCTTGCCTTCCTTCGACGACGGTGCCGGCTCGTGGGAGGAGGCACGGCAGATGTTGGTGCAGGCCGAGGAGGACGGCATCACCGAGCTGGTGGCGACGCCTCACCTGCTCGGCCCGCCGGATTTTGCCCGGTGGGCTGAGCTGGAGGCTATGTTTGCCGAACTCTGTCGCGTGCGCGACGAGGCGGCGCTAAAGCTGCGCCTGCACCTGGGGGCGGAAATCTACGCCCATCACGAACTCCGTCTGGACGGGCCTGGTTTCACCCTGGGGGGGAATGGGCGTTACTTCCTGGCGGAGTTCCCCATGGAAAATGTGCCTCCTTTTGTGGCAGAGCAATTCTTCGGCCTAATCATGGACGGCTACAGGCCTGTGGTGGCGCACCCTGAGCGCAATTTGGCTATCTCGCGTGATCTGCGAGTGGCGGAGATGTTGGTGGACAGAGGGGCGCTGCTCCAGGTTAACGCTGGCAGTCTGCGGGGAGTGTATGGTCCTCTGGCGCGACGGGTGGCTGCGCAGCTGGTGGAGGCACGGTTGGCTCATGTGGTCGCCAGCGATGCGCATGGTGCCAGTGCGCGTCGACCGCGACTCCGGGAGGCCTTTGCGCTGGTGGCCCACCGTTGGGGTGAGGAGACCGCCACCCGGCTGTTTATCGAGAACCCGCGCCACATTCTGGCCGGAGAGGAGGTGGAACTCCTGGAGCCGGTATCGGTCCCACGTGCTCCGTCTTCGTGGTTTTCCCAACGTCTCAAGAACCTGTGGCGCGGCAAGCAATGATGGATGCGGTCATGAGCGAAGAAAACCTGTCGTTGACGGCGAAGGTCCAAAAGCAGTTCGAAGAGAGCGCTGCCTTGCTCCAGCGGGTGGCGGCGGAGCACGGCCAGCGCATTGTCGAGGTGGCCGGTGCGATAGCGGCCGCTGTGCGCGCGGGGCGCAAGATCATGGTCTGTGGCAACGGTGGTAGTGCCGCCGATGCCCAACACTTTGCCGCGGAGATGATCGGCCGGTTTCGCAGAGAGCGGGTTGCCCTGCCAGTGCTTGCTTTGAGCACCGACACCTCGATCTTGACGGCAGTGGGCAATGACTATGGTTTTGAGCAGGTCTTTGTGCGACAGGTCGCTGGTCTCGGCCTCCCAGGTGATATTCTGGTGGGCATAAGCACCAGTGGCAATTCCGCCAATGTGGCCCAGGCACTGGAGTATGCGCGGGCGCATAGCATCACCACGGTGGGGCTCCTGGGCTCTGGCGGTGGGGTCATCGCCGGCCTGTGCGACTATGCCCTTACTGTGCCCAGCCGCGACCCGGCTCGCATCCAGGAGTGCCACGCGGTGATTATCCACACCTTGTGCGATCTGGTAGAGGAGGCATTTGTACAAGCTTCTGGGGCATCGTGAGCGGTGTGCGCGGGGGTGCGTTGGGGAGAGATGTGCGGTATGTTCGCTAGCGAGGTGATCTCGCTTCGATGATTTCCTTTCTCAATCCCACAATCCTATTTGGCTTGGTGGCAGCCGGCATTCCGGTGCTGGTGCATCTATTGACTCGTCACAAGGCCAAGACCGTCCCCTTTAGCTCCATTGTGTTTCTACGTCAGCTTGAGCAGCGGAAGCTCAGGCGCCTCAAGCTGCGCCAGCTCCTTCTGCTGGTGCTTCGCTCCCTCATCATTGCTCTGCTGGTGTTGGCTTTCGCCAGGCCTACCCTGCGACGGGCTGGCGCCGCTTTTGGCCCGGGACCGTGTTCAGTGGCCATAGTACTCGACCACTCCGGCAGCATGGCGCGCGAAAAAGACGGCAAGACGCTCTTTGAGCTTGGAGTGGAGCGGGCGCAGAAGGTGGCACAGCTGTTGGCCAGCGGCAGCGAGGCCTGGGTGGTGCTTCCTGGGGTTCCGCCGCGTCAAGCGGTGAACGGCCCCTTGCGCGGTTTGGCGCTTCTTGAAGAAACGCTCGCCCATCAGTCGCTATCCCGAGAGGCCACTGACCTTGTGGGTGCTATACGTTTGGCTAACACCCTGCTCCAGTCTGCGACGCACGTGGCGCGCGAGATCTACGTCATCTCGGATTTTCAGGCCAGTGCCTTTAGCCAGAGCGCGGAGGACAGCGCTAAGGTTCCTATCCTGGCACTGCCTGTGCAGGCCCAGGAGTGGCAGAACCTGGTGGTTGAAGACGTGTTGGTGGAAAGCCGGATCGTGGAAAAGGGGCGGACCACCCAGCTTCGGGTGGTGGTGCGTAACACGGGCAGGCACCCACAGCGAAACCGGCTGGTGCAATTGTTCGTGGATGGGAAGAGGGTGGCCCAGGCATCGGCGAGCCTGGCGCCGGAGGAGGCCACCGCGATCACTATGAGCTTTGTGCCCCAGCGGTCAGGTTTTCTCAGAGGCAGCGTGGTTGTGGAAGATGACGGGGTGCCACTGGATGATGAGCGCTTCTTTGTCCTTAGGGTGCCGGAGCGCATTCCCGTGCTGGTGCTCGGTCAGGGCACAGGCGTCCAGCGTCTGCTGTTAGCGCTCAATCCCGTGCGCACCGACAGGTCTTTCTTCCAGGTTACTACCGGACGTTCGCGGGGGCTGAGCGCTGAGCTTCTCTCCGGACAAAAGGTGGTGGTCCTCTGCAACGCGCCACCGCAGAGTGCCGAGGAGGTCACGGCGTTGCGGCGCTTCGTGGAGGAGCTGGGGGGAGGGCTGATGCTCGTGCCGGGGGTGGAGAGCGATGTGCGCCTGCTGAACGAGCGGCTCCTGTCCCCTTTGGGACTGCCGTTGTTTGTGGAGCTTCTGGGCGCGCTGGGGCAGGGCGGCTCCCCGTTCGCGCTGGGCGACATCGACTATGGACACCCGCTCTTTGAGGGAGTGTTTGACCAAAAGGAGCACCAGGTGCGCTCACCAGAATTCAACGCCGCCTGGCGCACAAGGAGAGGGCAGGTGGGTCGGGAAGTGGTCATGCGTTTTGCCAGCGGCGACCCATTCCTCATGGAGATGACGCTTGGCAAAGGACGGGTACTGGTCTTTGCTTCCGGATTTGAGCCGGAGTGGTCTACGCTCTCTGTCTCCTCCCTCTTTGCCCCGCTGGTCTGCCGCTCGGTGCGTTTTCTGGCTCAGGCAGAGTCGGCGCAACAAAAAGAGGTGCTCGTAGGCCAGCAAATCGTGATCAAGCTGGCGCCGGAACACGTGCAGAAGCGGCTGGAGATGCTGACGCCGGAGGGTACGCACGTGGGCCTTGCCCCAGAGTTGCGGGGGACTGAGTACGTAGTGGAGTTTGGGCAGACCGCACAACCGGGGTGTTATGCGCTTCTCGCCAACCAGGAGGAGCTTGCCGGTGTCCCGGTCAACATGGATGCCAGAGAGTCGCGGTTCGCGCCGCTGTCCCCCGCGGAATTGCGCACCCGCTACCCCACCCTGACCTGGGTGGCGGAGGGGAATGATGTGGCCACCTGCCTGCAGCAGGCCAGGTTGGGGAGGGAGTTGTGGCGGCCGCTTGCGGCACTGGCGCTTGTCTGTCTGGTGCTGGAGATGATCCTGTATCGGGAAAAAGGGGAGGTTATCGATGAGGGAACGAAGGAGGTGAGGACTTGAGGAGGGAGGAGTCCTTAACGCAGATGCGGCGCGAGCGAGCCATTCTGGTGGGTCTGGCCACGCGGGTGACGCGCCGTGCTGCGGTAGAGGGTTTTCTCGATGAGCTGGCGCTCCTTGCCGACACCGCAGGGGCTGAGGTTGTGGGGCGTGTGGTGCAGGAGCGCAGCGAGATCGACCCGGCCTATTTCATTGGACGGGGCAAGGTGGGGGAGCTGCGGACCATGGCCAAGCAACAGCACGCCAACCTGATCCTCTTCGATGACGACCTGAGTCCGGCCCAGGTGCGCAACCTAGAAAAGGGGTGTGGCGCGCGGGTGGTGGACCGCAGCGGCCTCATTCTGGACATCTTTGCTCGTCGCGCGCGCACCCGCGAGGCCAAGACCCAAGTGGAGCTGGCGCAGCTGGAATACCTCCTGCCGCGCCTCACGCGCCAGTGGACCCACCTCTCTCGCCAGGAGGGAGGCATCGGCCTGCGCGGACCTGGAGAGACGCAACTGGAAGTAGACCGTCGGCGCATCAGGCGGCGCATCACCTTTCTCCGCCAGGAATTGGCCAAGATCCACCGCCAGCGCGCCGTGCGCCGCCGACATCGCGAAGACCTGTTCCAGGTTGCCCTGGTGGGCTACACCAACGTGGGCAAGTCTACCATTCTCAACGCCCTCACCCGCGCCGACGTGGTGGTGGAGGATCGCCTCTTTGCCACTCTCGACCCCACGGTGCGGATCATGGCCCGCGAGGAGCAACGCACCGTGGTGCTCATCGACACGGTGGGCTTTATTCGTAAACTTCCCCACCACCTGGTGGCCTCCTTCATGAGCACCCTCCAGGAGTCGATGGGTGCGGATTTGCTGGTGCATGTGGTGGACATCAGCCACCCCCAGTACGTGGAACAGATGGAGACTGTGCGCCAGGTCCTCGGGGAGCTCAATGCCCTGGACCGCCCTATTCTGACGGTGTTCAACAAGGTGGACCTGTTGGCGGATACCAGCAGCCTGGCAGGTCTCATGGAGGCCCATCGTCCCAGTATTGCCGTCTCTGCCACGCGCGGCATTTTCATGGATCGGCTGCGGGCAGAGATCCTCCGCTTCGCCCAGCAGTCTCCCGTCGAGTTTGAGTTGGCGCTGCCAGCCAGCGATAGCGAGCTCATCGCCCGTCTGTATGCCTTGGCGGAAGTGTTCTCGGCCGAGTATCAGGACGGGCAGATGGTGATCAGAGGGCGCGCCAGTCAGCCACGCCTGGAGCGGATCAGGCGTCTGGCCAGGGCCCGGAACGAAACGGTGCTTGCAGGAGAGAAAAGGCCATGAGTCGTTCCGTTCTCCCTCGTCCTGCCCGACTGGGTCTCGCCGCCGTAGGGGCAGGGTTGGTGCTCCTGAGTTTTGTTGGCGGTCACCAAGCCCAGGCTCAGGAGCTGCGCATCCGCGGCACCAATACGAACTATGCCCCAGGCGACTGGGTGACTTACTCGGTCTTGCGCTACGTGAACGCGGCTGCGGTAGGCGACCAGTACGTCTACTTCGGCACCACTGGGGGTGTCGCCCGCTTTGACCGCTTCCGCAGCAGGTGGGATTACCCCTGGACGGTGAGCAACGGGCTGGCCGACAACGATGTGCGCTGCCTGGGGTACGACTTTGCCACCGGCTTGCTCTGGTGTGCCACGGGGGTGTCGGTGGCCTACCTGCAACCCGCTGCCCAGGTTTGGACCAACTTTTTCTATGATGAGATGGGTCTGAACAGTGGCGACAAAGTGGAGTCCATCGGCTTCGCCCAGGGGGAGGTGTGGCTCGAAACCGCGGGCGGGCAGTATTTTGCCGGTAACCCTTCGGGGTTCGCGCCCGTAAACGCGGATCCGCCCGAGGGTGTCGTCTGGTTCGGACGGAAGGCTCCACGGACCAAGCTCCCCCACCTCTTCGTCGAGAGCGGGCTCTTCTATGACAGCCGGGGCCAGCTCCAGGACGTCAATCTCAGGGAGTTTCCCATCACCTGTTGGGCCAACGACCCCTGGCAGGTGCTGTGGATCGGCTCGTGGGGGTTGGGTGCTGGCAAAGCAGACCTGAAGAGTTACCGCCTCACCATGCTGCCCCTGGGTCCATGTCAACAGGACGCCCGGGTCGTGGCCAAACAGGGGCGGGAACTGTGGATCGGCGGTTTGGAGGAGGGCCTCTTTCCCGGTGTGACGCTGTGGGACGGCGCAGAGTCGTGGGTTTATTACGAACCCCGGCTGCTCATGGGGTTCCAGAGCGCGAAAGTGCGCGCCATCGACTTGTATGACCGGGAGGTGTGGCTGGGCACCATGCAGGGGTTGGTGTGGTTCGACCGCAGCCGAGGGATGTGGAAGACCTTCGGGAAGGCGGACCTGCTCCCTGACGAACAGGTCAACGATGTTCTGGTGGACTCTCTCTACGTGTGGGCAGCGACCGCGCGGGGAGTGACCCGCCTGGTGCGGGCCACCCTGCGCACCGATTCGCTGGTGGCCCAGCTGGTGCAATGGCCGGCCCTGGGCGATGTGCCAGTCTACGACCTGGAGCGCACCCAAAACTTGCTCTGGATGGGGACCGCCTACGGACTGTACTTGTACGACTGCGCGCGAGACTCAGGTGGCTTTTACAATGCGCCGGAGGGGCCAGTCAATCGCGCAGTCACTGCAGTGACCAGCTGCGGGCAGGAAGTGTGGTTCGGCACCACCGAAACCATTGAAGCTTTCGACCTGGCCACGCGCTCCTGGTTGCGTCCACCTGCGCGCCTGGTGGGCACCGGCGCCACGGTCAACCGTCTTGTCGCAGACACCAGCGCCGTGTGGGCAGCCACCAACAAAGGGGTGCTCAAGTACGACCGCAAGCGTAAGCGCTGGCGCCGCTTCACCATAGAAGACGGCCTGCCCAGCAACGAGGTCTTTTCCCTCTGCCTGGACGGCGACTATATCTGGTTCGGCACACGCAGTGGGCTGACGCGGTTCTATTGGAACAGCCCCTACCGCGTTGACTGAGCTATGGGCGAAAGTGACCACGAAAAGGAAGCGTTAGCTGCGCGCCGGCAAGAGCTCGTTGACTATCTGTTTGGTCTTCATCGCTTCGGTTGCCGACTGGGGCTGGAACGCATCGTCGAGCTGTTGCACTGCCTTGGTGATCCACAGGAACACTTCCCTGCGGTACACGTGGCCGGCACCAACGGCAAAGGTTCAACCGCAGCCTCCTTGGCCGCCATCCTCACCCAGGCAGGCCTGCGCACCGGGCTGTACACCTCGCCGCACCTGGTGCGGCCGGAGGAGCGTATAGCCGTTGATGGAACTCCTATCGAGACCGGGGAATTTCTCGAGCTCATCGCCACGATCCGTCCTTTGGTAGACGCCCTGGAGGCCACGTTTTTTGAAGCGATGACCGCTCTGGCCTTTCTCTACTTCTCGCGACGGAAGGTGGACATCGCCGTCGTAGAAGTCGGGTTAGGCGGAAGGCTGGACGCGACCAACGTCATCCACCCACTCTTGAGCTTGGTGACCAGCATCGACCTTGATCATACCGACAGACTGGGGGCGACCGTGGGGCAAATTGCCGGAGAGAAAGCAGGCATCATCAAGCCCGGAGTGCCATGCTTGACCTCGGCCACCATCCCCGAGGCGTTAGAAGTGCTGCGTTCCGCTGCCGAGGCCAAGGGTGCGCCGTTCGCGACCCTTTGGGAGCGGTACCAGATAGCCGATGTCGTGCTCAGCGATCGTGCCACAAGCTTCTCTCTGCTCAACGAGCACTGCTGCCTGGCGCATTTACAGACGCCCCTGGTGGGGGAGCATCAGGTGGCCAATGCGGGGCTGGCAGTGGCCGCGGCGGTCTCCCTGGCGGAGCAGGATGGACGGATCACGCCAGAGGCCATCAGAGGCGGGCTAAAAATGGTCCGATGGCCAGGGCGCCTGCACAGGATCGGTGAGTCCCCCACGGCGTTGGTGGACGCGGCTCACAATCCGGCTGCGGTACGGTGTGTTGTAAAAGCGCTCAAGCTCTTTCGCTATCGGCAGCTCTTTGTGGTGATGGGGGTCATGGGCGACAAAGACTACCAGGCCATGGTGGAAGCACTTGCGCCAGCCACGAGTGGCACCATCGCGGTGGCGCCAGCCACCACCCGAGCCCTGCCAGCGGCAGAACTAGCCGCTACCTTCCGCGCCCAGGGAGTGGCGACGAGAGTGGCGGAGTCCCCAGTGGCTGGCCTGGCGCAGGCGCTGGCACTCGCTGGCCCAGAGGACCTGGTGCTCTGCACCGGTTCCCACTATACCGTCGGAGAGATCTTGGCAGCAGGCACAGAAGCAGCGGTGACCGTGACGGCGACGAGCTGACTCACTAGAAACCCGGCCGAGGAGCTGGCTGCGCGCGGGTGCCTCCGGCCTCTGTGGCGAAGGAGAATGCGACAAAGCCGTAACAAAATGCTTGACAATGTGACGATTATTTTCTATATTGACGGGCCGTTTGTGCGACGGCCCTATTCCCTGTTACCCCCTGTTCATCCTCGTCATGCGAATGACCCAAATGTGCACGCTTGACCTCATGCGTCTTGACGGAACAATCCGGAGTTGAAAAACTATGGCTAGGGTGGAACTCAAGGAGGTTACCAAGGTATTCGAGAAGAACGTGGTGGCGGTAGACAAGGCCACGTTCGTGGCAGAGGATAAGGAGTTTGTCGTCCTGGTGGGGCCTTCCGGGTGTGGCAAATCTACCACCCTGCGCATGATCGCCGGGTTGGAGGAAGTGACCGCGGGCGAGATCTACATTGGCGATCGCCTGGTCAACGACGTGCCGCCGAAGGACCGCGACATCGCCATGGTGTTCCAGAACTACGCCTTGTACCCGCACATGACGGTCTATCAGAACATGGCCTTCGGGCTGAAGCTGCGCAAGTATCCGAAGAAGGAGATCGAGCAGCGCGTACACGAGGCGGCAGAGATTCTGGGGATCAAGGACCTGCTGGACAGGAAGCCCAAGGCCCTCTCTGGTGGGCAGCGGCAGCGCGTCGCGGTGGGCCGCGCCATCGTGCGCAAGCCTAAGGTCTTTCTCTTCGATGAGCCCTTGTCCAACCTGGACGCCAAACTGCGGGTGCAGATGCGCACCGAGATTTCCAAGCTCCACAGTCGCCTCGAGACCACAATGATTTACGTCACCCATGACCAGGTGGAGGCAATGACCATGGGGGACAAGATCGTGGTCATGAAGGATGGCCTCATCCAACAGATTGCCGATCCCCTGACCCTGTACAACCGCCCCAGGAACAAGTTCGTAGCCGGCTTCATTGGCAGTCCGGCAATGAACTTTTTTGAGGGGCGGATCATCCGGCAGGATGGCATGTGGTTCGACGCCGCCGGGATGCGCTTGCGCATTCCGGAAGTGTTGATGCCCGCCCTCAAGTCCTATCTGGACCGGGAGATCATTTTTGGCATCCGCCCGGAGGATATTCACCTGAGCGAGTTTGCCGGGCACGTGCGAGACACTGCCCGAGCAGCCTGCGCGGTGGAAGTGGTCGAACCCATGGGGAACGAGATATTCCTGTATCTCAGCTGCGGGCCCAACTCGATGGTGGCCAGGATTCCTGCCCGCCGTGAACCCGCCGTTGGCGAGAGGATGGACGTTGTGTTCGACATGAGCAAGGTGCACTTTTTCGACAAGAACACGGAGGAGGCTGTCGCCCAGAGCCAGTGACCTGTTGCCCGTCGTACCAAGCCAAGCGTCCAACACCTTCTTCTTCCCAAATCAACGTACACAATGAGATGCTCGCCCATAGAGGCGATAGGAAAGTGTACAACGTCCCTTTGCATCGGGAGTGACTCGCGCCCCTGAGGGTCATAGTGGGGTAATCCACCGTCTGCTCCGTGCGTGGCGGGGAATCTGTGTTTGTGTTGACTCAAAGTGATGGAGAGTGCCTTATGGACATTGCCCAATTGAAGGCCATGAAGATTGCCGAGCTCGTTAAGCTGGCGCAGGAGATGCAGATCCCAGGCTGCACGAACATGCGCAAGCAGGAGCTCATCTTCTGTATTTTGGAGGAGCAAACCAAGCGTGAGGGTCTGATCTTCGGCGAAGGGGTGCTGGAGGTGCTGCCGGACGGGTATGGTTTTCTCCGCTCGCCGGACTATAACTACCTGCCGGGGCCCGACGACATCTACGTGTCGCCATCGCAGATCAAGCGCTTCGGCCTGCGCACCGGCGACACTGTGTCCGGACAGATCCGTCCGCCGAAGGAAAACGAACGCTTTTTCGCCTTGCTCAAGGTAGAGGCGGTGAACTTTGAAAACCCCGACCTCGCCAAGAGCAAGATGTTGTTCGACAACCTGACGCCGCTGTATCCGATGCAGCGCATCAGGCTGGAGACCTCGCCCACCGACTACTCCATGCGCATCATGGATCTGTTGACGCCCATTGGCAAAGGGCAGCGCGGTCTAATTGTCGCCCAGCCCAAGACCGGCAAAACAACCCTGCTGCAGAAAGTCGCCAATAGCATCACCACCAATCACCCGGAGATCAAACTGATCGTCCTGCTCATCGATGAGCGCCCGGAGGAAGTCACCGACATGGAGCGCTCCGTCAAGGCCGAGGTCATTAGTTCCACCTTCGATGAGCCGGCGGAGCGTCATGTGCAGGTTGCCGACATGGTGTTGGAGAAGGCCAAGCGCCTGGCTGAGTACGGGCACGATGTGGTGATCCTGCTGGATAGCATCACCCGCCTTGCGCGGGCGCACAACGCCGTCGTGCCTCACAGTGGCAAGATTCTCTCCGGTGGCGTGGACGCTAACGCCCTGCACAAGCCCAAGCGCTTCTTCGGCGCGGCGCGCAACATCGAGGAGGGAGGTAGTCTGACCGTGATCGCCACTGCCCTGATCGACACCGGCTCGCGCATGGACGAGGTGATTTTTGAAGAGTTCAAGGGCACAGGGAACATGGAGTTGGTGCTCGACCGGCGCCTCTCCGACAAGCGCGTCTTCCCGGCCATCGATGTCAACAAGTCGGGCACGCGCAAGGAGGAACTCCTGCTGACCCCGCAGGAGCTCAATCGCGTGTGGATCCTGCGCAAGGTGCTCAGCGAGCTGTCGGTCACCGAGGCCATGGAATTCCTGTTGGAGAAGATGCGAGGCACCAAGTCCAACAAGGAGTTCCTGGACTCGATGAGTACGTGAGCCCCTGGCTACTGGCTTTGCCGCGCTCTTGCAGTCCTGCAGGCATCTCTGATGCACTTTGAACATCTGGGCTTCGCCCCGCACGGGGCTGAAGCGCAGGGGGAGGAAACTCATGAGGCTTCATCTGCTTTTCGGGGTGATGGTGTGGTGTCTGGTGCTCGTGGCTGTGGGCAACGGGCTGTTCGACCGTACTCCGGGGGAGCCCCAAGAGCATGTGAGCGTTCGGGGGGAGCGCGTCCTCTTGCATGGCAGTGGCCTGTACCGCCTGGACCCCGAGGTGTTGGCAAGTGAAGGGCTGGTGTGGGATGGGGTGAACCTTGCATGGGGTCTGCCCCTGCTTGCCGTCGCCCTCAGTGCGGCCTGGAAGGGCTCACTCCGCGGACGTGTACTGCTGAGCGGGCTGTTCTTCTACTTCTTCTACACCTACCTCCAGCTGCTCACCATGTATGCCTTCAACCGCATGTTTCTGGTCTACGTGGGGATAGTGGCCCTCACTGGCCCGGCCTTTTTCCTCACCCTGGCGAGCATCGAGCTGCAGAGGTTGCCCTTGCAGGTGGGACCGGGCTTTCCCCGGCGCTTGTTCGTCGTCTTTGCTTTTGCGGCAAGTGTTCTGCTTGTGCTTATGTGGACGGCCCGCATCGTGCCCGTGCTGCAAACGGGACGATTTCCTCCTCAACTGGCAGGCTTGACAACACTGACCACCCAGGGTTTCGACCTGGGGTTGGTTGTACCCCTGGCCCTCGCCAGTGGAATACTCCTGCTGCGCAGGTCGCCCTGGGGCTACGTGCTCACAGGGGTGCTGTTGAGCTTTGCTCTGGTGATGTGCGTCACCTTGCCCGCATGGATAGTCTTCCCCTTGGTGAAGCAGGGGAGCCTACGGCTCGCCGAGGCAGTGCCGTTTGCTGCTATCAGCCTTCTTGGCCTGGCTCTGGCTGCGCTCTTCTTCCTGCATCTCAAGGAAAAGTGACTGCCTGCTCAGAAAAATGTGCTTGACTTGCCAGGCCAGAAGTCCTATATTTCCAGGCGCGACACGATAGGGGGTAATCCATGGCGAAAGGACACGTTGTGCGCGGAGCTATGACCTTAGGAGGGATCACAAGTGCTCTAGGGAGAGACCGGCGCTTGCCGGGCGCGGGTCGTCTTTGGCTTGTCCCCCTCCTGGTTGCGGCGGCCATTTCCAAGGGTACTGCGCAGGCGCCGTCGCGTCCGGCGGATGTGCCCATCCCCCTGTCCAAGGGCACCGTGGACGACTATCGCCATTTCCACAACGTGGGCAACCTCGGACTCACGGTGACTAACTATGGCGTTTTGGGCCAGGGCTATCAGGTCGCGCTCAAAGAGCAACCATCCTGTCAATACAAGCTCCACTCTCGCTTGGACAAGGAACGCATCGAGCACTTTTCCTATGCAGGGCTGTGGGTGGGTGGTGTCGGAGGGGCCCAGGGAGAAAGGCGGACCCTGGTGTCGACGGCCATAGCGGACGGGGTCTTTCGCTATGGCGAAGCCGGCTTCGAGTTCACCACTTCCGCTGATGAAGCAGACACCGTGCGGGTGCGCTCCACGATCATCACCTCGCCACATTTCCATCCGGCGGCAATCTCCCATCAGGACTTTGTTTGCGACTTTACCGACCGCAACACCCGTGTACCAGGCACGCAGATCGAAATCCCCGATCATACGCCTCTGGGCATCGATGTGCACTTAGAAAGCTACGCCTGGAACTACTCTTTTGCCGAGGCCTTTGTCATCCTCAACTACACCATCAGGAATGTGTCCCGGTACCCCATCGAGCAGGTTCACGTGGGCCTGTGGGTTGATGCCTCCGTGGCCAACATGAACTACACCAGCCGCTATGAGCCTGGCGGGGGCTTCACCTGGTACGACAATCTCAACGGCTTCGACGAAGAGTACAACATGGCGTACCAGTACGACGCCGACGGGGACAACGGGTACGCCGAGAGCTACCTGGGCATCCGCGCCTTGGGAGCCTCAGTGCCCAGGAGCAGTTACAAGGTTTACTACAATCAATGGAAATGGAACACGGCTGCCAACCCCCTTTTTCCCGACTATTTCATGCCCAGGGACGACGTTGAGCGCTACCAGAAGATGTGCAGCACGCCTCCGCCACCGGTACCCGATCAGCCGGACAGCTGGATGATCCTCTTGTCCACGGGGCCTTTGGGTGACTTGACACCGGGGGACTCGGTGAATGCGGTATTTGCCGTGGTGTGCGGATTCTGGGGACCAGGTGAGGGCGATTCTCCGGAGCGGCGCAGGAATCTGCGCCTCAACTCCGATTGGGCGCAGATCGCCTACAACGGCGAAGATGTGGACGGCGACGGTCGGCTGGATACGATGAATGAGGATGTCAATGCTAACGCCATCCTCGACCCTGGCGAGGATTTGGATGGCGATGGGCACCTGGACATTGACGAAGATGTATATCACAATCCCCAGCGCGGCATCTATGCCCACAACGGCAGGCTGGACCGCTACATTCTGCCCTCGCCACCTCCTTCGCCGCGGCTGCTGGCAGTGCCGGGGCGGGGACGGGTGGAGCTGTACTGGGACAATCTTCCGGAACTGACCGAAGATCCCATCACCCGTGAAATCGATTTTGAGGGCTATCGAGTGTATAGCTCGCCAAAGACCCGGAGCAGCCAGGAGGAGTATTCACTGCTGGCCCAATTTGACATCAAGAACAATCTTGGCTATGACACGGGCCTTGAGCCCATCCGCCACGATACCCTCATCGACGGCACCCAGTACCATTACCGTTTTGTCAATGAGATGTTGCACGATGGCTGGCCAGACCGCTATTTCTACAGTGTCACGGCCTTTGACCGTGGGAATCCGGCGAACAATCTGCCGAGCCTTGAGAGCTCAGTGTTCGAGAACCTGACGTATATTGTCCCCGGCACTCCTGCCACTGACGAGGAGCTGAAGGTTTACGTCTATCCCAATCCCTATCGCGGGAGCGCCTTGTGGGACGGTGGGGGCGAACGGCAGCGCCTCATCTGGTTTGCCAATCTGCCCCTGCAGGCTGTGATCCGCATCTACACGCTGGCCGGTGACCTGGTGGACGAGATCCAGCACGACGGGCGCCACTACGCAGGTGAGGACGTGGCGCGCCTGAAGGCAGTGGGGCGAGGTCGGGAGGTCAGGTTTCCTGGGGGCATGCACGCCTGGGACCTGATTACCCGTAACGACCAGGCGATCGCCTCTGGTTTGTATCTGTACACCGTGGAAGACAAGAGTACGGGCAAGATCTTCACGGGCAAGTTCTTGGTCATAAAGTAGCCGCAGGTTTAAGAGAAGCGCGGAGGTCGATAATGATGCGGAGTGCACGATGCATCCTTGCGGTGGGGTGGGTGCTGGCCTTTGGCACGGCCAGCGCCCAGACCAGGATTCGCGACATCCAGTATACCACTGACCCCACGGGGGCTTCGCCGCTCAATGGGCAGGTGGTCACGGTCACAGGCATCGTGACCGCAGAGCATCGTGGCGACAACCCCAACAATGGCGGCATCTCCAATGCCTACTTTTTCATGCAAGACGCGGCGGAGCCATGGTCAGGCATCCAAGTCTATTACAACGCCACGCTTGTGGCAGAGGGCGACTCGGTCACCATCACTGGCAAGGTCAATGAGTACTACGGCCAGACGCAGATCAAAGATGTGACCAGCTTCACCAGGCATGCTACGGGCTGGAAGTTACCCCCACCCGTGGAGGTGACCACTGGAGAGGTGGGGAGCGAGGCGTATGAGGGGTGCCTGGTGCGCGTCAAGAATGTGACCGTGGTGGAGACGGACATCGGCACCTACAAGAATTGGAAGGTGGACGACGGATCCGGGCCGGTGCTCATCGACACGCGGGCCAAGTATTTTTACAAGCCGGTGGCGGGGGAGCCCATCCGCTCTTTGACCGGAATCGTACTCTATGGCTCCGGTGCGTTTAGCATTGCCCCGCGTCTTGCCTGGGACATCGTGGAGGGCGGACGCTTTACCCGCCTGCAACGTGTTCAGCAAGTGCGCAACTCTGACCTGCTGCTGGCCCCGGTGGACACGTACTCGGATGTGTCCTATGCGGTGGATGACACGGTCACGGTGCGGGGGATAATCACCATGCCTACCGGGCTCAGCTACGCCGGAGCCGGGGTCAAGTTCATCATGAGCGAGCCCGAGGGTGGACCGTGGAGCTCTATCCTCTCCTACCACCCAGACTCCACCGCCTATCCGTCGTTGTTCGAGGGCGACCTGATTGAGGTCAGCGGCTATATTGGCGAGTATCGCACTGGGCCCAGCAACATGACCGAGCTCTGGATCACCAGCCCCATCGATATTGTGGGCATCGGGCTCCCATTGCCGCCGCCCAGCTACGTCAAGACTGGCGACCTACGTCTGCCGGTCACTGCCGAGCAATGGGGCAATTGCATGGTCTACGTGAAGAATGTGAGAGTGACCAAGAACAATCCCCAGTACGAACTCTTTGCCGTGGACGACGGCTCTGGCTCGGTATTGGTGGATGACGACTCCGACAGCCTCCGGAATTACTACCTTGCTCACCCTCGTCCGCCAGTCGGCGCCCAGGCCGACTCTATCCGGGGATGGGTCTACCATCACTACGGCCTTTACACCGACAGTACAACATACAAGCTCGAACCCCTCTACATGTCGGACATTCGCTGGGGGACAAGCCCGCCAGTCATAACCGATGTGGTCCGCGAGCTGCCCACGCCGCGCTCTTCAGATCAAGTCCGGGTTTCGGCCAAGGTGACGAGCAATTTGACGGTCACGGACGTAGCCCTCTTGTATCGGGTGGACGCTGCCTATCCACTGACCAAGGGGAGCGCCGCTGGCTACACCAGAGTGGTGATGGAAAACCCGAGCGGCAATACCTATGTGGGCCGAATCCCCCCCCAGCCTCACGGGAGCTTTGTCAGCTTTTTCATCGAGGCCCTTGATAACCTGGGGCAGAAGACGCTCTCGCCTTCCGACACGGCGCAGCAGCACTATTGCTATGTGGTGCGGGATGGCATGTTGCGCATCGCCGACGTCCAATACACCCCATGGCGCCTGGCCGATTCTCCGTTTGATGGCTACATCGTCACCCTTTCAGGTATCATCACCACCGACAGCTCGGCCAACCGCGTGTTCAAGGCCTACGCCATGCAGGATGCCGAAGGCCCCTGGGGAGGCATCCTGGTTTTTGGGCTTCCCAACACCCTGCGGCGGGGCGACATGGTGGCGGTCACCGGCAAGGTCACCGATTACAACGCCGACTGGCACTACAAGTGGGACAACAATACGGTGCTGTTGGCCGACGCCTACGAGATCGGTGGCTCGGGCTACACCGTGAACCCCGTCGACCTGAACACTGGAACGCTTTCCACCACTAGCGCGGACGCCGAGGCGTACGAAGGCGTGCTCGTGCGCATCATGAACGCCACGCTGGTGAGCGTGAATCGCTATGATGTGACCTTTGACGATGGCAGTGGTCCCTGCCTGGTAGATGGCGACTTTATGCTCTCGCGTGACCAAGATCCTAACACCCTGTTCTACGTCAACCAGAGCGGAGGCTACCTGGTGGCTTTTGGCGACACCATTCGCCCAGGCCAGAAGGTCGATCGCATTCAAGGCGTGTTCATCTACAGCTTTGGCACCTATAAGATCGAAGTGCGCGACAACGAGGACTTTGGCCAGATCGTGGGTGTGAATCCGGGATTTGTGCCACCCGTGTACAGCTATCGGTTGGAACCAAACTTCCCGAACCCCTTTAACCCGGTCACCAAGATCTACTTCGAGATCCCGTCACCCCAGCATGCGAGGGTGGTGGTGTACAATCTTCTTGGGCAAAAGGTAAAGACGATACTGGACGAGGTCCTTCCTGCGGGGCGGCACGTGGTACCCTGGGACGGAACTGACGAGTCCGGGCAGGCAGTACCGGCAGGGGTATACATCTATCGCATTATGGCCGGCAACTTTATTGCCGCAAGAAAGATGCTGCTGGTCCGGTGAACGAGGCCCGGCTAGGGAGTTGCGGGATCGTCCCGTTTCCCTGGGCGCGGGAGTACGTATGTTCAGACTGCCTTGCGGGAGGCCAGGGCCCTTCCGCGCAAAAGAGACAGGCCCACTAAGTGGAAGAGAGGTGTAATGCTCAGGTGAGTAGACTTTCGACCACAAAAAGGCGCTACCGCAGCCACCGCGTGCACCTTGTGACCCTGGTTCTTGGGGCAGTGCTTTTGTCGTTGCTTGCCACCTGCGACAAGAACCCTTTCCACAAGGCGCGCGGGGGTCGCCGTCTCACTAATCTGCCGCCGGACACATTCCTCTTCCTGGCCGTCAAACCCGACACCGTCGTGGTGCCAGGACCTTCGGGCCCGGATACCTCCATTGTCGGCCTGGACACCACGGCCAGCAGGCAAGTTCTGCACTGGTGGGGGGAGGACCCGGACGGGGAAGTGATCGGCTACTACATCCAGTGGGATTACCAGCCAGAACGCCAGTGGACCACCACCGAGTACGATACTTTCTACCTTCCGATCCGGGCGCGCTTTGCCAGCTTCACCTTCAGGGTGTGGGCAGTGGACGACGACAGCACTGCGGACCCCACACCGGCCACTATGACCTTTCCGGTTTTCAACTCTCCGCCCGAAATTGCCTTCCGCTACCGCAGCAATCCACCGGCGCCTCCGGGCAACCCCAACGTGACGGCCTACACTTTTCCCACGCGCACCTTCATGTGGGATGTGCGCGACCCAGACGGTGACGAGACGGTGGTCAAGATCCTTTACGCCCTGGATGACACCTCCTCCTGGCAGGTGCTCCCCGGCTGGGCGCGCAGCGTCACGCTGACCGGACTGACACCAGGGAGCCATCGCTTCTTCGTGCGCGCTGAGGACATTGCGGGGGCGCAAAGCAGGGTCATCTCTTTTCCAGATCCCGCGGACCCCCAGACTCCGAACACCTGGGTGGTGAAAGAACCCCGCGGCGACGTGCTCTTGGTCAATGACTTTGCCCAGGACCAAAGCACCTACCAGGTGCAAGGCTACTACGAGCAGCTTCTGCGCAGGATTGTAGGCGAGGGTGGCTATAGCGTGTGGGAAATCGGTACCTGGCGCACGCCCGTGATCAATCCCCAGAACAGCCTCCCCTACGCCACCGCCGATGTCAAGGCCAACTTGAGCTACTTCAAGGCCGTGATCTGGTTTTCCCACTTGGGGCGGCCCAATCTGGCGCAAGCCGGCCTCAGCCTGACCCAGTACATCGCTGCTGGCGGTAATGTCTTCATTACCAACGCCAATGAGGAAGTCCCGGATACGGCCTGGACATTCACTGATATCGACTCAGTCTTTCGCCTCAATCCGGGGGGAAGGCTGCTGGCGGGGGTGCGGGTGATCGCTTCGTTCACCAACAGCGAGCGGGACTCGGCCCTGACCTTGAAGGTGGGCAAGTTGATTGGCAATCGCGTCTCCGCGCTCGTGCCAGGGCCGCAGGCGCAGGTGGTCTATCGCATGGAGCCGGATTCTATAGCGGCGGTGACCGTCCCGTACAAGGGTTCGCCGGTGGTGGGGATCCGCTACCGGTTGGGCCAGGGCAGGTGCATCTATTTCTCCCTGCCGTTCAACTATTGCGATGGTTTTGGCAACGCGGGGGAGGTTCTCCGCTACATCCTCCGGGAAGAGTTCGGCATATGAAGGCGAAGTGGCCGATAGTGTTGCTGATGTTGGTGGGCTGCTGCACGGCCTTGCTCGGCCAGCCGCGCACCAAGGGGTCGATTACTGGCACGGTGGTGGACCGGGAGACTCGCCAACCCCTGCCGGGAGTTAATGTCGTGGTCAAGGGGACTTACATGGGCGCGGCCACCGACGAGTGGGGGCGCTATCTGATCGAGAGGGTGAGCCCTGGCCAGTACGATATTGAAGCGTCGATGATCGGCTACAAGATCCAGCTGCGCACCGGGGTCAAGGTGACTGCCGGGCAGCAGGTCGTCCTCAACTTTGAGTTGGAGCAATCGGTACTAGCGTTTGGACAAGAGGTGGTGGTCATCGGTGAGCGGCCTCTCCTGCAGGTGGACCTCACCGCCTCGGAAGTCCACTTCAGTGCGGACGACATTCGCCACCGCATCGTGGAGAATGTCCAGGACATCGTCACCCAACAGGCAGGTGTGGTGAGAGCGGACAATGAGATCCACATCCGCGGCGGACGGGCCGACGAGAGTCTCTACATCGTCGATGGCATCTCCATCAAAGACCCCCTCTCTGGCTACGGTAACACCCTGTACGTCAACGCCGACGCCATCAAGGAACTCAGAGTCATCACCGGCGGCTTTAACGCCGAGTATGGCCAGGCGATGTCGGGTGTGATCGATGTGGTGACTAAGGAGGGAGGCGAGCGCTACGGCGGCGGGCTGACCATCAAGACTGATGACCCGAACCTGGGGCTGTTTGCCAGCTACAATACCCAGGTGGTGGAGTTCAACCTCGGTGGACCTGAGCTGCTCACCGCCCGCCTGCTTCCTGCCTTGGGCCTCCGTTTTCCTGGCAACCTGAGCTTCTTCTTGTCTGGCTATGGCAATGTTTCTGACACCTACCTGCCCACGGCTTCGCGCCTCTATCCCAGTCGTTCTGGGCTCAAGATCTTTGCCCCGCGCGAAGAGAATGACTGGCATCTTCTGGCCAAGCTATCATGGAAAGTCAACCCCAATCAGAAGTTTTCCCTTTCCTATGATCGCTCCCTGAACATCAATCAGGGGTTCTTCCGGCGGTACGTCATCTCTCGGCGCTACTTCCCGTACGAGTTCAGCAAGCATCTGGACCACTATCCCACGTTTACTTCGGAAAGCATTCTTGCCAATGCCTCGTGGATGCAGACCCTGTCGGCGCGCACGTTCTATGAGCTGACCGTGGGGAACTTTTTCACCTCCACGCACAGTGCGGTGCAGAACAAGCACTGGTCCGAGTATGTGGAGCAGTTGGACCTTGAGCCGGTTCGGTACGTGCCGAGTTCCAGCGGCGAGGTGGTCATCCGCCGCGGCGACGGCTTCTACGATCATGGCGACTATGGCCAGTGGTTTGACTACTTCAGCGACACCTGGACCGTCAAAGGTGACCTCACCAGCCAGGTCAACCCCAGGCATCAGGTGAAGGGAGGCTTTGAGGTCGGCTACACCACCATGCAGGTGGTGGACATCGTCGACCCCTGGGTGCAGAGTGAGAGCGGCTACGGCCGCAGCTACGATATCTATCGCGTCTACTCCACCGCCGGGGCCTTCTACCTGCAAGACCGCATCACCTATGAGGGCATGATCGTCAATGTCGGCCTGCGCTACGACTACTGGTTCCCAGGCAAATTTGTGCAGGATGCCATCAATGACCCCGAAACAGTGATCATCTCGGACGTGGCGCGCAAGAAGTTTTACGCCGACACCTTCGAGTTCTTCGGCATGAGGGGCAAAGGACACCTGAGCCCGCGGGTGGGCATTTCCCATCCGGTCACTGACCGGGATGTGCTCTACTTCCACTATGGGCACTTCTCTCAGCGCCCGCAGGGGCAGTACGTCTATGCCAAGCTCAAGTCGACCTCTCCGGCCACTTACCAGCTTTTTGGCAATCCCAATCTGAATCCCACTACTACGGTGGCGTACGAGCTGGGGATCAAGCACAAGTTCACCGAGAACCTGGTAGCGGAGTTCAAGGCCTACTACAAGGACATGTTTGATTACCCCACGGCGGAGCGGGTGCAGATGGAGAATCCGCGCCTGGGCAACATCAGCTACCTCATGTACTTCAACATGGACTATGCCCGCTCTAAGGGGATCGAAATTTGGGTGCGCCAGCGCTATGCCCGCTACCTGACTGGTACCTTGAACTTTACCTACGCCGTGAGCAAGGGCAAGAGCTCCAAGCCTAGCGACAACCTTCTGGTGGAGGCCGGAAGGCTTGCCGAAAAGCCGTTGCGGGAGAACTTTCTCGAGTGGGATCGGCCCTTCAGGCTGACCCTGGACCTGAACTTGCACGTGGGGGAGAAGCAGGGGTTCCGTGTGTTCGGCTGGCGGCTCCCGGAGAAGTGGGGCATCAGCTCGCATTGGGAGGCAGAATCGGGCAAGCGCTACACCCGTCTCATTGACATCGAGCGCGAGATCTACGATACGGCTCATCCCTATGCCAATCTTGCGCCCACCTGGCATCAGTTGGACTTGCGTGCCTACAAGTACTTCCGCCTCAAGGGGGTGGAGGTGAACGTGCAGGTTGAGATAGAGAACGCGTTCAATGCGCGTATTCCCCGCATCATCAATCCGTACACTGGGCGGGAATATCGGCCAGGAGACATCCTGACTAAGAGCTACACTCGGGACATCAATCCGAGTCCGAATCCCATCTATGACCCCTCAAAGTTCCGCTGGCCGCGCACGGTACGCTGGGGTATAGGGGTCCGTTTCTAAATTGAGCCATGGGGTCCAGCATGTTCACCAAAGGCGTGTTACGGTTGCGCATATGGCTGGTCGGCGGGTTGCTCACGTTGTGCTGCGGCCTTAGGGCCCATGGGCAGGCAGTCTTCCCCTTGCTGGGAGGGCAGCGCATTGGCACTGCCTCGGCGACGTTTCTCAAAATTGAGGTGGGCGCCCAGGCGGTGGCCATGAGCGGTGCGGGCACGGCCTTGGCCAGTGATGCCACCGTGCTCTACTGGAATCCAGCCGGAGCAGCACAATTGCCCCAGCACAGCCTTTCACTCAGTCACCTTACCTGGCCGGCGGACATCCAGTATGAGTTTCTCGGGTACGTACACCACCTCCCCCGCCTTGGCACGCTTGGCCTCAGTATGGGCATGCTGCACATGGCTGACATGGAGGTCACCGATGAATACTTCCCCACCGGCACCGGCGAATACTTCCACTTTCAGGATAGCTTTGTTGCCTTCACCTACGCCCGGCGCATGACCAATCGCTTCTCTTTTGGCTTTTCGGTCAAGTACGTCGACGAGGTCCTGGCTGACGTCCGCATGGGCGGGTGGATGATCGACCTGGGTACTTTCTACTGGACAGGGTACCGACAGGTGCGCTTTGCCGTGAGCCTGGTGAACTTTGGTCTAGACCTCCAGGCCAGGGGAACTTTCTTGAAGAAGAACACCCAAGGCCAATTGGTGGAACAGCCCTACGAGGCCTTCGCGCCTCCCACTACGTTCCGCGTAGGTGTTGCCGGCGATCTCTACCAGGCAGAACAGTATAGCGTGACAGCCGCGCTGCAGATTAATCACCCGATGGACAATGTCGAGAATGCCGTGGTTGGCCTGGATGTGGCACTGTTGGAGCGCCTCCACCTCCGCGGTGGGTATCGTATCAACTTCGACGAGGAGCGCCTGACTTTTGGTGCGGGGCTGTTGCTGCCGGTAAGGGGTGTGCGGTTGGTGCTCGACTACGCGTTCAAGGACTTTGCTCATTTGGCTACAACGCATCAGTTCACTTTCAACTTTGCCTTCTGAGGGGCACGACATGAAGAGGGCGGCACTAATCTGGATAGCGCTGGCGCTGCTGGGATGGGCCGGCTGTGGCCGGAAGCTCCCCCTCCCCGCGGTGACGACGGTGGCACGCTCCTTTGGCGCCAGTGACACCTCGTTTATTCCCCTCGGTCCCATCTGGGATGGCCCCGCCTTGGGTTACCTGCCTCCACTTCCGATGGTGCCTACGGACGTGGTGATCGGCGAAGACGGTTACATCTTCGTCGCCGATAGCGCCAACGACCGCGTGTTGGTGCTGAGCGCGGCAGGTCGCCTGGTTGAGGAGCATGGCTTTGACCAGATCGGCCCTGTGACCGGCCCGTTGGCGATTGATATCGACGCGACACTGAACCTGCTGATCGTCAACGGCGGTAAAGCGGTGTGGGTGTGGAATCAGTATCTGCACCTGAGCGGGGTCGACTCCATCGCCTCCCCTTCTGGTCGCTTTTCCGCCAACCGTGCGGCCATCGACTCGGTGTTGGGCGTGCACCCCTTCTACGTCGACGACGGACGGAAGACCAGCTTCCAGGGGGTGGCCTTTGGACCGGCCTCTGCCAACACCGTGTTTCTCACGGACAAGGGGAATAACCGCATCCTTCGCCTCCGTATCGTGATCAGTGGCAAGGTGCGTTTACGGGACGGCCGTGTGCACCCCACGTTCAAGGGTGTGTATGACGGCGAGGTGGCCACGTACGGTTCCGGTGCAGGGACGGTGGATAACCCGCGTGGTCTGACGGTGGATGGCGAAGGGAACATCTACTTCACCCAGCTGGGCGGCAACTTCCTGGTGCAAAAATTAGAGAAGCAAGGCGATTTCTACTCTTCTGCTTATACGCTCTATGAGCACCCCATCATGGACCTCAAGCGATTTGCTGGCCCCTGCGATGTGGCGTTGGACCCAGATGGGGCCATCTTTGTCGCCGATACGCAAGTGGGGCGGGTGTACAAATTCTTCAACAAGGGCGGCAAGGCTGGCCATCCTGCTTCCTTAGGGAAGACCGGGTTGGGTCAGGAACTATTTGTGCGGCCGAGGGGAATCTACGTGTCCACAGATAACGTCGTGTACGTTGCCGACGCCGGCGCCCATGCCCTCAAGCGCTATCGCTTCTCCGTCTCCGAGTCCGATCTTCCTGTCGAACAGCCTTGAGGCCATGTTCCTGTCCGCCCGGGCTCCGATGGCCAAGGCTCCTTTCAAGATGTAGCGGCATCTTCTTGTTCCACGTCGATATGTATGCAACATTCGCCTTGACTGCTTGCGTGAGAATCATTATATTTAGCCGCGCGTAATGGGACGCGCGAGCCCAACGGGAAAGCAGTTTTCGGGCTCCGAGAGGCTGGCTTGACGGGTAACAGGCCACGCAGCGGTTCTGTTCTTTGACAATTGCATTATGGCAAGGCTGGCGAGAGGAGAGCGCACAAGTTGCTATCCAGAGCCGTTTGAGTAGGCGGCCGCGCGGCTTTGTCAAGGGGGCCAGAGGCGAAGAGGTGGGCTGGCAGGGAGCGCCAGCCTTCCGCGATTGTGCCTCTCGGTGGGGGAGTTCGGTACCAGGTGAACCGTCTGTGGGTCGCTGCAAAGCCAGAAAGAGAGGACTATCTCTGGAGGGAGCGTATGAGAAGGAAGTTGCTCGTCGTTGCTGCGGTGCTGGTCGTCGTTGTGCCGGCGCTGGTGTGGGCGCAGAGCGGCAGGTTGGTGGGCAAGGTGACCGATATGCGTAGTGGTGCCCCCTTGCCTGCGGCCAATGTGGTGCTGCAAGGGACCACGGTCGGTGCGGCCACCAGCCTGGCTGGCGAGTACGTGATTCCCAAGGCACCTTTGGGCACGTACCAGCTGCGGGTCAGCTACATCGGCTACCGCACGGCTTACCTCCCGGTGGAGGTGCGTGCCGGCGTGAGCACCAGGGTTGATGTGCAGTTGGAGCCGGAGGTGATCTCCGGTGCCACCATCATGGTGCTGGCCGACCGGGCCAAGATCCGCGAGACCCCGGTGGCCTTCACGGACGTGCGCAAGGAGGAGATGGAGGCTCGGCTGGGGTCGCAAGACATCCCCTTGGTGCTCAACACTACTCCCAGTGTGTACGCGACCATGCAGGGCGGCGGGGCCGGTGACGCCCGCGTCAATGTGCGCGGCTTCAATCAGCGCAATGTGGCCATCATGATCAACGGCGTGCCGGTCAACGACATGGAGAACGCCTGGCTGTACTGGTCCAATTGGGATGGCGTGGCCGATGCCACCTCCTCCATCCAGATTCAGCGCGGCCTGAGCGCCGTCAACCTTGCCACCCCGTCCATCGGCGGGACCATGAACATCATCACCGACCCCACGGCAACCGAGCTGGGCCTCAAGTTCAAGCAGGAAGTCGGCAATGACGGCTTTCTCAAGTCCACCCTCATTGCCAACAGCGGCCTGATCGCTGGCAAGTATGCTTTCAGCGCTGGAGTCGTGCGCAAGGTGGGCGATGGCATCATCGACAAGACCTGGACAGACGCGTGGGCATACTACTTCGGCGCCAGCTGGCAGATCAACCCGAACAACAGGCTGGAGCTCTTCGCGCTGGGCGCTCCGCAGAAGCACGGCCAGAACAGCTACCGGCAGAATATCGCCGTCTACAGCGCCGAATTTGCCAAGAAGTTGAGTGATTACGAGCAGGCTGCCCTCACCAAGTTTTTCCAGGCGCCGCAAGGGCGGAAGTACAACCAGAACTGGGGCCCGGTCAGCCCCTCCTACAAAGGGCTGCAGTACTGGAATGGCAAGACCCATGAGCGCTACAGTCCCAACTTCATCAATGAGCGCGAGAACTACTACCACAAGCCGCTGGCCAATTTGAACTGGTACTCGCAGCTCACCGACAAGTTGGGCCTGTTCAGCACCCTGTACTATTCCGGCGGCAAAGGTGGAGGCTCGGGCATTTTCGGCTCGATCAAATGGAACACCACCACGCCCACGCGCACGCCTGATTGGGATGCCACTATCGCCAACAACAAGGCGAGCACTACGGGCGCCAAGGGTATCCTGCGCAACAGCGTAAACACCCAGTGGACCGTCGGGGCCATCTCCAAGCTCACCTATCAGCTCAGTGCCCCGGTCAAGCTGACCGCCGGCGTGGACTGGCGGACCGCCGAGATCAAGCACTACCGCGAAGTGCGCGATCTGCTCGGTGGCGAGTACTTCTTGGCCAGCCATTCCGACTTTTGGACGGAGGCCGAGAAGAAGCGGAAGCTGGGTGACAAGATCGACTATGACTTTACCAACACCGTCGACTGGGCCGGCGTGTTCGGCCAGGCCGAGTACGCCCGTGGTGCGGTGACCGCCTATGGCATGGGCGGCTACTCCACGATCAAATACACCTACACCAACCACTTCCGCAAGGATCCGGTCACAGGAGGCGAGCTGAAGGCCAACACCGACTGGATCTCCGGCTATCAGGTCAAGGGGGGGGCCAGCTACCGCTTCACGCCCCAGCTTGACGCTTTTGCCAACGCCGGCTATGTGGAGAAGGTGCCCATCTTTGACAACGTCATCAACGACCGCACCGGCACCAAGGCCGTTGACCCCGAGAATGAGAAGTTCACCTCTGTTGAGGCTGGGGTCAACTACGTCGGCATGGACGGCAGGTTGGTGTTGCGCGGCAACCTGTACCATACCACCTGGATGGACCGCTCCATCCCGCGGGAGGTCACCAACCCGGACCTCACCGAGGGGATCATCTTCATCCAGGGACTTGACATCCGCCACCGCGGAGTGGAGTTTGAGGCCTCCTTCCAACCCGTGCAGCTGTTCCGCGTGGAGGGTTCCGCCTCCATTGGCGATTGGAAGTACCTCAACGACGTCTCCGGCGTGTACAAGGACTATACCACGGCCGGCGCCCAGGACGTCCAGTACAACTTTTACGTGAAGGACCTCAAGGTGGGCGACGCGCCACAAACGCAGTTTGCGCTGGTGGGGTCGCTCTTCCCGGTGCGCGGGCTGCAGGCGCAGGGGGTGTACCGCTACTACATGCGGCACTATGCTGATTGGGACCCCTTGAGCCGGACCAACCCCAACGACCGGTTGCAGAGCTGGCGCGTGCCCGATTACGGCGTGCTGGACCTCCATCTCACCTACGACCTGCCGTTCCGTTTTGGCGGCGTGGGACTGCAGCTGTTCGCTCACGTGTTCAACGTGCTGGATGCTGAGTACATCCAGGACGCGACCGACAACAGCGCGTACAACGCCTGGAACAAGAACCACACCGCCGACGACGCGGAGGTCTTTTTTGGGTTGCCGCGCACGTTCAACGTGGGGTTGATCATTACCTACCGGTAAGCAGCACGATCCGGGGTTACCACGGGGCTGGTCGCAGAAGCGCCAGCCCCTTTTTGTCTTGCTGCCGCAGGGGCCGGACTTAGAGGCGCGCTCCGCCCGGCCGCCCACAGCAAGGACGGAATCCCCAGCTGCCCCCGAAAATCAGGCAGTTGCTGCTTGAATTTGTCCCAGCCTTTGGTTATATTCTTCGCACCAGGCCCGAATAAGCGCGCGAGACAACCAATGTGGCCACCCTTCAAGGAGAAAGACACTGTCGAACCGGCCACCCTGAGGCCTCGCCATCCGACGAGCCCCGGCTGAGTAGTCCTGGGAGCACAGGAGTAGGGAGGGCCGCTGCTGGATCCTTGCCACAGAGACAAGTGGGGCTGCACGGCGATTTATTGGTGGGGGGGCGACATGACAGGGCCCGCGGTGCGTTCGGACACAGCATTGAGGCGTGAGGTTAGACAGACGGGTGCAAAAGCCGGAGCGTACCCCTATCTTTGTGGCAGAAGCGGACCCGACATCTGCGGATGCGTGTTCTTCCCTGTATTGAAAGGTAGAGTTCGGTTAAGACGTGAGAAGACCAGTGCAGCACGGGAGGAAGCCGTACGAGACTGGGTAAACTGAATCGGCTGGACCTACGGCAATATGGGAAGCGTGAGGCCTTAGACTTTACCCTGTGGCTAGCAGAGCCGGACAACCTCTAACTATTGGCCGACAAGATCAGGATCGGCATAAACATCAAGCAGGTGGAACCCGAGCGTGGGAGGCTTCAAGGTAGACATCCTGGCAGTGGAGGAAATCACTGGGCGGAAGATTTATTGTCGAGAAGCAACTCGAGTTCAGGGATCACAGCAGACTGGGCGAATTCATCACCTACGCCGCCGGGCTGGTAGTCGAATACGTGGTCTGGATCGGCCGCGAGGTGAGAGAGCAACACCGGCAGGCCAGTGATTGGCTTTATGAACATACTGACGAAGAAATCAGTTTTTTTCCTTGTCGTCCTCCAACAGTGGCGGATCGACAATTCCCTGCCGGCGCGGAGATTCGATGTGAGCTGCAGGGCCAACGAGTGGAAGCGCACGGTTCGCACGAGCGGACAAGATCGAGATTCGACGGATACTGGAGCCAGCCACCTGGAGTCCTGCCAGCAGCTCAACGAGCTCGCAGCAAATGAGTATCCCGAGCTGAAACTGCGCACTCGCAGACCTCAGCACGGGTTCGACATGGCAATTGGGCGCTCGGACGATTAGGTCGCTTTTGTCGGTAAGTGGTGCGCTGATAAGGTTCGAACTAGCTCCACATCGTGGATTCCTAGGATCTCTATGACCTTTTCCTCTCGCACTGCGACGACATCGAGAAGGAATTGGGCGTGAGGAGAGTCTGGAATGGCAGGAGCCATTAAGAAGGGCCAGCCGCATCATGGTGGTGTGCCAATTACGTTTTAACGACGAAGCAACCTGGCAAGAAGCGTTCAGCTGACTCACCGGCAAGGCAAGCAAGTTCAAGGAACTCTTCGCCTAAGAACGGGAACGGATGGGTCAGCAGGAGATGATCCCGGGAGACCACTGCCACTCCCGTTGTGAGTCCTCAAGTGGGAGGGACGTTTCAGGGCAAATAAGGGCACAGGCCGCTTTCAAGGGGAAGCTCGTTTGTATGCCCTGAAAATCGGCTATCAGCCTTCCGGAGTGGCGAGTTGGTGATGGCGGGTAACAGGAAGCAAGAATAGATACCGCTGGCGCGCGTGGAAGGAGAGCAATATGCCCCTGGATGTCGCTGCTCTTGAAAACTGGCTTTGGGATGCGGCCTGCGCCATTCGCGGGCCGGTGGACGCTGCCAAGTTTAAAGACTACATCTTGCCGCTGGTCTTCCTCAAGCGCCTGTCGGACGTCTTCGACGACGAGGTCGCGCATCTGCGGACGGAGCTGGGCAAGCACGCCCTGACGTTGGTCGAGCAGGACCACAAGCTGGTGCGCTTCTACCTGCCCGCAGAGGCGCGCTGGGAGGCGATCCGCACGCACGCTGCAGATAAGTTGGGCGAATATTTGACCGATGCCGTGCGTGCCGTGGCCCGCGAAAACCCGCGCCTGCAGGGCGTGATTGACATGGTGGACTTCAACGCCACCGCCGCCGGGCAGCGCATCGTGCCGGACGAGTATCTGGCGCGGTTGATCGAGGTGCTCTCCCGTCATCGCCTGGGCCTGGCCGACGTGGAGCCCGACATGCTCGGACGCGCCTATGAGTACCTCTTGCGCAAGTTCGCCGAAGATAGCGGCCAAAGCGCCGGGGAGTTCTACACCCCGCGCGAGGTCGCCATTTTGATAGCCCGGCTCATAGAGCCGCAACCCGGCGAGCGGATCTACGACCCCTGTTGCGGCTCCGGCGGCCTGCTCATCAAGTGCCACCTGCGCCTGCTGGAGACGCACGGCGTGCAGGAGAACGGCCGGCGCAAGCTGCCTTCCCACATCCGGCCGCTGCGCCTCTTTGGGCAAGAGATCAACGCTGCCACTTTTGCCATGGCGCGCATGAACGCCGTCATCCACGACCTGGAAGCCGACGTTCGCATCGGCGATACCATGCGCCAGCCGGCGTTCAAGGACGCCGCCGGTCAGGTGCAAATCTTCGACGCGGTAGTTGCCAACCCGATGTGGAATCAGAACTTCCCCGCCGAGCAGTATGAGAACGATCCTTACGAGCGCTTCGCATATGGCATACCGCCATCCTCCAGTGCTGACTGGGGCTGGCTGCAGCACATGCTGGCTTCGCTCAAGGATGGCGGGCGTATGGCGGTGGTGCTGGACACGGGCGCGGCCAGCCGCGGCAGCGGCAACCAGGGCTCCAACCGCGAGCGCGACATCCGCCGGGCCTTCGTGGCGCGAGACCTGATCGAGGCGGTGCTGCTGCTGCCGGAGAACCTCTTCTACAACACCACCGCGCCCGGCGTGATCGTCGTGATCAACTGCTGTAAGCGCCATCCGGGCGAAATCCTGCTCATCAACGCCAGCCAGCGCTTTGCCAAAGGCCGGCCCAAGAATTATCTGACCGACGACGACATCGCCGCCATCGCGGACGTGTATCACGAATGGCGGGCCGAGGCGGGCTTTTCCGCCATCATCACCCGCGAGGAGGCCGCCCGCAACGACTACAACCTTTCCCCCAGCCGCTACGTGAGCACCGACGGCGCGGAAGAGACGCTGCCGCTGGAAGAGGCGATGGTGCTGCTGCGCGAGGCGGAGGAGGAGCGTGCCGAGGCCGACGCCCGGCTGCACGAGGTGCTGGCCCAATTGGGGCTGGAACCATAGAGGATAAATCCATGGACCCGAAGCAATTTGCAGGCAGCACCTCCGGCAAAGTCATGCGCGTTGGGCAGGAGGAAACAGCGTATTGGGCGTTTGTACCCCATCGGCTGCCGCCGCGCCTGCCGGCGGATTGGGAGTTGACCGCTGCACTTTCCGCGGCGGACCGGGCGCTGAGCAACCTGGCCGGCCTGGGGCGCACCATGCCCAATCCTCACCTGCTCATCGCCCCCTTTGTGCGCCGTGAGGCGGTGCTTTCCTCGCGCATCGAGGGGACGCGGGCGGATATTGCCGATCTGTACGCCTACGAGGCGGGACAACTGCCGTTGCCCGGCATGGAGTCGTCCGTACCTGAATCGGATGTGCGCGAGGTGCTGAACTACGTGAACGCGCTGGAGTACGGCCTGAAACGCCTGGAGACCTTGCCAGTCAGCCTGCGCCTGATCCGTGAACTGCACGAGAAGCTGATGGCCGGGGTACGGGGCGAACACGCGACACCGGGCGAGTTCCGGCGCACGCAGAACTGGATCGGTCCGCCCGGCTGCACGTTGAACGAGGCGACCATTGTGCCCCCACCCCCGGCGGAGATGCACGAGGCGCTGGACGCGCTGGAGAAGTACCTGCATCGCGAGGACGTCTATCCGCCGCTGCTGCGCCTGGGCCTGGTGCACTACCAGTTCGAGGCCATCCATCCCTTTGTGGATGGCAACGGCCGCATCGGGCGTTTGCTCTTGTCGCTTTTGCTCGTGCAGTGGGACCTGCTGCCGCTCCCTCTGCTTTACTTGAGCGCGTATTTCCATCGCTACCGTCAGGCTTATTACGACCTGTTGCTGAGCGTGAGCGAGCGCGGGGCGTGGCGCGAGTGGCTGCTCTTCTTTCTGCGCGGCGTGGCCGAACAGGCCCTGGATGCGGCGGCCCGCGCCAAAAAGCTGCAAGACCTTCAGGTAACGTGGCGGGCGCGCCTGACCCAGGCGCGGACTTCGGCCCTGGCGTTGCGACTAGCCGATTTGTTGTTTGAAAACCCTATCCTGACCATTCCTCAGGCCCAGCGCCTGCTTAAGGTCGGTTCCTATCACAGCGCGCAGAAGAACATAGAAAAACCAGTCAGCGCTGGCATTTTACAGGCAACACATGAAACGACTTACGGCAGGACATACGTGGCCGCCGAGATTTTGGATGTGATCCATGATGAGACCCAGGTCCAGGAATAGAATTGCACTTTTCTGCCATAATGTGCAATTTCAACTTGCGGAATTGCATAAAAGTACAAATGCCGCTTTGCCCGGTAGGGGATTTGTAGCAAATCTGAGCGACCGCCGCCCGCTGTGCCTTGTCCAGGGAACTATGGCCACCGAGATCGGAGGGCCGGAGCGATGAGCACGCCGGCTGATCGGAACGGGCGCGCCGCTGCGGCGCACGAAGACGCCCTCCCCCGGGGCTTCAAGCTGACCGAACTCGGCCCCCTGCCGGAGAAGTGGCAGGTGGTGCGGTTGGGGGAAGTTGTTGCTTATCAAAAAGGGAAAAAACCAAACTCGTTGGCAGACCAGACCAATAGGGAGTCATTACCCTATTTAACGGCCGAATACCTACGAACCGGTACCCCCGATCATTTTGTTCCATTCCCCGATTATTTGCAGGGCCTCATCTGCAGTGAATCGGACATCGTGCTTATTTGGGACGGATCCAACGCG
>FWPU01002467.1_pt1 | contig 50988 bp, 43 predicted proteins | sample 2228361 | NCBI WGS metagenome assembly FWPU01 (sample SAMEA103939777, study PRJEB20133) | metagenome | reverse complement strand
TTCTCCCCCGTAAAACGGGGGAGAAAGGTGGTTGGGGGGATAGTGGGGGCCAGTGGACTTACCCTGCCCTTATACCCCACTTGTGGGTAACGATTCGCTGTATTCGGGAGAGGAGGTAAGTCTTTTGGGGCTTCCCCTCCCTCTCCTAATTTTGGGAGAGGGAGGGGCAAGGGAGGGTGAGGGCCTGGGATCACACTCTTTCCTCTCCATGTCTCCGTGGTCTAGGCGTTACCGGCGCAAGAACGCAGCGAAGGCATCGGCGGTGGAATGGCGCGGGCGGAACCCTACTTCCCGCGCCAGTTTGTCCGTGCTCACGACGGAAGGGAAGCGCACCCACGCCAGTTGCCCCGGCGGCGCGACAGAGGGCAGTCGCGCCTGCCAGAGAAAGCCGGCGATCGCATAGGCCCACCACGCGGGGAGCGTCACATATCGTCGCCGCGCCCGGCGCAACGCCTCTCGCCAGCCTAGGCTCCCTTCCCCCGCCAGATTATAGATGCCCCTTGCCTTTTGGCGTAGGCAGACGACAATGCACGCGGCCAGATCGTCCTCATGAACGAATTGCAGCGGGCCATCGCCATCGCGCACGGCCAGGAGCAGGGGCCAACGGGCCAGATGGCGAGAAAAGAAGTTATCCACATGGGGGCCCAAAATGATGGCCGGGCGCAGGATAGTAACGGCGATGTCGGGATGACGGGCAGCGAACTCCTGGGTCAGCATATCGGCTTCGGCTTTGTCCAGCGCGTAGGGGTAGTCGGCATTGGGGCGGAGAGGGCTTTCCTCGGTGAGAGGGATGGGATTGTCGGGGTGCGCGCCATACACGGCGACGCTGGAAACAAAAATGACCTGAGAAAGGCCCGCGCGCGCGGCGGCCTCTAAGACGGCGCGCGTCCCCTCCACATTGACCGCCCGCATCCGCCTCCGGTCGTGCAACGGCTGCACGATGAACGCCAGGTGCACCAACGCGTCCGCGTCTTCGGCGCGCAGGTGCTCCGCCAGGGTGGGAGCGCGCACGTCCATTTGGAGGAAGCGAAGCGCGGGACCTCTCTTCTCCCCTCCTGCCCCCTCTCCTCTCCCCGATTCGGGGAGAGGAGAGGGAATGGGAGGTGGAGAGAGGTTAATAGGTGGTCTCAGGTCTATGCCGATGACACAATCGCCATAGGATTCGCCAGACAGGGCGTGCAAAAGCCGTTGGCCCACGTAACCGGAGACGCCGGTGATAGCGATGCGCCGGCCCATCATGGCATCAGTAATCGCCAAACTGCGTCAGGAGGAAGACTCCCGCCAGGCCGCCCAACACCGCGCCGACGACCAGGCCGATGCGCACGCCATCTGCGCCCCACAGCCCGCCCACCAGCACGCCGATGAGGCCGCCCGCGAGCGCGCCCGCGCCTCCCCAAAGGAGCATCGGCAGGAGGAAGGCGGAGAGGAGCATCGCCAGGAGCGCGCCCAGCCCCGCGCCCGAGAGCGCGCCCACGACGAGGCCGCTGAGGAGGCCGATGATGTGGCCGGTCAGATAGCCAACGACGGCCCCGGCGACGCAGCCAACGACCGCCCCTGCTATCGCTCCGACGCGGCGCACCCGTACCGTTGTCTGTTCTGAGAGCATGATCCGCCCCTTACGCCTGCGGTGCCCCCCCAGGCAAAGGATACAACTCCTCTATTTTCTTCAGGATTTCAGGCGGGATTTGCACATCCAACGCCTTGAGGTTGTCCTCCAGTTGCGCCACGGTGCGCACGCCCAGGATGACGCTGGTGACGGCAGGATGGCGCATAGCCCAAGCGATGGCGAGCCGCGCCGCAGTCGTTCCGATCTCCGCGGCGATCTTCGCCAACTCCTTGCCCTTGCGTTTATTTTCTTCCGTCCAGTAGAGGTGCATCATCACCGCGTTCTGCTCCGGGTCGGCGGCGCGGCTTTCGGGCGGTGGCGGCGCGCCCGGCTCATATTTACCTGTGAGGAGGCCGTGCGCCAGCGGCGAGAAGACGACGTTACCGATGCCCTCCGCCTGCGAGACGGGGAACGCTTCCAGTTCGGGATAGCGGTACAACAGATTGTAGCGCGGCTGATTGGCCGCGAGGGGGCGCGCGCCGATCTGTTGCGCGACCCATTGCGCTTTGACCATCATCCAGGCGGGCCATTCCGAGACCCCCCAATAGAGGATCTTCCCCTCGCGGGCCAGGTCTTCCATTGCCCGGATCGTCTCTTCCAGGGGGGTGGTAGGATCGGGCCGGTGGCACATCAAGAGGTCCACATAATCCATTTGCAGGCGGCGGAGGGAAGCGTGGCACTGCTCTTTGATGTGTTTGGCCGAGAGACCGCGATCGTTGGGGCCTTCGCCCATAGGGGCAAATACTTTGGTCAGGATGAAGAGCGAGGAGCGCGGCAGATCGGCCACGCAACGGCCCAGCGTCTCTTCAGCCTTGCCGCGGTTGTAAGCGTTGGCCGTATCAAAATAGTTGATCCCGTTCTCGTAAGCCAGGCGCACGATGGCCCGCGACTCCTCCTCACCGGTCTTGAAGCCAATGGTCAGATAGGAGCCGATGCCCAGGACGCTCAAGCGAACGCCCCATTTGCCCAGTTGACGATATTGCATGACGTCCTCCTTGTAAGTAAGTAACCCTAAAGGTTTTAGAAACCTTTGGGATTTCCAAATCGCTTCCGCTGCAGATGCTGCGGCGGTAACTGAAAGACGAACCGCGAAGTCGGCCGGCGGCGACCGTCGCCCCGGTTGGGCACGGTGGTCAGGTAGAGCCTATCTTTCGCGCGCGTCATCCCCACGTAGAGCACGCGCCGTTCTTCCTCCAGGTCTTCCTCATAGTCCACGCTGCGCCAGTCGGGGATACGACCATCCTCCATGCCGATGATGAAGACAACGGGAAACTCCTTGCCCTTGGCGTTATGCAGTGTCATCAGTGTGACTTTTCCCTCCTCGGTGGTGGCAGTGTCCTCCTCCGTCGCCAAAGCGACATAATCCAGGAAGGCCGAGAGGGAATGGTCGGCACTGAGGGCCAGGAACGTGGCGACCTGTTGCTGCCAGGCTTTCTTAAGTTCGGCCCATTGCACGTCATCCACCGTGTCGGGAACCTCCGTCGCCTGCAACTCTGCCCAATGGCGGCTCTCATCCAGCCAACGCTCCGGCGGCAGCAAGTCCAACACCCGGTCAAACCAAGGCGATGTCTCCTGTTGGCGGGCGATGCGGGCCGCAGCCAGGTGCAGGGCGCGGTTCTCGTCGGCCAGGGGCACGCCTGCCGCCTTCATGCCGATGGCAACCAGCGGCAGGAGTTCGGGCAGCGCTTGCACCTCCTTGTGCCAGCGATTCTCGGCCAGGAGCGCAAAGAGAAGGTCGCGCTCCTGCCGCACGTCGGCCAGGGCGCGGTGCTGCACCGCGTTCCCCAATTTGAAGCGGGCCAATAACGCCTCTAAACTGTGGCTTTCGCCCGGCAGGATGCGACGCGCGATCTCCAGGGTATCCAACGCGGGGTTTGTCAGGCGGCGTTTCAGCACGCGCTGCATCTCCCGGTCCAGGATCAGGTTATCAAAACGCAAGATGTTGTGGCCTGCCAGCGTCGCGCCGCCTATGTAGCGCAGAAAGTGAGGCAACGCCGCGTCAATGTCCGGCGCGGAACTGACTTCTTGCCAGGTCAACCCATGCACCGCCGTCGCGTCCCGGTCCACATAACCGCGCTTGGGCCGCACCAGCGTATGGAAGGGTTGCCCCACTTCCTCCCGCCGGTCCACCGTGATGGCCCCGATCTCCACGATCTCATCATAGGCAACGGAGGTTCCCGTCGTCTCCAGATCGTAAAGGACAAAACGACCGTCATCCAAGGTCTCATAGGCGACCAGCAGCCCCTGCGCCAGCCGCCAGGCAACTGTTGAGAGGGAATAGCGAAGCGTGGCGGCATCGCGGGGTGCGAGGAAGAGCGCATCGCCCTCCGTCGCCTGTGTCGCCGGTACCGACGAGAGCCAGACGGCCAAGGAACCGGAAGAAACTGCCGGAGGTGCGGCCGGATCGGCCACGAGATGTAGGGAAACGGACGCGCCCAGGTAATCGGCCAGCGCTCGCTCCAGGATGGTAGCAGCGCAGAGCGCATCGGTTTCTGGAGGCGCAAGGAGGGCGACGGGACGGCCCGCATCCACCGCGCCCTTGAGCGCGGCGACTTCGGCGGGGAACGAGAGGAACGCGGCGAACCCGGCCAGAGTCGGCAATTCGTCGCGCCGGAAAGGGGAACGCCGTCGCTCCAACACCTGGAAGAGGCGGTCCACCACCTTATCAATAGGCTCTTCGGCCACAGGGAGAAGGTCTCTCGTCAAGGCTTCCAGGAATTCGCGCACCGCAGCGCGAGTCAGCGGGCTGACCTCCGGATAGGCATTCAGGTCGCGGGCCAGTTGCGCCAGCGACACCTCGGCCTGGTCGGCCAAGGCGCGCAATTGTAGCATCGTCAGTTCGTCGGCGATGACGCGCGGAAAGTTGAGCGCCTGGCGCAGATAAGGGTCGGTGAAGGAGCGCAGAAGTTGCAGGTAGCGCAGGGCCTCGCGCACGCCCGCTTGCTCAAAGAACGCCTCGCGCTGGATGCGAACCAGTGGAATCCCTGCTTGGCGCAAGGCACCCTCTATGGAATCGGCCAGGTCGTGAGCGCGGTAGAGGATGGCAACATCTCCGAACCGTCGTCCTTCCTGTTCCACCAGTTCGCGGATCGTAGCAATGATCCAGGCTTGCTCCGCTGCGGGCGTAGCAAAGGTGTGGTGCTCTACCAGGTTCCCTTCTTTGCGCGTCGGAGTCAGCACACGGGGGAAAAAACTCCGGTTTTGCTCAATCAGATGCTGGGCCGCGCCCAGGATGTGGGCGGTAGAGCGATGGGCCTCTTCCAGATAGATGAGAGCAGGGCGATATTCCTGGCGGAAGCGTTCTATGAGTTGGGGCTGCGCCCCGCGCCAGCGATAGATGGACTGGTTGTCGTCGGCCACCACGGTAACGCTGCTGCCGGGCGGGGCCAGTCGTTCCAACAGGGCATACTGCGCGAGGTTCATATCGTGGCCTTCGTCCACCAGAACATGGCGGAAGCGGCGTTGCACGCCGGCGCGTACCTCGTCTTCCTGCTCCAATAATTGCCCGGCTTTCCAGATGAGGTCATCAAAGTCCAGGGCGTTGTAACTGCGTAGCGTCTCCTCATATATTTCGCCGACGCGGGCCTTGCTGCTTAGTTCGGGGTCGCCGCCGGGGTCGTAGGCCGGGCTGATCATGTCGGCTTTGCGTCGGCTGATGTAGTCGCGCAGCAGGGCCAGGTCGCGCGGGGGCGGGTCTGTGCCCCAACCCAGGCGGGCGAAGGCGCGCGCCAAGACGTCGGCCTGCGCCGCCTCGTCCAAGACGACGAAATGGGGGTCAAGGCCGATAGCCATACCATGCTCACGCAACAGCCGGAGAGCGGTCGCGTGGAAAGTCTTGACCCAGATGCCGCCGAGTTCTCCACCCAGGAGCACTTGCAAGCGGCTGCACATCTCCTCTGCCGCCTTGTTGGTGAAGGTAATGGCCAATACTTCTTCCGGCTGCGCCAGACCCTTTTGGATAAGCCAGGCGATGCGATACGTGAGGACGCGGGTCTTACCCGTGCCGGGGCCGGCCAGGACCAACAGGGGACCGGGAGCATGAGTCACGGCGCGGCGCTGCTGCCGATTTAGATCGCCCTCTAAATCCATATCCTCATTATCCTACATCCAAAGCAAAGGGGCAATTCAATCCGACGCTCCCGCTCTTGCCTTCACCTGAACGGGAGTGACCTCCGCACCGGCAGGCTCGCGCACCAGACGCGACAACAAGAGGGCCCCTGACAAACGCCCCACGCCGGAGACGAAAAAGACGGCCTTGTAGCCGACCTGCTCCACCAGAAGGCTGCCCAGCAACGGCCCGATAACGGTGCTGGCAAAAACCATCGTCTGATAGGTGGCGGTGAAGCGGGCGCGCTGTGCTTCCGGCAAGATGGCGAGAAGGAAGTTGAAAGCAGCTAGGTTGTAGCCCGCCCACCAGAAGCCGCCCCAGGCTGAGATGAGGTAAGTGTGCCACGGTTGCGTGACGAAGAGCCAGCCAAAGGGGATGCCGGGAATGAGCACCCCGCAGACCACCATGAGCCATTTGACGCCACGGCGATCAACGAGTTGCCCGAACACCCGTTGCCCCAGGAGCCCGGCCAGGGATGTCGCCAAGGCCATCCAACCGACGTCGGCAGCCGTCCCGTTGAGCACCCGCACCAGATAGACGTTGAAGAAAGGCGCGGCAACGTTTACGGAGAAAGTCCAGACGACGGCGGTGACGATGTAGCGCAGGAAATCGGGATGGGCGCCAAGGGCATGCCACAAGGGAAGCCGAGCTTCCGCCGCTGCGCTACTGTCGGGATGTTTGGGGGGTGGCTCCGGAATGGTCGCGTAGAAAGCCGCCGCAATGAGGCCGAACACCGTCGCGATCAGGAAGGCCACCTGATAGCCTGCGGGCGTGCCCCCGGCGCGGATGATAAAGCCCGCCGCGGGCGCGGCAATGAGGGCTGCAACGCCCATGGCGAAATTCCGCGCGCTGAAGTAGCGGCCCCGCAACGAGAGGGGCACCAGGTCCGCGCTCATGGCAGTCCAGGCAGGATGCGCGAAATTGCCGAAGAAGGCCTTGGCGGCAGCCAGGGCGATGATCGCGGTGACCAGCCAGGAACGATGGGTAACGAAAAAAGGGAGGAGCGCCAACAACAGATGCGTGCTCTGCGTGCCACAGACGCTGCTGAAGACGATCAACCATTTTCTCTGGCGTATGCGATCGGCCAGTTGCGCCCCCGGCCACAGGCCGACGATCCCTGCCAGGTTGCTGATGCTGGACAGAAGGCCGATCTGCCCGTTGGTAGCGCCGAAGGCAAGAGCATAGAGCGAGACAAAACTACCGACGAAGTTCTCGCTGAAGTTGGCGCAGACGCCGTTGGCCCAGAAAGCACGCAGCCCGCGCTTCAGCCTGGGGTCTTGCACGGGCGCGATGGAGTTGCCGAAAATGCCCAACCACTCGTGGGGATGAAGGCCGTGGATGTTCATAATCCCTTGCGATCAGGCGACCTTCTGCGCGAGGGCCTTGAGTTGCCGCACCACTTTGGGCGGCACATAGACGCCACCCAACGTCGCTTCTACCAGGCGACCGGGGCCATGATAATCGCTGCCACCGGTCACGATCAGGCCGAAGCGGCGGGCCAGGGCCAGCAGTTGATCGGTGACGGTAGCCGGATAGCCTGTGTAATAAGCCTCAATGCCGCGCAATCCTGCGGCCATCAGTTCTGGCAGAAGCGTCTCCACGTCCAAGGCAGGGCTCCCTTGGATTGCCGCCGCGCCCCAGGGCATGGGATGGGCGAGGACGGGGATGCCCCCCGCGCGGGCGATGATCGCCGTCGCCTCGGCAGGCGTCATCTTAATGCGCTCCGCGTAGGCCGGGCCGTCCCGGCCTATGTATCTGTCAAAGGCTTCCCGCGCGCTGGCTACAAAACCCGATTCTACCAATGCCTGGGCCACGTGGGGGCGCGCTACCGGCGCGTCGCCGGCAATGGCCTGCACCTGTTCCCAAGTGATGGGCGCGCCCAAAGCCCGCAATTTCTCCACCATCTGCCGCCCCCGGCCCTCCCGGCCCTCCCGCAAACGAGTCAGTTCGGCCTGCAATGCCGCATCGCTCGCGTCTATGTAGTAGCCCAGGATATGCACCTCTCCGCCCGGCACGTCGGTGTTGATCTCCACGCCGGGTATAACCTCTACCCGGTAGAGAGGGCCGGCAGAGAGCCCCTCGGCCAGCCCCGCGATGGTATCGTGATCGGTGATGGCAATGACCTCCAGGGCCAAGGCCGCGGCTTCGGTCACCAATTGCTCCGGTGTTAGCGTCCCATCGGAAGCGGTGGTGTGGGTGTGCAAGTCAATGTAATTCATGCACTCTCTCTAGAAAAGGTCGTTGATCTCCGAAGCGCTCAGCAACTTGCCCAACGTCGTGGCGATGAACGTAATCCGGCGAAGCCGCCGACTGGCAATCGGTCGTTCCAGCCGTTGCAGCGGCCCCAATTCCACGCGATAGTAGTCATCCTCGGCGCGGGGATACCATGGCTCATCCGGGAAGAGTTCTCGCCGCTTGACGACGCGGCACGAGCGCACCTGGGCATAGTAGTTGACGGCCCAACGTTCGCGCCCGAAGGCTTTCGTCTGGTAGAAGGCGAGGTAGTCGGCCTGGAAGGGGCCGGGCGCGCGCTTCAAGGGGATGCGATACCAACCGGCCACGCGGGCGATTTCCAGGTCTCGCCGGTTGTTGATGATGGCAACCAGCACGCGTGCCCCAGGGTCCGCTTCCACCACCCTTCTCCTCGGCTACAGCCGCATTCATGATAGCACCGCGTCGCGGTGCCGTCAAGCAGAGCCACGCCCAACCCTCCCCTTAAAATGAGCGGCGAAGGGGCCAAGATGGGAGCCCCTACTTGCCAAACGATTTACCAATGTGCCATGGAACCGTCCTCGTGACGAAGGAGCGGCACATCTTGCGCGACGCCGGGATGCGCCTGCACCGTTTCCCAATTGACCTCTATCCCTAAGCCCGGCCCTTTGGGCAAAGCGAAATAGCCCTCGCGCACCGCGATCGGCTCGGTCAGCAATTCGTCGCGCCAGGGCACATCGCCCTGTGCGACCTCCTGGATCGCGAAGTTGGGGATGCACGCGGCCAGATGGAGACAAACCGCCGTCGCCACGGGGCTGTACGGGTTATGCGGCGCGACATTCACCCAATATGCCTCGGCCATGGCTGCAATGCTCCTCGTCTCCAGGATGCCACCGCAGTGGCAGGGGTCGGGCTGGATGTACTCCACGATGCCCTTTTCCAATATCTCCCGGAACCCCCACTTGGTATAGAGACGCTCGCCCGTGGCAAGGGGGATGCCCACCTTGGCCGCCACGCGTGCCATCGCCTCTGGATTTTCTGGTGGCACCGGCTCCTCATAGAAGTAGGGCCGGAAGGGTTCCATCGCCCTTCCCAGTTCTATGGCCGTGGCCGGTTCCATGCGCCCGTGCGCATCCAGAAGGATGAGAAATTCATCGCCCAAGGCTTGGCGCAGCGCGCCTACGTGCTCTACCCCGCGGGCGATAGAGCGGCTATCTAATACACCCTCCGGCGATTCCACCAAAGGAGAGGTCTTGAGAGCCCGCCAACCTTTCGCTTTGTACGCGAGGGCGCGGGCCACCGTCTCCTCTGCCGTCGCGCCGCCGACATGCGTATAGGCTAATATCTTGTCGCGGCAGGCACCGCCCAAGAGTTGATAGACCGGCAATCCTGCTACCTTGCCCAATATGTCCCACAAGGCGATCTCCACGCCGCTGATAGCCGTATTCAGAATGGGGCCGCCGCGCCAAAACGCGCCGCGATACATCGTTTGCCAATGGTGCTCAATGCGCAGCGGGTCCTGCCCCACCAGATAACGGGCCAACTCGCCCACGGCGGCCCTGATGGTATCGGTCTTCCCCTCCAGGCTGGCTTCTCCCACCCCTTCTAGCCCTTCGTCGGTCAGGATGCGCACCAGCACCCAGTTGCGGTGCGGCCCTGCGGCGATGCTATAAGTCCTAACTTCGGTGATTCTCATGATGACTCCCTCCTGCCGATTTTAGGGTATATTATAACTCCAACCAACAGGTTGACAGGAATCTCATGATGACTATACTTCAATCCAGTACCCTTATAACGGAGGCTGCCACGTGCCGCATCACAACAACCTGGACCAACTCTGCATCAACACCATCCGCACGCTGGCGATGGACGCCGTGCAAAAGGCCAAGTCGGGCCATCCGGGGCTTCCCATGGGCGCGGCGGCTATGGCCTACGTCCTCTGGACGCGCTTCCTAAAACATAACCCGACGAACCCGGCCTGGCCCGATCGCGATCGCTTCGTTTTATCTGCAGGGCATGGCTCCATGCTCCTGTACAGCCTCTTGCATCTGACCGGTTACGACCTGCCGTTGGAGCAATTGAAGAACTTTCGGCAGTGGGGAAGCCAGACGCCCGGCCACCCGGAGCACGGCCTGACCCCCGGCGTGGAGACAACGACCGGCCCCCTCGGCCAAGGTTTCGGTAACGGCGTCGGCATGGCTATCACCGAACGGTTCCTGGCCGCCTATTTCAACCGACCGGGCCATACCATCGTGGATCATTACACTTACGCCATCGTCAGCGACGGCGACCTGATGGAAGGCGTCGCGTCCGAGGCCGCGTCGCTGGCCGGGCATCTCAAGCTGGGCAAACTGATCTACCTCTACGACGATAATCGCATCTCCATTGAAGGGAGTACAGACCTGACCTTCACCGAGGATCGGGCATTGCGTTTCCAGGCCTACGGCTGGCACGTGCAACACGTAGATGGCAACGATTTGGAGGCGGTCGCGGCGGCCATTCGCGCCGCGCAGGCCGAGACGGAGCGCCCCTCCCTCATCATCGCGCGCACGACAATCGGCTATGGCAGCCCTCACAAACAAGGTACGGCGGAGGCCCATGGCGAGCCGTTGGGCGAGGATGAGGTAAGGGCGACGAAGGAGGCATTGGGCTGGCCCCTGGAACCGGCCTTCTACATCCCCGACGAGGCGCTGGCCCACTTCCGCCAGGCGATCCCGCGCGGGCAGGCGTGCGAAGCCGATTGGCGGAGGCGGTTCACCGCGTATGCCCAAGCCTATCCCGACTTGGCCGCCGAATGGGAGCGCGCCCAAAAAGGCGAGTTGCCTGCCGGTTGGGATGCCGACATCCCTACCTTCCCCCCTGACCCCAAGGGCATGGCAACGCGCGCCGCTTCGGGCACGGTGATGAACGCCTTCGCGCCGCGGCTGCCCCTCTTCATAGGCGGCTCTGCCGACCTCGCGCCTTCCACCCGCACGCTCCTCAAAGGCACGGGGAACTTTGCGGCGGGCAATTACGGCAACCGGAACATGCGCTTCGGCGTGCGCGAGCATGCTATGGGCGCGATCCTCAACGGCATGGCACTCCACCGGGGCGTCATTCCTTTCGGCGCAACTTTCTTCGTCTTCTCCGATTATATGCGCCCGGCGATACGCCTGGCCGCCATCACAAAACTGCCGGTGATCTATGTCTTCACCCACGACAGCATCGGCGTGGGCGAGGATGGGCCTACTCACCAGCCGGTGGAGCACCTGGCCGCGCTGCGGGCGATCCCGCACCTCATCGTCATTCGCCCTGCCGACGCCAACGAGACCGCCGTCGCCTGGAAGGTTGCCATTGAGCACAGAGAAGGGCCTGTAGCCCTCATCCTGACAAGGCAAAACGTGCCCATCTTTGACCGGACGCGCTATGCCTCCGCCGAAGGCTTGCGGCGGGGGGCTTACATCATGGCCGAGGCCGATAACGGCAAGCCCGACATCATCCTCATCGGCACCGGCTCGGAGGTGCAACTGGTGCTCGCGGCGCGCGAGGAACTGGCGAAGAGAGGGATCGCGGCCCGCGTCGTCAACATGCCCAGTTGGGAACTCTTTGACCGCCAGAGCCGGGAATATCGGGAAAGCGTCTTGCCGCCGGAGATAACGGCGCGGCTGGCGGTGGAGGCGGGCGTGCCGCAGGGATGGCACCGCTACGTTGGCCTTTCCGGCGACGTGATCGGCCTGGAACGCTTTGGGGCCTCTGCCCCTTACCAGGTTATCATGCAGCATCTCGGCTTCACGGTAGAGAACGTCGTCGCGCGGGCGTTGGCGCTGTTGGGGAGATAAGAAAGGCATAAGACCTCTCTTCACCCCCTCCCCCCTCCTCTCCCCGATTCGGGGAGAGGAGGGGGGACAAAGGGGGGAGAAGAGAGGTCTTGGCGATGGGAAGTTCGCAGAGGAGGGATAAACCTGAGGAGACGATATGCGCATTGCTATCGGTGCAGATCATGGGGGCTTTGCCCTCAAGTTTGAGATCGCCAAAGCCCTGGCCGACGCGGGGCATCAGGTGCTGGATAAAGGCCCCTTCAGTTTTGACCCCACGGATGACTATCCCGACTTCGTGCAACCGGTGTGCCAGGCGGTGCTGCAGGGCGAAGCCGACCGGGGCATCATCATCTGCGGCAGCGGCGTCGGCGCGTCCATGGCGGCGAACAAGTTCACCGGCATCCGGGCTGCCGTCTGCCACGACACTTACTCGGCCCGCCAGGGCGTTGAACACGACGACATGAACGTCCTTTGCCTGGGCGCGCGCGTGGTAGGGAGCGCGCTGGCCCTGGAACTCGTGCGCGCGTTCATCGGAGCCCGCTTCACCAACGAGGAACGCCACGTGCGCCGTCTGGCGAAGGTGTTCGCCATAGAGAACGCCCAAGGCCGGCTCGGTTGACCCCCCTGCTGCCGGATGAGGTGGACCCAGATTCAAGGAGGAATCCCATGGAACTCGGCGTCGTAGGATTGGGTCGCATGGGCTCCAAGATCGTGCGACGACTTCTGAGGAGCGGCCACAGGGTGGTGGCTTATGACCGCATGCCGCAGGTCGTGGAAGGGTTGATGACGGAGGGAGCAGAAGGAGCATTTACGCTGGAGGAGTTGGTGAAGATGCTCTCGGTGCCGCGCGCCATCTGGCTCATGGTTCCGGCAGGCGATACGGTCACGAAGTCCATTAACGGCCTGGTGCCTCACCTCGCGCCTGGAGATACGCTGATTGATGGCGGCAACTCCAACTACAAAGATTCCATGCGCCGGGCCCAGGAATTGCAGGCGCGCGGCCTTCACTTTCTGGACGTGGGCACGAGTGGAGGCATCTGGGGCCTGGAGCTCGGCTTCTGCCTGATGGTTGGCGGGGAGAAGGCCACCTTTGAAAGGTTGGAACCCATCTTTAAAGCATTGGCTCCGCCGGAGGGCTACGCCTATGTGGGGCCCAGCGGCGCGGGCCACTTTGCCAAGATGATCCACAACGGCATTGAATATGGGCTGATGGAGGCGTATGCGGAAGGCTTTGAGATCCTGCGCGCCCAAAAAAGGTTTCACTTTGACGTGCTGCAGGTGGCCCGCCTCTGGAATCACGGGAGCGTCATCCGTTCGTGGCTGCTGGAACTGACCGAGCGCATCCTGGAACAGAATCCGGACCTGGAGGACATCCGCGGCTACGTGGAGGATTCGGGCGAGGGGCGCTGGGCGGTTCTGGAAGCAATTGACAGCGATGTGCCCGCACCGGTCATCACGTTGTCGCTCTTACAGCGACTGCGCTCTCGCCAAGAGGAGTCGTACAGCGCCAAGATCATCGCCGCGCTGCGCAACGAGTTCGGCGGCCACGTGGTGAGGCGAAAGTAGATGAGCCAGCCCTTGCAAAGCTCTATCGGCGCGCCGCGCGAGCATGTGCAGGCTGAGCGCAGGCCGGACCCCAATACCCTTGTCATCTTCGGCGCGACGGGCGACCTAACCCATCGCAAGCTGATGCCCGCGCTTTATAACCTGGCGCGCGCGAGTCTCTTGCCCCCCGGCTTCTCCGTCATCGCCTTCGCGCGGCGGCCTCACAGCGATGACCAATTCCGCCAGGAGATGTTGAGCGCGGTCAACCGCTTCTCGCGCGCGGCTCCCGTCCAACCGGATGTATGGGATCGCTTTGCCCAGGGCATCTTCTACTTGCAGTCGGATTTCTCCAATCCTGAAGGTTACCAGCAATTGGCGCGTTTGCTGGCGCACGTAGATGAGGAACGGGGAACTTGCGGCAATCGCCTCTTCTATCTCGCCACTCCCCCCGACGCATATCCGGAGATCGTCCAACGGTTGGGCGAAACGGGTCTGGCGAAGAACGGCGCGGACAAAGGCTGTTGGAGCCGCATCATCATTGAGAAACCCTTTGGGCATGATCTGCAATCGGCCCGGGAACTGAACCGCCAGGTGCTGGAAGTCTTCAACGAGGATCAGGTCTATCGGATAGATCATTATCTCGGCAAGGAGACGGTGCAAAACATTCTGGTCTTTCGCCTGGCTAATGGCATCTTTGAGCCCCTGTGGAATCGCCGTTATGTGGATCACGTGCAGATCACGATGGCCGAGAGCATCGGCATAGAAGGGCGGGGAGCATACTACGACAAGGCAGGCGTGTTGCGAGATGTCTTCCAGAATCACATGATGCAACTGCTCTCGCTATTGGCTATGGAACCGCCTATATCCTTTGAGGCGAATTACGTACGCGATGAGAAGGTCAAGGTGCTCAGGGCCATTCGCCCCTTCTCGCCGGAGGCGGTTAACCACTGTACCGTGCGTGGGCAATATGGGCCCGGCTTCGTGGAAGGAGAGGCCGTGCCCGGCTATCGCCAGGAAAAGGACGTTGCTCCGGATTCTGTGACCGAAACCTTCATAGCCGTCAAGTTGTGGGTGGATACGTGGCGCTGGGCCGATGTGCCTTTCTACCTCCGTGCCGGCAAGCGGCTCCCCAAGCGTGCCACCGAAATTGCCATCCACTTCAAACAGGCCCCTCTCCTTCTGTTCGGCCAGCACATCAGCGATGAAATGAAGCCCAACCTCTTGGTGCTGAAAATACAGCCCGACGAGGGCATCTCCCTCCGGTTCGGAGCCAAAATACCCGGCCCCACGATCCATGTGCAGCCGGTGAACATGGAATTTCGCTACGGGACTGCCTTCGGCGCGGAATCGCCCGATGCCTACGAGCGGCTCCTTTTGGACTGCATGTTAGGCGATTCAACCCTTTTCGCCCGTGGTGATGAGGTGGAGGCAGCTTGGGCTCTGGTGACGACCATCCTGGAGGGATGGGAGCAGGGGCCGCTGCCGGAGTTCCCTAACTATCCGGCAGGCACGTGGGGACCACAGGCAGCTCATGACTTCATGGCGCGCGACGGCCGCGCCTGGCGTCAGGTGTAGGATACCGAACCTTCTGATTTCCCTCCCTCTACGCTCAACGCAACCATCTGTGCCAAATCCATATTGCCTTCTCACGCCGTCTCTGCTATAATGGGTGTACGAGGCTGCTATCCTATTTGGGCAGGAGGGTTCTCTCATGGACATCGCCAAATCATTTACCTACGTCTTTGATGACGAAGAATGGGTATCCAAACTCCTCATCGCCGCCGTCATCTCTCTCGTCAGCCCCTTTGTGCTCGGCATCCCTTATCTCCTGATCCTCGGCTACACCGTTGAGATCGTGCGCAACGTGCGGCGAGGGGAGCCGCGTCCTCTGCCCAAGTGGGATAACCTGGGCGACAAGTTCCGCGATGGCCTGATGTTGTTCATCGCCTTTCTTGTCTATTCCCTCCCCATTCTCGTCATTCTCTGCCCCTTCATCGTCATCGCGATTGCCACGGGCGACAGCCAATCCGCCCAAGATACCCTGGGTATCCTCTGGGCCTGCTTTGCCTGCCTTGGGTTCCTGTGGGGCATCGTCGTTGCGTTGGTAACGCCCGCGCTCTACGTGCGCTTGGCCGAGACAGGGGAATTGGGAGCCCTTTTCCGCTTCGGGGATATTTTCTCCTTCACCGTAAATAACATCGGTTCTGTCATTGTGGTCATCGTTGTGGGTTGGGTCGCCAGCCTCATTGCCAGCATTGTTGGCCTGGTTCTCTGCGGTATCGGCCTCATTGTCACGACGCCCTGGGCAACCTTGGTGACGGCGCATCTCTACGCTCAGGTGGCGATGAAGCCGACCGCGCCGCCGATGCCGCCCGCCGCGCCTGAATCGCCGGCAGCCTGAGCGGCATGAACCTGCGGTTAGCCTGCTTGAGGAAATAGGGCCATGGACGCGCTGGTGAACGTTTTCAGCAGTTTTGGGTTGAGCACGGCGGCAGGGCTCAATGCCTATCTGCCGTTGCTCATCGTCGCGCTCACGGCCCGCTTCACCGACCTCATCACGTTGCAAAAGCCGTGGGATGCCCTGGAGCATCCTGCCGTCATCGTCCTTCTGGCCGTTCTGCTCGTCGTGGAGATGACGGCGGATAAGATACCGGCGGTGGATACCGCCAACGATGTCATCAACACCGTAGTCCGGCCTGCCGCGGGCGCGATCCTCTTCGCGGCCCAGGCCAACCTCATCAGCGACGTGCACCCTGCCCTGGCGCTGGCCTGCGGACTTCTCATCGCGGGGACGGTGCACGCGGCCAAGGCGACGGCGCGGCCCATGGTCACCGCAACGACAGGCGGCTTCGGCAATCCGGTGGTCAGCGTGATAGAGGATGTCATCTCGGCCGCGACGACGATCCTAAGCATCCTGGCGCCGGTATTGGTGATCTTCTTTGTGGCGGCAGCAGGCTACCTGGCCTATCGCCGGTTGAGGCGGCGGGGCAAGCGTGTGGCTGCGTGATCTGACCTCGGACCGGCCAAGCAAGGAGCCCCCGCCACCGTAGCGGGGGCTCCTGTATCATCGCTGCGGCTTGTCAGTGCAGGCCAACGATAAGGGAGAACCGACCATAGGTGATAAGAATCATTGCGAACGCACGGCAACCTGTAGTATCCTATCTGATAGTCGGGGGAATTACGCCGCTGATAGCATCGTCCCCTCAACGGAGAGAGTGAATGGAAAATTATCGCGCCATCCGGCGCGTGCTGTGGATTACGATGGGGCTCAATGCCGTCGCCACAGCCATCAAGTTGTTCGTGGCCTGGCGCACCGGCTCTTTGAGCGTCCTGGCCGACGGCTTTGACACCCTGTTTGATGCCACATCTAACATGATCGGCCTCGTCGGCATCTATGTCGCTTTTCGTCCGCCGGATGAAGATCACCCTTACGGCCATCGTAAATATGAGGCCATTGCCGCGTTGATGATCGCGTTCCTCCTGTTCCTGACCGCGTGGGAAGTGGGCAAGAACGCCGTGGAACGCCTGAACACGCCCCACGCGCCCGAGATCGTCCTCTGGAACGTTGTCGCCATTGCCCTGAGCATCGTTTTTCAGGCCGGCACGGCCTATTATGAGGGCCGCCGTGGCCGCGCCTTGCACAGCGAAGTGCTGATAGCCGATGCGAGGCATACGTGGGCCAACGTGGCCGTCTCTTGTTCCGTCTTGGCCGGCATGGGCGTGGTGCGCCTGGGTTATCCTCAGGCCGACCCGATCCTGGCTCTGGCCATTGCCGCCGTCATCGTCAAGATCGGGGTGGACACGCTGCGCGAGAATGTGCCCGTCCTGGCCGACCGCGCTCCCCTGTCCAAAGAACGCATCGCCGCCATCGCGCGGCAGGTGCCGGGGGTTGAGTACGTGCACGCCATTCGCAGCCACGGCCCGGCAGATGCGGCTTCGGTGGACCTGCACATCCACGTTCCCCGGCGTTTCGCCTTGGCCGAGGCAGACCGGGTAGGCGACGAGGTGCGCGACCGCCTCTTGCGCAGCGTGGAAGGTGTGCAGGACGTGGTGGTGCATGTGGAGCCGCGTCCGGTGCCTCTGACAAGCCAGGATGATCTCTTTGCCATATTGCGAGAGATCGCAGCCGACCTGCCGCTGACGTTGCACGAGAGCGCAGCCTATCAGGTGGACGGGCGACTCTATGTGGAACTGGATGTCGGGGTCGGCGGCGATCTCACCTTGGGCCAGGCCCATGATCTGGTCACCGCGCTGGAATCGGAGGCGCGCAAACGGTTGCCGCAGATAGCCAGCATACATACCCATATAGAACTGGCAAACCACAAGATCGTAGAGGGGCGACCCGCGCGGCCCAGCATCCGGCGCCGGGTCATGGAAGAGATCGCACGCTTGCCCGGTGAACTAAAAGAGCTGCATGATGTGCATAGCGTCACGGTGCGCGAGGGGGACGACGGCAGGTTGTTTGTGACCCTTCACAGCACGTTGAACGCATCTCTGTCGGTGCTGGATGCACACAACCTGGCCGAGGAAGTGGAGTCTCGGCTGAAGGAGAGGTTGCCGGAAATAGCGCACGTGCTGGTACACGCCGAGCCTCCCGATGCGGGGCTGCCGTGACAAGTCTAGCCCTCACTCCTTTCCTTGCTCCTCCGTATCGGTATCCACCGGCTGCCGCCCGGCCCTACCCTGTGAAACGGGATAGGGCAAGGGGCCAGATACTCTTCCCCGCGTAGCGGGAGAGGGTAAATGATGACAAGGCGTCAGAGCTTATTCGGAGGGGGCCTAAGAAGCGCGCGACCTGCTCCACTCAATATCGCCCATAGTCTTCTTCTTCGTCTTCGTCGTCTTCCCAATCATCCTCTTCTTCGTCGTAGTCTTCCTCGTCCTCTTCTTCCCAATCGTCTTCAAATTCGTCCACTTCTTCATCTTCGTCAACAAGTTCTTCTGTCAGGTCCGCCGGCAATTCCTCCCAATGGTCCACCGACCAGCCGCTTACGGCAACGAGGAGCCTGTTATGTTGGCGCGAGCCGAAGGCGAGCACCAATCCGCCCTCCGCATCTTGGCCGACCCCGCTCAACGTTTCCTCTTCCTCCGTGATCTCGCTCAACGCGTCGGAGATAGCATCCAGGCCGATGAGCGGAGGGTCATCAGGGCTGGTGTAGGCACTGGCTCCATAGAGTGCCAACAGGCTTTGGTCGGCAAGATAAAGGTCGGCGTCAAAGAAGACGCGCTCCGATTCTTCTTCCATCTCCTCCTCGTCGTAGGCGATGGAATCCCCGTAGAGAGAGATGCCCACCACTTTCTGGCCCTTCAACTGCTGGAGCTGTTCCATTGCCTCGGTGGTCAACTCCGTTTGAATCTCCTCTCCTTCTTCTTGGGGCTGATCGTGACCATTGGGATTCATGGTCTCCTCCATATGCAATCTCCTTGTGTTTTTCTTGTGGCAGTCGCGCCGCCGCCTGTTGAGCCAAGAAAGGGTGTGCTCCGCCTATTGCGGTTTTCCGGCGTGACGGATTGCCGCGCGCAAAGGCACTCGCGTCGCTACGAAGTCCGCAAACCAGGTCTTCTCAGGCGTCAGCAGGTGCCGCTCCTGGGGGCTGGGATGAGGACAGCGGGCGACCTGGTCTAAGGCTGTCATAGCCTCCGCCGGCGCCAGGCGATATAGCCGTTCCACCGTCTCCAGGCTATCGGTGCGCACCCAGGCATCCACCCAATCTTCCAGGAAATAAGCCAGGCATTGACGGCAACGCCACACCGAAAAGGTGCGGGTATCCCCCTGTTCCGTTACGGTGCTCAGCGCGCCCAAATTGGCGATACGGCCAGAGCAGGATGGGCACGGCACGGTTCCCGGACGCCTGCCGCTGCGCTCTACCAGCACCCTCTCGTCGTCTCTCGGCGATTCTGGCCCGGGTCCCTCACGCTCCCCGCGCAGGCGACGCCACCAGTTGCGCCACCTGCCTTTCTGCTTGCGCCGGGCAGGGGACACCGTCGGCAGCGCAGATGGAGAGAGGTTTGGAGTGGAAGGGGGACTACCCCTGCCGGCCTCCTCCGGGGCATAATGGTCGCAGGGTGCAGCGAGAACGAGTTGTGTGAGGACCGCGCTTTCTACCTGGCGTTCGCGCGCCCAGGTGCAATAGCCGGCCCAGTTACCGGACGCCTGATGAGCAGGGCCGGACGAACGGAAGTTGGCACAGGTGCCGCAGGCTCGCACATGATAGCCGTCGGCTGCCACTGCTGCTGACAGCAGGGCCAGCATCTCAGCGGGCTGGCGCGATACTCCCTCGGCCTCCGGCGACACCGTGTATAGCCGCCCGCCTACGAACAGCGTCCAGGCCGTCGGCTGCCCTCCCAATTCCAATCTCGCCTTGGTATCCTGGGCAGCGCGCCGGAGGCCGATCGTGTAATATCGCGCTTCTTCTGGCACACGGTCACCTTGTTGCAGGGTTAGCCCCGTGCCGGGGCGATCCTAAGAGCACCTGCCGGCAGTGAAGTGGGATTGATTGAGAAGCCGAGGCATCGGCGGCTATTTTACTATAGTTCCCCACCTTGTGCAACCGGAGCAATTATGGAAGCGCACATTTCAGAGATCGGGCGAGTTCCTGCGGTGCCCAATGGCCCCCATCCGGAATCACGCCCTTACAAGATACCATCCCTCCCGTACGGCGAATACGCCCACGGGACTGCCGTTGCGAAGCGAGGGAAGGCAGGGAGGGAACTTTGTAGCCCTGCCCGCAAATAAACAAGGAGCGGGTTTTTCGCCCGCTCCTGATTTTTCGCGTCCTCCTCTCGTTCCGTTTGCCCAGAACGGCGAGAGGAGGACCCAGCCAGAAAGGAGGAGAGTCGCAGGCTCAGTCCGTGCGGACACCCTGCACCTGTAATAATACAACACTTTGGTCTTTTGCGCATCGGCGCACGTGCCAATTTTCACTAGGCCAAAATGCCTATCGGTTGTAATATTATGTATAATGGAACCGGCCCTCAGCCGCCATCGTCTTGAAATTGAGACCTTTAGGGTTTAAGGAGACCGTATGAATGCGCGCGCCTTCTTCGGCCTGGTCATCGTTACCATCGTGATGGTGGCGTGCAAGTCGGGCCCTGCGGTCATGCCGACCGCGCGGCCCTATCCCCTATCTTTGCCGCCGACGACCACCCCTAACATGGAGCCGACACAGCAGCCTACAGTTATCGCCTCGGTGAGGGCAACAGATGCGGCCACTCCGCCGCATGAGGCAACGCCGACGACGCCCGAACGTACGGCTCCGCTAAAGCCAACGGCAACGATACCCTCTGCCACGAACACGCCGATGACGCCCACAGCAACCCTCGCGCCTGCCACGCCAACGGCAACGTCTGTCGCCCTCGCGGCCACGAAGGTCTTTCCCACAGCGTCTCCCCAGACCAAAGCGACTCTAACTGTCTCGCCGGTCGCAACCCGATCCGCCGAAGGGGGGCCCGATTGGCCGGGCGATGGCGGTGGCCCCGCTAATGCATCCTATAGCCCGTCGCCTCAGTTGCCCCGGTCTCTCGTGCAGTCCTGGCGCATAGATTTGTATAAGCCGGATTCTTCAGCGGGGTTCCCTTTGCAGATCGTCTCGCTGGCCGCGCGCGACGACACGCTTTATGCCGTTTCCTCTCAGGGCGTCCTCTATCGGCTGGATGCGCGCACGGGGCGAGTCCAGACCACGACGGTTCTTTGGGGTGAAGGCCCTCGCGGCTCATTCGGCGCACGCATGGCGCTGGTCGGCGATCACCTCGTGATCGGCCTCAACGACCTCTTCATGGAATATCCCAGGCAGCGCGGCTCGTCATTCCGCTCACGGCTGATGGTGTTGGAGGCAGACGGTCAGAATCGGATACGCTGGCAATTGCCGGACACCTACAACGGCGGCTATATCTGGCTGGCAGCGGGGAACGTCCTCTTGGTCAACACCCAGATCAACGGCGACCTCATCGCCTTTGACCTTTCCACAGGGCATGCCCTCTGGAGCCACTCTGATCCGGAGGCCTGGTGGTCGTTCCTCGCTGCGGATGACCGCCGGTTCTATCTCGTCCGTCGTCCCAGGGGTTACCCGATGCCGGAGACGGAAGCCCACCTGCGCCGCCAACGCTTTATGGCGTTCGCCGTCCGCACCGGAGAGATAGCCTGGGAATCGCAACCTGAAATCAGAAACGATGTACAAGCGGCCATGTTGAGCGAAGGACGGCTCATCCTGATAGGCTGGGACCCCACGTTGATCGCCTTGTCTGCCCAATCAGGAGACGAACTGTGGCGATCCGGCGTGAGCCTCTCTTCATATAGCCCTCTGGCTGCCGGCGGAGGGAACATCGTGGGGCGGCTGCAAGATGTGGGCCGCAACGACCTGGTGGGAATTGATGCGCAAAACGGCGATGAGAAATGGCGCCTGCCGTTAGGAGATGCCTTCCTAAACGGCGGGCTGTTGTTGACCCGCGACGACATTTTCCTGACCGTTCACGGTAATGAGAAGACTTATTTGCGAAGGGTGGACGCGCAGACGGGCAAGGTAGTATCCGCCATGTTGGAGGAAAATGCGTCGTCCTACTACGCGTACCCCGGCACGGTGCTGGCGGTCGCAAGTGGGCGTCTCTTCTTGGGCGGCTTTTCCCTCATCGCGTTCGCCGGCCAGGCCGTCGCCGCGCCGCCGCCTATCACGCCGGTCCGCTTCGTCACCACCACGCTGCCGGCTTTGCCGCTATACTACGAGTCCAAAGTCTCAGGCAACGGCGATATATGGCGCAGCCTTTCTGACGGTACAGAGGCCGTGAACATCACCAACAGCGGCGGCGATGATTGGGACCCCGCGCCTTCGCCCGATGGCCGCCTTGTCGCCTTTGAATCCTATCGCACCGGCACGAGCGAACTCTGGCTGATGCGAAGCGACGGCGCCGACCAGCATCCCTTGACCGAGACGCGCAACGCCAATGTCTATAACGCGCATCCGTCCTGGTCGCCTGATGGCAAGAACATTGCCTTCGTCTCCAATCGCGGCGGCGAGTTCCAGATATGGGCCATCCGCCCGGACGGCGGCGACCTTCACCCGCTCACCGTGGAAGGGCGCAACATCGACCCCGCTTGGTCGCCCGATGGCAAGAACATCGCCTTCGTCTCCAATCGCGGCGGCAATGAGGACATCTGGCTGATGAACGCGGACGGCACTCCCGCCCGTCAGATAACCTTTACACCGGAGCGCGAGTCGTCACCTGCTTGGTCGCCGGATGGGCGTTATCTCGGCTTCACCCGGCACGCGCCACAAGAAGCGGGCGATTGGGGCCAGATCATCATCAAACGGCTGGATGGTGGGCTGGAGATTCTTGCGCCTTACACGCAATGGACGATGGATCGTAACCCGTCCTGGTCGCCCAATGGCACGCGCCTGGCCTGGGCCCGCAAGACCGACGACCCCGGTAAACCGCAGGTTGTTATTGCCCGGCTGGATGCAGGTGCGCTTCCGTTCATCATAAATATCGGCGCAGACCCGGCCTGGGCTCCGGCCACGCAAAGGCCATGACAGGCATAGAGTCATGACGTTGTTGGGATGGTGGGGTTGGATTATAATATTCATGTTCTTTCTCTCCTCTCCTCGCCGTTGATCAGGGGAGGGAGAACAACGTAGAGAGCAGAAGGGTTTGTGCTTCAGAACGGATAGGCAGATGTCTTCCGACGCGCTACCTCCTGTCGGACTGTCCACAGAAGAGTTGCAACGACGGCTAACTGCCCTCTATCGGGCCGACGAGGCCATCGGCCAATCGCCGGACCTGGGGGCGCTGTTGCGCGCGCTGGTGCAGGTGGCAGCCGAGATGCTGGGGGCCGATAAGAGCGCCATCCTGGTCTGGGATGAACGCACAGAGCGGCTGACCTGCGCAGCCGCCATCGGCTTCAAGCCGGAGACCGTGGCCCGGGTATCGTTGCGCCTGGGAGAAGGTGTCGCCGGCCGCGTGGCTGCCAGCGGCGCGACCATAGCAGTCAACGATGCTGCCGCCGACCCCCGTACCGATACCACAATCACCGAGGCCGAGAGCATCCGGTCCTTTATTCATGTTCCCATCAAGATCGGCAATCGGATTTATGGGGTCTTCAACGTTAGTTACACGACGCGGCACGATATCCCGGCTGACGACATACGCCTGTTTGAAGCGCTCGCCCTGCGCGCCGCCGGAGCCATCGCCCGCGCACGGCTGGTAGAGCAACTCCAGGCTCAGGAAGCGCGGTACCGGCAACTCATGGAGAACGCGAACGACCTCATTTTCGCCGTGGATACGGAAGGTCTCTTTACTTATATTAATCGGCGTGTGGAAACGGTTCTCGGCTACACACCGCAGGAACTCCTGGGCAAGAGCATTGAAAGCCTGGTAACGCCCAATAGTCTCCCTGCCGTTCGCGAGCACCTGCGGCGCGGCCTGGCCGATCCTACCTACCGACCTTCTTACGAGTTAGAATTGATCCGCAAGGACGGGACATTGGCCTATGTGGAGGTGAGCTCGGCAACGCTGATGGAGGGCGGGCGCGTCGTAGGGCGACACGGCATCGCGCGAGACATCACCGAGCGGGTACGCCTGGAACAGGAGATAGCCAGGCGGCAGGCGGAGCTGAGCGCTTCGCGCCAGCGCCAGACGGAACTGCGCGACTACATAGCCCTTACCACGCGCGCCGTGGAGGAGGAGCGCCGCCGCATCGCGCGCGAATTGCACGATGATACGGCTCAGGCCCTTGTTGCCATCTCGCGCCGCCTGGATGCCGTGAGCGACCTGATCAGCCGCTCCCCTGAGCAGGCGGCGACGCGCCTGGCTGAGGCGCAAGACTTGCTGGATCAGACACTGACGAGCCTGCGACGCTTCAGCCGCGACCTGCGCCCCGCCATCCTGGATGACCTGGGGCTTGTGCCCGCGCTGGAATGGTTGATGAGCGAACTAGGCCGTGAGCCTCACGGGAAGCTGGTGACCCGCTGCGAGGTTTTGGGGGAGCCGCGCCGGCTGCCGCCAGAAGTTGAGTTGGGCCTCTTTCGCATCGCCCAGGAGGCGGTGCAAAATGTGCGCAGGCATAGCGAGGCCACGGCTGCCACGCTCACCTTGCACTTTGGCCCCACCGAAACCTACCTGGAGATCACCGATAACGGTCGCGGCTTCTTGACCAGCGAAATGCGCGCGGAGAGCGGGATTCACCTGGGCCTGGCCGGGATGCAAGAACGAGCGCAACTCTTGGGCGGGACCTATACCGTGCAATCTACGCCGGGGCAGGGGACAACCGTGAGCGTGTCCGTACCCTACTGACCGTTTCCGTTCTCCGGAGCAAGACCGGCGGGGTTGAAGCCCCGCCGGTTGTTTTGTGCAATAGGCGCAAATGCCTACTTCGGTTACGCGCCGCGAACGATGCGAAGGAGACATTCTCAAGGTATAATGAGAAAGTGGTCAGGAGTTGGTAAAAAAATAAGAAGCCGCCCTAGGTTGTCTCCGTGCCTGCGGGCCTCTAGGCTGCCCGTACAGGCCACACAGATACGGAAGGCGTATCATGCAAACGCTGAGCCGCGCTCTTGACCTGGTCAAAGGTTATCTGGAACCGGAGATGACGGTTCTCGTCATCGGGCCGGGGATGGCATCTTTGGCGGTGATGCTCGCGCCGCAAGTTCGCAAAGTCCTTTGTCTGGATTGGGAAGCAGACCGCCTGGCCCTGGCCGAGCACCTGGTGGGCAATTTGGACAATGTCGGCTTTCGCCTGCTGAGCGGCCCCACCCTACCTGCCCCCGATGAGAGCGCCGACATGATGTTCGCGTTGGGCCCTTTGGCATCCGAACGGATGCCCTCCCTGGCCGATCTGGCGCGTATCCTCAAGCCCGGCGGCAGGCTGTGCCTCTTCCACGACGCCGAGTTCGGGGCAGAGGAGACGCGCAACACATTGGTTGCGCTGGGGTTTGAGGCGATACGGGCGGCGCTGCCGGAGGCTGCCGCTCCCCACACGATCATCTACGTCCGTAAAAAAACCTGAGAGGGCATCCGTCGCCTTTGTCAGATCAGGGACGCGTCGTGTCTTTCTTGAGTTCCTCTATCTCTTTCTCCACCTCGCGCAGTTCCTCATCCAGTTCCGTTCTCATCTGCTGGAGATCCTCGCGATATCGCTCCAGCATTTCCAGGTAGTCCTGACGACGAGGGAAACCCCAGGGGCCGAAGCCCATCCACGCGCCCCAGGCCCAAGGCCCGGCTACCCGGAAGCGAAACGTATGAGGGCCGAACGGCCCCTGCCTGTACCACCGATACCTTCTGAACATGGCATATACCTCCCCAAAGATTGAATCGTTGCCGATGAGAGCTTATGCTTTGTCTTTCCTTCTCAACTCCTGCTCCTCATAAGCGGCCAGGAACTGATCCAGTTCTTGGCGCATCCGCCTCAAGTCGGCCACCCACCAGCGCAGGCGTTCTTCGCCATCCAAAGTGATGGAATAAACGCGACGCGGCGGCCCACCGCCGGCTATCTCCCACTCCGACACAACCCAGCCTTCTCGCTCCATTTCCCGCAACATCCGATACACCATGCTGTGATCAAACAGGTTGCCGGCAACCCCGAACCTTTGCAGGCGATCCAACAGATCGTAGCCATGGCTGGCGCTATCCCGCAGCAAGAGGAGGAGGCACGGCTCTGCCACGCGAGCGATGCGCGGGAATGCCTCGCCGTGATCGTGCCACCGCCCGTGGCCCATCCGCATACGCCATCGCCTCATCCTTGCGCTCCTGTCCCCGGCCCTAGCCGCTTATGTGAGCTTTACCATTATGAATTATATACCCTTATATGTATTTTGTCAATAGTACCACGGTACTACAACCCCAAGGGAAGCCTGGACTTTGGGGTTTGATGAAGGAGTATTGTTTGTGCAAAGGGGCAAGGCAGATGGCCTCGCGCGCGCTAATCATTACCCACAAGTGGGGTAACTGGCTCCCACTATCCCCCCAACCCCCTTTCTCCCCCGTAAAACAGGGGAGAAAGGGGGTGCCGAGCGACGGCGAGGCGGGGAAAAGTGGGGGCCTGTAGCGCCGCTCTACCCCGGCAACCGATTTGTGGGTAAGGGGTAGCGCGACATTGGGGGCTTCTTCTGAGTGGTCGTGGCAGTTTTGGACGGCTGATCGGGCGTCATGGTGAAAAGCCTTTTGACATTTCCTGAAATCATGCTTACAATGTGCTTGCATGTTAGGCGAACACTTGCCGTCCAACTTCTTGATCGGGGTCTATTGTACGGATTAATTTCGTCTAATGGGACTTAGAGGGATACTCGTTGGGTCGTGAGCAAGTAATGTCGCAGGAATTGAGCAAGCGTAGTCGGCGTAATTGACAGATTGCCGCCCAACCCGCGCATCCACCTGACGCTCGCTCCGCACGGCTCGCCGCCACTGAAGCGCAGGCCGTTATATCGCCATAGGGAGAAGAAAGTTTGTGACTTGGTTTGAACGCTTGACCGGCTTCGCGGAAGAATCTCCACAGCTTCACATCATTCACCGGAAATCTGGGCAGATTTTGCGCGCCTTATACTAGAAGCGGCTTATGAGGCAACACTGTGTGCAGCCGCTTTGAATGCGGAAAGAAACGGCAGCAACAGAGTCTTCCTTACGTTGCTAGGCGGGGGAGCATTTGGTAACCAAACCGATTGGATCATTGGAGCCATTCGGCGTGCCCTGAACCTTTACAAGGATGCTGAGCTGGACGTAGCGATCGTAAGCTATGGCAGATCAAATCCACACGTAAAAGAATTGATAAGTGAAGCACATAGCAGGCAGCGATGACGTAACAACGGTTTCCGGCGGATGCCGCTCCGCTTGCTTCGCTCGGCTCGCCTGCGGCTGGAGCGAGTCGTTAGGCGCATTCACGATACGGACATGAAGAAGCCTCTACACTCAAGGTTACCATTGTCGTCATCGTTCTAGCCCTGCTTACAGGCCGATATGTGGTTTCTCAAGATTGGTTTCACCAGAAAGAAGATGGTCTAGTTTCTTCGTCGTCGCACTAACCACATGCCCGGCGAAGTTATTGACACAACCTATTGCCTGATTGAGGACGACGACAAATGAGCGAAGAGTCAGGACACCGCCCGGCCGAGGTTGCCGCCGAACTCGGCATCTCCACGGCCACCCTGCGCCGCTGGACACACCACTTTGCCCGCTTCCTTTCCCTTGTCCAGGCCGACCCGTCCGCGCCGGACGAGAGGCAAAACGCCCAGCGTCGCTACACCGACGACGACCTGGAGACGCTCTTGAAGATCAAGGGGCTCCTGGCCGAGGGTTTCAATTACCAGCAGGTTGAGAAGCGGTTGGAGGCCCTGCGCATGGCTCCTAAGCCCGAAGGCGATGTTTACGCCCTTGTCGCCACCGGCGATGAGCGGCCTGCCCTCTCTCCGGCGGTAGCGGTCCTGGCCGACACGCTGCACACGGTGGCGCAGACCCAACAGGCGGTGCTGAACAGCCAGCAGACGAACCGGGACCTGATGGGGGTGGTGATCCAAGATAACTTCAACCTCAAGGCCGAAAACGCCAAGTTGCGCGACCGGATGCTGGAACTGGAGCGCGAGATCTCGGAGATCCGGCGGCGGAGCGAGACCGACCGCCAGGCGTTTGAAGCCCGTTTGCAGGCGTTGGAAGCGCTTTTGGCCGCGCCCCCCGAAGTCAAGCCTCCCACGGAGGCGGCTACACCTCCTGCGCCGAAGAAGAAGGGGTTCTGGGCCCGCCTCTGGGGAGAGGTGGAATAGGCCTCCTGCCGCGAGTCAAACGTCCGGCCCGTCAGGGCAGTATGAGAGCAAATGCCGTTTGAGGAGAGAGGCCATCGGATACTACTCCGGCAGCCGCCGATTTGACATACCCGCCGATCTATGGTATAAAAACTTTAATCTATCTATCAACGACTGCGAACCGGACGAGTAACCGCCAGGCGCGGCCCAGAGAGTCGGTGCACGGTGCGAATCCGATGCCAGAGCCGGCGGCGAATGGACCGGGGAGTCGGGAGCTGAACGGATGCAATCCAAGTAGGTGACCCCGGAGACTCCACCGTTATCAGGGAGCCGGGTATCGGGCACAGGCCATTGTGGGCGTGGGCCCCGTACCTGTAGAGTGAGGCTGGCATACGGGCATCCCCCCGTGTTTCACGGTGGGGATTTTTGTTCCCCGACCGCCGGCCTAAGCAGGGTGGCACCACGGGAGGATGTAGCCTCTCGTCCCTTTGCGGGGCGAGAGGCTTTTGTTTTGATGGGATGCCCTCATCCCGGCTTTCCCCTGTTTTACGGGGGCGAACCGCCAAGCCCAGACTTGACCGGGAAGGGTTGGGATAGGAGGCCAGATGTGGGAGGGATCATGTACTATCCGACGTTAGAGCAAGTGCGCACTCTATCTACGCAAGGCAACTTCGTTCCCGTCTATCGCGAACTTCCCGCCGACCTGGAAACGCCGGTTTCGGTTTATCTTCGCCTGCGCGGTCAGGGGCCGTCGTTCTTGTTGGAAAGCGTAGAGCAGGGCGAGCAGATTGGGCGTTATTCCTTCCTCGGCACACAGCCGACGATGATCCTCACCGCGCGCGGCGACCGCGTCTCTCTGGGCGGCGGCAGCGGTGCGTCGCTGGCGGAGCACCAAGGCGATCCTCTTAGAGTACTGGCCGCAGTCCTGGCAAAACGACGGTCCGTGAGCCTGCCGGGGCTTCCGCGCTTCACCGGCGGCGCGGTCGGCTACATGGGCTATGACTTGGTACGCTTCATAGAGCGACTCCCCGCGACGGCAACCGACGACCTGGTTGGTGTGCCCGATGCCACCTTCCTTTTCGCCGATCAACTGGTCATCTTTGACCACGTGCGCCATCGGTTGCTGGTCATGACCAATGCCCGCTTGGAGGGCGACCTGACCTCGGCCTACGCCGAAGCGGTAGCGAGGGTGGACGCGCTGGTGGCGCGCATCCGCAGCCCCTTCGTTCCTCCTGCACCGGTGGTCGTGAGCAACGGCAACGGCTGGGAGTCCAATTTTACCCAAGCCGGCTTTGAGACCGCCGTGTGCCGGGCCAAGGAATATATCGCTGCGGGCGACATCTTCCAGGTCGTGCTGAGCCAGCGGCTCAAGCGACGCACGCGCGCAGACCCCTTCACCATCTATCGCGCCTTGCGGATGCTGAACCCGTCGCCCTACATGTACTATCTGGAACTCCCCGACGACGTGCGCGTCATCGGTTCCTCGCCGGAGATGCTGGTGCGGCTGGAGGAGAACGGGCGCGCCGAGTTGCGCCCCATCGCCGGGACGCGCCGGCGCGGCGCGACGCCGGAGGAGGATGCAGCCATGGCCGAAGAACTGCGGTCAGACCCCAAAGAACGGGCCGAGCACGTGATGCTGGTGGATTTGGGGCGTAACGACCTGGGCCGCGTCTGCCGATATGGCTCGGTCTGCGTGCCGGAACTGATGGTCACCGAACGGTATTCCCACGTGATGCACCTAGTCTCTCGCGTGCAGGGGCAACTGCGGCCCGGCCTGACCGCCTTTGACCTCCTGCGGGCGACCTTCCCCGCCGGCACCCTATCCGGCGCGCCGAAGGTGCGGGCGATGGAGATCATTGAAGAACTGGAAGGGACGCGGCGCGGCCCCTACGGCGGCGCGGTGGGCTACTTCGGCTACGGCGGCACCATGGATACCTGCATCACCATTCGCACTATCGTCATGAAAGGCGACGTCTGCTACTTGCAAGCGGGCGCGGGCATCGTGGCCGACTCCGACCCGGCGCGCGAGTACGAGGAGACCTTGAACAAGGCCCGCGCCCTGGCCGTGGCCGTGGAGCAAGCCGAGAAGGGATTGGAAAACGGGTAGTTAAAACGAGCCCTCACCCGTTACCTACCTCTCTTCACCCCCCATCCCCCTCCTCTCCCCGGTTCGGGGAGAGGAGGGGGAGAAAGGGGGAGGAGAGGGGTCTTAAGGAGAGGGAAGGTTGAGGGCCGGAAAGGAAACATCTCACATGGAGCAAAAACGCATTCTCACCGGCGACCGGCCCACGGGCAAACTGCACCTAGGCCACTACGTAGGGAGCATCGCCAACCGCGTGCGCCTGCAAGAGGAATACGAGTGCTTCTTCATCATCGCCGATCTCCACATGTTGACCACCAAGCCGCAGAAAGAGGCTATTGAGGAGATCGCCACCAACGCTCGCGAGATGGTGTTGGATTACCTGGCCTGCGGCATTGACCCGCAGCGGAGCACCATCTATCTCCAATCGGCGGTGCACGAGACCTATGAACTCAACCTCTTCTTTGAGATGCTGGTGACGGTGCCGCGCCTCAGCCGCCTGCCGAGCCTGAAAGACATGGCTCGCGCCGCCAACATTGAGGAGATGCCTTTCGGCCTCCTGGGCTATCCCGTCTTGCAGGCTGCCGACATCCTCCTCCCGCGCGCCCACCTGGTTCCTGTGGGCAAGGACAACGTGGCCCACGTGGAGATCACGCGCGAGATCGCGCGCCGCTTCAACAACTACTACGGTGAGGTCTTCCCTATTCCCGAAGTCATGGTTGGCCAGGTGCCGACGCTGGTCGGCACCGACGGCCAGGCGAAGATGAGCAAGAGCCTGGGCAACGCCATCTTCCTCTCCGACGATGCCAAGACGGTGGAGAAGAAGGTCTTCAGCATGTACACCGACCCCAACCGCATCCGGGCCGATATCCCCGGCCAGGTGCGGGGCAACCCGGTCTTCATCTATCACGACATCTTCAACCCCGACAAGGACGAGGTAAACGACCTTAAAGAACGCTATCGCAAGGGCCGGGTGGGCGACGTGGAGGTAAAGGAGAAACTGGCTCGCGCGCTCAACCGCTTCTTGGACCCTATCCGCGAGCGGCGGGCGGCCATTGAGGCCCAGAGCGGCTTTGTGGATGAGGTCATCTACGAAGGCACACTGCGCACCCGCCAGGTGGCCCAGGAGACGCTGAGCATGGTCAAGAAAGCGATGGGTCTGACCGGCGTCTGGAACCGCATCAGCCGCAAGGCAGAAGAGCGTCGCAAGAAGTCGGAGAAAGCCGCGGCCGGCTGATGCTGGAGAGGAGAAGAGATGATGCCTGTTGTCGTCATAGATAACTACGATTCGTTCACCTACAACCTGGTGCAATATCTGGGCGAGTTAGGCGCGGAGATAAAAGTCTTTCGTAACGACCAGGTGACGCTCGCCGAGATAGACGCCCTACGCCCCAGCCACATCGTCATCTCGCCGGGGCCGGGCACGCCGGAGGATGGCGGCATCAGCAACGAGGTCATTCGCTCCTTCGCGCCCACCACGCCGATCCTGGGGGTCTGCCTGGGCCACCAATGCATCGGCCACGTCTTCGGAGGGAAGGTCGGTCGTGCTCCACGCCTGATGCACGGCAAAACTTCCCTCATCTACCACACGGGCAAGGGCATCTTCAACGGCCTGCCGAGCCCCTTTGAGGCCACCCGCTATCATTCCCTTATCGTCTATGAGCCGTTGCCGCCGGAACTGGAGATGCTGGCCTTCACATCGGAGGGGGAGATCATGGCATTGTGCCACCGCCGTTACCCGACGATCGGCGTGCAATTCCATCCTGAGTCCATCCTGACGCAATATGGCAAACAACTGTTGCGGAATTTCCTAGATGTGGGGAATGGGAATCCGTAACCTCTCTTTTCCCCCTTGCTCCCTCTCCTTTCCCCGATTCGGAGAGAGGAGGGGGCCGGCAGGGGGAGAGAGAGGTTTATGCGAGCATTCAGAAGGAGGAAGTCTGCAATGATCAAGGAAGCGATTGCGAAACTGGTAGAGCGACACGACCTGACCGAGGCCGAGGCCGAGGCGGCCATGACCGAGATCATGCAGGGCGAGGCGACACCCGCGCAGATCGGCGCGTTCCTCACCGCGCTGCGTATGAAAGGCGAGACGGTGGCCGAAGTGACCGGCTGTGCGCGGGCGATGCGCCGTTCAGCGACGCCGGTGCGTCCCAACCGCAACCACCTGGTGGATACCGCCGGCACAGGTGGCGATCGCTCCGGCACTTTCAACATCTCTACGACGGCTGCTTTCGTTGTGGCAGGGCACGGCATGACCGTTGCGAAACATGGCAACCGATCCGTCTCCAGCCGCTGCGGCAGCGCCGATCTGTTGCAGGCCTTGGGTGTCAACCTCAACCTGAACGCGGAGCAGGTAGCCTCGTGCATAGATACGGTAGGCATCGGTTTCCTCTTCGCGCCGGTCTTTCATCCGGCCATGAAGCACGCCATCGGCCCCCGGCGCGAACTGGGGATGCGAACGATCTTTAATCTGTTAGGGCCGTTGACGAATCCGGCAGGCGCGCGCCGCCAGCTCATCGGCGTCTATGATCCCTCGCTAACCGAGCCGCTGGCCTATGCGTTGGCCCAGATGGGCACCATCGCCGCCTACATCGTGCATGGGGCCGACGGCATAGATGAACTCTCTACCACAGGGGTGAATCGGGTTACGCACCTACGCGAAGGCCAGGTGCGCACCTTTATGCTTGACCCGCTAGACCTGGGCCTCCCGCGCGCCCGCCTCGGCGACCTGGCAGGCGGCACGCCGGAGGAAAACGCGGCCCTGACGCGCCGCATCCTGAGCGGCGAGGAGCGCGGCCCCAAGCGCGACGTCGTCCTGCTGAACGCCGCGGCCGCGCTAAGCACCGAAAGTGGCGACCTGGCAACAGGCCTGGAGGAGGCGCGGGCAGCGCTGGATTCCGGGCGCGCCCTGGCGAAACTGGATGCGCTGGTGGCGCATAGCAACAGCTTCGGTGCCCGATGATTGCAGACATAAAACAAAGCAGACCTAAGCGGGCCCCCACCCTGCCCTCCCCCCGCGCAGCGGAAGGGGGTAACCCGCCGGGGGTAGAGGCTTGCAATGCTCTCTATTTTCGTGAAGCCAACCATGTACCTTGACCGGATCATGGCCTGGAAACGGCAGGAAGTGCCCAGGCGGAAGCGAGAAGTGCCGCTATCGGTGCTACGGGCGCGCGCGGCCCTCGCGCCACCGCCGCGCGATTTCGCCGCGGCTCTGCGCCGCCAGCCGGGTGGCCGACCGCGCCTCATCGCCGAGGTGAAGCGCGCCAGCCCTTCCAAAGGGCTTCTGACTCACGACTTTGACGCGGTGCGCCTGGCGACCGCCTATGCCGCCGGGGGCGCGGCGGCCATCTCCGTCCTCACCGACGCGCGCTTTTTCCAAGGCAACTTGGAACACCTGGCAGCAGTGCGGCAGGCCGTCCCTTTGCCGGTATTGCGCAAAGATTTCATTTTTGACCCTTACCAGGTGGTGGAGGCGCGGGCCGCGGGCGCGGACGCGGTTCTCCTCATCGTCGCCGTGCTGGGCGATGCCGACCTGAAGAACCTGCTGGCAGAGACAAAACGCTGGGGGATGGCCGCGCTGGTGGAGGTGCACGACGAGGCCGAGGTCAAGCGCGCCCTCGCCGCGGGCGCGCAGACCGTCGGTGTCAATAATCGCGACCTGCGCGACTTCTCCGTCAATCTGGAGATAACCGCGCGCCTCCGCCCTCTCATCCCGCCGGAAGTGATCCTGGTGAGCGAGAGCGGCATCCACGATGCAAGCGACGTCGCGCGCGTCGCCGCGATGGGCGTGGATGCCATCCTGGTAGGCGAGGCATTGGTGCGGGCGAAGGACGTCGCGGCGAAGGTTCGGGAGTTGGCTTAACTGCTATGACCCCCACCCCGGCCTTCCCCGCTTCACACTACCCCTTACCCACAAATCGGTTGCTGGGGTAGAGCGGCGCTACGAGCCCCCACTTTTCCCCGCCTTGCTGTCGCTCGGCACCCCCTTTCTCCCCCGTTTTACGGGGGAGAAAGGGGGGTGGGGGGATGGTGGGGGCCAGTGGCCTTACCTTGCCCCTATACCCCACTTGTGGGTAATGATTAGCGTTTCACAGGGAAGGGCAAGGGTGGGGGGCCTCCGAAACCAAATCTAGGAGCGTACATCGTGCTGGGAACCATCCTCAACATCGTCGCTGTGCTCATCGGCAGCGCCATCGGCCTCATCGCCGGCAATCGCCTGCCGGAGCGCACCCGCCAGATCGTCATGAATGGCCTGGGGCTCGTCGTGGCCGTCGTCGGTATGCAGGCGGCTTTACAGACGCGCAACGTCCTCATCCTCATGTTCAGCATCCTCCTGGGCGGCATCTTGGGGGAATCGTGGAGAATTGAAGACCGCCTGGAAGCGTTGGGCCGCTGGCTGGAAGGGCGTTTCGGCGGTCAGGCTAAGCCGACAGGAAGCCGCTCTATCACTCGTGCCTTTGTCACCGCCAGCCTGGTCTTTTGCGTCGGCCCCCTCACCATCATCGGCTCCATCCAGGATGGGCTCACCGGTGATTACACCCTCCTGGCGATCAAGTCCACGCTGGACGGCTTCGCGGCCATCGCCTTCGCCGCCACCCTCGGCCCTGGGGTCATCCTCGCGGGCTTGACGATCCTTGTCTATCAGGGCGGATTGAGCCTGGCGGCGATGGGTTTCAGCAGCAGCCTCGGTGGGGTCACCCGCGATGCACCCGCCATCATTGAGATGACGGCGGCGGGGGGTGTCCTGATGCTCGGCATCAGCCTTCTGTTGCTAGACCTCAAACGGGTGCGCGTGGCTAACTTCCTCCCCGCGCTCGCGCTCGCCCCGCTGATCACCGGCATCTTGCTGGCGTTGGGAGTGCGACTGTGAGCCAAGCGGTCGTGCAGGTGAAGATTTGCGGCATCACTCGCCTGGGGGATGCGCGGGCTGCCCTGGACGCGGGGGCCGATCTCCTTGGCTTCAACTTCTATCCCTCAAGCCCGCGTTACGTCGCGCCGGAGCGCGCGGCGGAGATCATCGCCGCGCTCCCGCCGTCGGCCCGCTCGGTGGGCGTCTTTGTGAATGCGGAATTGGCAGCGGTGCAGAGGATCGTGAAAACCTGTCACCTGGATTATGTTCAGTTGAGCGGCGATGAACCGCCGGATTTCGTGGGTGCGCTATCGCCGCGGGCTTTCAAGGCTTTGCGCCCCCGTTCCACCGCAGAGGCACAAATCGGGGCCGCCGCTTATGCCCCCCTGGGGCCGGTAGATTCTGCTGCGCCCGCGCTCCTGGTAGATGCTTACCGGCCCGGACAATACGGCGGCACGGGATGGCAAAGTGACTGGGCGTTGGCCGCGCGCCTGGCCGCTCGCTACCGCATCCTTTTAGCAGGCGGGCTGACGCCGGAGAACGTGGCCGAGGCGGTGCAGCAGGTGCGGCCTTGGGGGGTGGACGTGGCAAGTGGCGTGGAATCCGCGCCGGGAGTCAAAGATCACGACAAAGTGTGGCGATTTATCCAAGAGGCGAAGCGGGCAGCCCACTCAGGCGTGGCCGGATAACGGGGGGATGAGATGTTAGATACCTGGGAATGGCCCGACGAACGTGGTCGCTTCGGGCCCTATGGCGGGCGCTTCGTGCCGGAAACGTTGATGCCCGCGCTGGACGAGTTGGAATCGGCCTACCTGAACGCGCGCGCCGACCCGGAGTTCCAGGCGCGGCTGGGCGATCTTCTACGCACTTACGTCGGTCGTCCCACACCCATCAGTTACGCGGCGCGACTGACGGAATACGCAGGTGGCGCGCGCATCTTTCTCAAGCGGGAAGACCTGGCCCACTCCGGCGCGCACAAGATCAACAACGCGCTGGGGCAGGCACTCCTGGCGCAGCGCATGGGCAAGCGCCGCGTCATCGCCGAGACAGGCGCGGGGCAGCACGGCGTCGCTACCGCTACCGCCGCCGCGCTCCTGGGCCTGGAATGTCAGGTCTATATGGGCACGGAGGATATGGCCCGCCAGGCTCCCAACGTCTTTCGTATGCGGCTCTTGGGCGCGGAGGTGCGCCCGGTGGACATAGGGAGCCGCACCCTGAAGGATGCCATCAACGAAGCCCTGCGCGATTGGGTGACGAACGTGGGCACGACGTATTACCTTCTGGGTTCCGCCCTGGGCCCACACCCGTATCCCGTCATCGTGCGCGATTTCCAGGCCGTCATCGGGCGCGAGGCGCGGGCGCAAATGCTCTCGCAGGTAGGTCGCCTTCCCGATGCTTGTGTCGCCTGTGTGGGCGGTGGTTCCAACGCTATCGGCCTCTTTCACGCCTTCCTGGACGATCCGGTGCGCCTGATCGGGGTGGAGGCAGGAGGACACGGCATCGCCAGCGGCCAACACGCGGCGCGCTTCGCCGATCCCGCTTTGGGGCGCGTGGGCGTGCTGCACGGCACATACTCTTACGTATTGCAGGATGCCGACGGCCAGATCGCTTCTACCCATTCCATCTCCGCCGGGCTGGATTATGCCAGCGTCGGCCCGGAACACGCCTACCTGCGAGACCTGGGCCGCGCCGAATACACCTATGCCACCGACGACGAGGCATTAGAAGGGTTCCGACTCCTCTGCCGGTTGGAGGGAATCATCCCTGCTCTGGAATCGGCCCATGCGATCAGCCACGCGATCCGGCTGGCGCGAGAGATGGGCCCCGCTGGCGTTATCCTGGTGAACCTGTCGGGTCGCGGGGATAAGGATTTGGAGACGGTGCATCAGGCGGTGAGACAACCATGACAGGCATCCAACGCATCCGAGACGCCTTTGCCCGTGCCCGTCGCGAAGGGCGCGCGGCCCTAGCCCCTTACCTTGCCATCGGCCATCCTACACCTGCGGCTACACTTGATCTTGTGCCTGCTGTAGCACGCGCCGGGGCCGACCTGATGGAACTCGGCATCCCTTTCTCCGATCCGCTGGCCGATGGGCCGGTGATCCAGATGGCGACGCAGCGCGCGTTGGCCCAGGGGATGACCGTCGCGGGCTGTTTGGAAACGGTGCGCACCTTGCGGGCGCGCGGCGTGACGATCCCTCTCGTCTTTATGGGCTACTATAACCCGCTCCTGGCCTATGGGTTGGAGCGATTCTGCCGCGATGCAGCCGTGGCAGGAGCCGACGGCCTCATCGTGCCCGATCTACCGCCGGAGGAGGGAAGCGCGCTGGAGGATTCTTGCGCGGCGCAAGGGCTGGCTCTAGTTTATCTCCTCGCGCCGACCAGCACGCCGGAGCGCGTCCGCCTGGTGGTGAGCCGCACCACCGGCTTCGTCTATTGCGTTTCGGTCACCGGCATCACCGGCGCGCGGGCAGAGTTGCCGGCCGGCCTGGCCGAATTCTTGACGCGCGTGCGGGCGGCTATCCAGGAGCGAGGCGGCGCGAGCCGGCCTTATCTGATCGTGGGCTTTGGCATCTCCACACCGGAGCAGGCCGCGGAGGTGGGCCGCCTGGCCGATGGCGTGGTGGTGGGGAGCGCGCTGGTCAAACTGGTGAACGACGCGCCCGACCCGGTGCAAGCCGCGGCGGGGTTCGTCAGGAGCCTGTGCGCGGGGATGAAGGCGCGGGCAGTTCCGTAGGGAGCGAGATTGTGCAGTTGCCGATGTGCCTCCAACTTGAAATGCTAATGCCCGCCTTCCTGATAGACCTTATATAGCCGCGCAAAGTGATGGGCCGGGTCGCGGTAGAATTCGTCCGGCTCCACCTTTAAGATGCGCGTGGGGTCGCCACGTAGGTCGGCCCCGCGCGTTCTGGCAGCGAAGCGGCGTAGAAAATCCACAACGGGCTTCTCCGTCCCGTTGCGCCGCACCAGGCCTGCCGTTCGCTCCCACGGCGCTTCGTCCAACGGCGGCTCCTCCCAACGGCCCTCCGGCGCATCGGCATAGGCCATGAGCCACGCGCCCACGGCGCCTGTTCGCCAGGCCCCATCCAAAACCTTCTCCACGTATTCCGCCTGCTCCGCCTCGCTTGCCAGGTAATAAGGTGTGCCCGTCACGGGCGCTTGCAGAAAATCGCCGGGGTCGCCCGGCGTTGGCACGGTGCTGATGCCGAAGGAGCCGAGCAGAGGCGACTTTCCCGATAAGGCCTGTGCCAAGGCCAGGACGTAGAGGGTGAAATCGGCATCTAAAGGGTCGGTAGCGACGGGCGACCAGGCGGGATAGACGTGCACGGCAAGCGGATTGCAGAACTCGGCGAGATGATCCAGGCGCAAGGCGGATGGCCCGGCGAGAGAATCCTGCCCCAGGCCCAACGTCAGGCGCGCGTCGGGGTCTAATTCATGCGCCAGTGCGGTCAGCGTGCCCAGCCAATCCGGCGCCGCGCCCGCGCTGCGCGCCACGCGCGCCCGCTCCGGCTCATCGCCGAAATCCCAGCCCCAAACGGCGGGATGGCTCCCATAGAAGCCGACGACCTCCCGCAGAAATCGCTGCTGGGCTTCCAGCATGCCCTTGTGTTCGTAGAAATCCTTGACGCGATAGCCTCGCGCCTCCTTCCCGTTGACCAGGAGACGCGGGGATGTCTGTTCCGGTTCCCCTTCTTCCAAAGCCCAAGCAGGATAGCGGAGCACGCCGGCCGCGTAGCCGGTGAAGAGGACGGGGAGCGCGCGCAGGCTCGCGTCCTCTGCTGCATCCAACACAACCCCTAGGCGATCTAGCACGCGATGGTGCAGGCGATCCGCCTCCGGCTGGAAATCTTCCCAGAGGAGATGGAAACGCACCAGGGTCAAGCCCATGCTTCGGATGTGGGCGAAATCCTCTTTGACTTCGCCTGCGTCCAGGGCGCGCCACCAGGCCAGGCCCTGCCGCCGCGGCCAGTAAGTGAGACCAAGGGTGAAGTTGTCGGCCATGGAAGAGAGGTGCAGGGTTGTCACCGTCTTGTTGGCGTGCGGGGCTTTGCGCCCTCTGGACGGAACTGCGGGTCTTGGGTCAGCAGCAGGCGCAACCCTTCCTCCAGCTCCACTTCAGGCACGAAGCCGAGCAGCTTCTCCGCTTTGCGCAGGTCTGCTACCAGGCGGCTTACACCGCCCCCCTGGGCCTCGTTATGAATGACCTGGGGGGTGCGCCCCACCACGCGCCCGATCAACCGCACCAATTCGTTGATGCTCGTCTCTTTCCCTGAACCGACATTGATGATCTGCCGGTTCACATCGGGGGCCATCATGGCCGCAATGAGGCCGCGCACCACGTCATCAATGTAAACGAAATCGCGAGTTTGCCTGCCGTCGCCGAAAACGACGACGGATCCGCCCCCCACCGCCTGCTTGAGGAATTGAGGAACGACAGGAGGGTGGGAGGGTGGTATCAATTGGCCGGGGCCATAAGCGTTGAAGATGCGAAGTGCCACCGTCTCAATGTTGTATAGCGCGCCCAGGGTGAAGACGTAGTACTCTGCGGCTATCTTGCTGACCGCATAGGGGGCCAAAGGGTTCGGCCTTGCCTCTTCGCTGACCGGCTGATGCGGCTGGTTGCCGTACACGGTCCCGGACGAGGCCAATACCACCCGTCGCACGCCGACATCGCGCATGGCCGCCATCACGCTGACCGTGCCGCCTACGTTGACGTCGTTGTATTCTCGCGGGTAAAGGATAGACTCCGGCACCGAGACGCGGGCGGCCAGGTGAAAGACACCCTGCACACCTTGCAGGAGGGTCCACAACTTGGGGACATCTCGCACATCGCCGCGAGTAAAAGAGACTTCGGGCAAGAGTTGACCGGGGTCACCGGCGCTCAGATCGTCCAAAACGCGCACATAGTGCCCGTCGCGCACCAGGGCATTTGCCAGCGCTGCGCCGATGAAACCGGCACCCCCTGTGATCAGAAAACGCATCCTTCCCACTCGCTTTCGCTGGATCAGGATAGATAAGTTCGGTCCCTAGCCCCCATTATAGCATAGAATCGGCCTGCGCGCCCATCAGACCGGCATCAGGAACAGGGGAGACCGAAAGCCTCCATGCGGGAGGCTTTCGGCGGCAGGCGATCTGTGCAAAACCGCAACGCTCCCTTCACGCGATGCGCGCCAGCATGTCGCGCGTCACCCGGTTGAGCGGCGGTTCGCCCGCAAAGAAGCGACGCAGTTCCTCCACGGCCATTTCGCCTAACCAGGTCGCATCCTCCACGATACCGGCCAGATGCGGCGTGAGAACGACGTTCTCCAGGCGGCGGAAGGGGTGGTCGGCAGCAGGCGGCTCCGGATCGGTCACGTCTATGAAGGCAAAGAAGCGTCCCTTGCTCAGTTCGGCGACGAGGGCGGCCTCGTCAATCAGGGAACCGCGCGCCGTGTTGATGAGGATGGCCTCGTCCTTCATGAGGGCCAATGTGCGCGCGTTCGGCCTGTGGCGCGTCTCCGGCAATGAGGGGGCGTGGATGGAGACGATGTCCGCGCGGCACAACAATTCATCCAGTTCCACTTTAGTCGCGCCGAAGCCTTGGGCCTCCTCCGCAGAAACGTAAGGATCGTAAAGCAAGATCTGGGCATCAAAAGGCTGTAATAGCCGGATGACGTTCCGGCCCACGTGGCTCGCGCCGATGATGCCAACGGTTTTGTGTACGAGCTCCCGCGAGGGCCAATGAGGGCCATCTTGCCATCCCCCTGCGCGCGTGTGTCGGGCTAAAGGGAAGATGCGTTTGATGCCCACGATCATGAGAGACAGGGTTGTGTACGCCACCGAGAGCCCCAAGGCGGGTGCGGCGCTGGTCACGTGGATGTTGCGCGCCCAAAGCGCGTCGCTGACGATAGGCTTGACGCTCCCCGCCGCGTGGGCCACGGCCCGCAGGCGTGGCGCAGCGGCCAACACGTCGGCATCAAAGGGCGCAACACCCCAACTGGAGAGACAGGCGTCGGCAGTGGGGAGCAAGGCCAGGAGATCGGATTGGGTGGCGGGCTCCTGGCCTGGGTGTTCGATCACGTCGGCAAAGGCGGCCAAGGCTTCCCACGCGGCCCGGCTCATGATCTTCCGATAATGCTTCTTGCCGATGGCGATGGCGACGATGGGGCGAGACATAAACATTTCTCCTTGCAGTACATTAACAGAAAGCGAGCGGGTGAGCCATGATGCGAGCCATTGCTACCGGAGAGCTAGATAGATCGTCCTGATGCTACTGTTTTCATTCTAACACAACTCTAACATCTCGCCAGCGTTTTTCTAACACTCCGGCGTTAGAATGGACGCGGATGCGGGGGCAAAGGGCCTCCGCAAAAGCATCATTCTGAGCGTCGGAGGTTTTTTGTTATGGGCAAGATCGTCGGTATTGATTTGGGCACGACCAACTCGGTGGTCGCCGTCATGGAGGGCGGCGAGCCGGTTGTTATTCCTACTGCAGAAGGTGGACGCCTTTGCCCCTCGGTAGTTGCCTTCACCAAAACGGGCGAACGGCTGGTAGGCCAGATCGCCAAGCGCCAGGCCGTCGTCAACCCGGAAAACACCATCTTTTCCATCAAGCGTTTCATGGGGCGGCGCTACGATGAGGTAGCCGAGGAGAGGGCGCGGGTCCCTTACCAGGTCGTGAAGGGGCCTGTGGGCGACGCGCGCGTGCGCATCCCTGTCAACGGCAGGGAATACACCCCTCAGGAAATATCGGCCATGATCCTGAGCAAACTGAAGGCCGATGCCGAAGCCTATCTAGGCGAACCGGTCACCCAGGCCGTGATCACCGTTCCGGCCTATTTCAACGACTCGCAGCGGCAAGCTACTAAGGATGCCGGCAAGATCGCGGGGTTGGACGTCTTGCGCATCATCAACGAGCCCACCGCTTCTGCCCTGGCCTACGGGCTGGATAAGAAGACCAGCGAAACCATCCTGGTTTGGGACCTAGGCGGCGGCACGTTTGACATCTCCATCCTGGAGGTAGGCGACGGTGTGGTAGAGGTGAAGGCCACCAGCGGCGACACCCATCTGGGCGGCGACGATTACGATCAGGTGATCGTCAACTACGTGGCCGATGAGTTCAAGAAGGAGTACGGCATAGACCTGCGCAAGGACCGGCAGGCATTGCAGCGCTTGACCGAAGCCGCCGAGAAGGCCAAGATAGAGCTATCGTCCGTCCAGGAGACGGAGATCAACCTGCCTTTTATCACGGCGGACGCTTCCGGCCCCAAGCACCTGCAGATAAAACTGACCCGGAGCAAGTTCGAACAGCTCTCCGAGCACCTGACCCAAAGGCTGGTGATTCCCTTTGAGCAGGCACTGAAAGATGCCAAACTGCGCCCGGAACAACTGGACGAAGTGGTGCTGGTGGGGGGCGCGACCCGTATGCCGATGGTGCAGGAGTTGGTGCGCAGGTTGACGGGCAAGGAACCCAACAAGTCGGTCAACCCCGACGAGGTGGTGGCGGTCGGCGCGGCCATCCAGGCAGGCGTCCTCGGCGGCGAAGTGAAAGACGTGCTGTTGCTGGATGTGACACCTTTGACCTTGGGCGTGGAGACGCTCGGCGGCGTCATGACCCCCCTCATTGAACGCAATACCACCATACCGGTGCGCAAGAGCCAGATCTTCAGCACGGCTGAGGACAACCAAACCGCCGTGGACATCCACGTCCTTCAGGGTGAGCGACCTATGGCTGCCGACAACATGACGCTGGCCCGTTTCCGCCTGGAAGGGATACCGCCTGCGCCGCGAGGGATACCGCAAATAGAGGTCACTTTTGACATTGACGCCAACGGCATCCTGCATGTGAGCGCGAAGGACATGGCAACGGGCCGTGAGCAGACGGTCAAGATCACGGCAACTACGAACCTGAGCAAGAGCGACATCGAGCGGATGGTACAGGAGGCCGAGCGCAACCGGGCCGCGGATCAGCGACGCCGGGAGTTGATAGAGGCGCGCCATGCCGCCGACGCGCTGGCCTACAGCGTAGAGAAATCGCTTAGCCAGGCCGACGGCCAACTGAGCGATGCGGACCGCCGCGCGATCCAGGATCAGATCGCCAAGTTGCGGAGCACCCTCTCCAGCGAGGATATCACGGCCATTCGGCGGGCAACGGAGGAACTGAAGCAGGCCAGCCAGAGACTCGCGGAGCAGATGTATCGCGGCCAGAAGGCAACAGGAGGGACGGCCTCCGGCAGGAACGGGCATAGTCACGACGAGGATGTCGTTGAAGGAGAGTATCGGCAAGTGTAGGATAGGTGGAACCCTCTCATCTCCTTCTATCCCCCTTCTCTCTCCGAACCGGGGAGAGAAGGGGGTAAAGAGAGGTCTGGAATAACATAACACTGTATAGGCCCTCACTGCCAGCGGTGACAAGGTGTGATACAGTGATGTTGCTGTCGGAGAATTGGGAGAATGCTGTCGGATAGGGTAGGGAGAAGTGTGATATAATGATTATGAGAGTAGCCGGTACTCAAACGGAGCAAGATAGTCTGCCGGCCTAGAAGGAGTTGGAAGATGTTTTACTTTGATCCTCTCTATTTCGTGTTTGCGCTACCGGCCTTGTTGTTGGCTTTCTATGCCCAGTTCAAGGTGCGGTCGGCATACAGCAAATACTTGCGGGTTCCCAACATGCGGGGGCTGACGGGGTTGGATGTAGCACGAGGTCTATTGGGACCATTGGCGCTCAACCACATTAACATTGAGGGTACGCCGGGCGAGTTGACCGACCACTACGATCCGCGCAGCAAGACGCTGCGCCTGTCGCAAGGCGTCGCCCACAGCCGCTCCGTGGCCGCGGTTGCCATCGTGGCCCACGAGATCGGCCATGCCTTGCAGGATAACGAAGCGTATGCACCGCTGCGCCTGCGCGGCGGGCTCGTTCCCGCGCTGACGGTCAGTTCGTGGGTGTCGCCACTTCTCTTCTTCTTCGGCTGGATCACCGCCAACACCACACTGGCCTGGATTGGCGTTGCCGGTTTTGGCTTGGCAGCCCTCTTTGCCTTGGTGACGCTGCCGGTGGAGTTCAACGCCAGCGCGCGCGGGCTATACCTGCTGCGTAACTACCAGCTGGTAGATGGCCGCGAACTTGCCCAGGCGAAATCGGTGTTGGATGCAGCCGCGTTGACCTATGTGGCGGCCTTGGCTCAGACCATAACTACCATGCTTTACTACATCTTCCTGCTGACCGGGTTCCGCCGAAGGGACTAAGGCCGCATCCCGAAAGGGGGTGTATTGCCCATGAGTGAGAACCGCAGTCGCGCCCCTCTGTTGGTGGGGCTGATCATCGTTGCTGCCGTCCTTCTTTGTATCTGGGGCGTGGTCGGGCTCTTCGCAGTGCGTCGGGCCGCCACGAGGCTGGCCGTCGGGGCCTCTTTGCCTGCGGCAGTTGAGAGCGCGCGGTCTTTGGTAGCGCAGCCAACCGTCGCTACGCAAACACCGGTCGCAGCGCGACCGACGGCGGCTCCTACGGCGACGCCTCTCGCCGCTGTGGCAGGCGAAGCACGGGATACGCAATCGATGGCCGCGACGGCGCAGCCCATCGTGATCCAGATCCAACCCGGTGCCGACGTGGAGACGGAGATCCTGACCGCCATTTATAAGAAGGTCAACCCTTCCGTCGTCAACATCGCCGTGCGCCAGCGCCTTGACCTGGGCGGCAGCCGTTCGCCTTTCGCGACCCCCGACGACTTCTTCTTCCAGGAAGGCCAAGGTTCCGGCTTCGTCTGGGATCGTGAGGGCCACATCGTCACGAACAACCATGTCGTCCAGAACGCAACCGAGGTGCAGGTAACCTTCGCCGACGGTGCTGTCGTTCCGGCCCAGGTGATCGCTACCGACGTGGATAGCGATCTGGCCGTAGTCAAAGTAGATCCCAAAGGGCTTGACCTGGTACCGGTGGAACTGGGCGACATCAACTCGCTGGAGGTGGGCCAGAGGGCCATCGCCATCGGCAATCCCTTCGGCTTGCAGGGGTCGCTCACGGCGGGCGTCATCTCGGCCTTGGGCCGCGCCCTGCCTACAACAGGAAGCGAATTCCTTATCCCCGATGTAATCCAGACGGATGCCGCGATCAACCCCGGCAATTCCGGGGGGCCGCTTCTGGATGCTCAAGGCCGCGTCATCGGCGTTAACTTTCAGATACGCTCTACGGTGCAGGCTAACTCCGGCGTCGGCTTTGCCATACCGATCAGCATCGTCCGCCGCGTGATCCCTGCGCTGATCAAAGACGGGAAGTATGAGTATCCATATCTCGGCATCAGAGGCGGGACTTTCTCGCCTGCATGGGCGGAGGCACTGGGGCTAGACCCCAAGTTGCGCGGGGCTTACGTTAACGAAGTCGTGAAAGGAGGCCCTGCGGCTGAGGCGGGCCTGCGCGGCGGCACGCGCGACACCGACATCGGCCTGGGCGATACACCTTTGCGGGCAGGCGGCGACCTGATCGTCGCCGTAGATGGCAACCGCATCGCCAAGTTTGATGACTTGCTGGTCTATCTGGTCCGCAATACGTCGCCCGGACAGACGGTGCAAATCACCGTGCTGCGGGATGGGCGGGAACAGACGATCCCGGTGAAGCTGGGGGCGCGGCCGCACAGTGGCGAGTAACGATGCCAGGTAGGGGACAAGGCTATATCACAAGGCGGCAAGAGGGCCGGACTCCGTCGGGGGTCCGGCCCTCCGTCTTTCTTCCTAGGACGCCGCGCGCCTCAGAAGGCCGGGCCTCCGAGCAAAATGCTGACGAGGACGCGCTCAATCACCTGCAAGAGAATGATGGCGACAAGGGGCGACAGGTCCACACCACCCGCCATAGGAAGAAAACGGCGCAAAGGCGCCAGGAACGGCTCGGTGATCTGGTTGAGGAAGGTGACAATGGGGTGGTAGGGGCTGATGGGGAACCAACTGACGAGGGCGCGAGCGATGATCGCCAGGCTCAGAATCTGGAACACGAGGTTGATAATATAGATGAACTGAATCATTCTTCGCTCAACCCTCCGAGGTATTTTGATTTCTGATAGGCCGCCCAGATGGCTTTGGAGACGATGGTGCGCAGCGCGCCCTTTTCTAACTGGTACAACGCTTCCGCCGAGGTTCCGCCGGGCGAAGTCACCGCGTTGCGCAGCACAGCCGGATGCTGGCCGGTTTGCTTGGCGATGGCGACGGCTCCCTCCATCGTCTTCAGAACCAGTTGTTGGGCCACGCGGCGCGAGAAGCCCATGTGAACACCACCATCAATCAACGCTTCCATAAAAAGGAAGACGTAGGCCGGGCCTGTGCCGCTGAGGGCGGTCGCCATATCCAGGTAATCTTCATCTTCAACCGCCAGCTCTTCGCCCATCGCGCCCAGGATGGCCCGCGCGGAGGCGTGTTGTTCCGGGGTCACGGCCGGCGTGGCGATCCAGACCGTCATGCCGAGGCCGATCTGGGCGGGCGTGTTAGGCATGGCCCGCACGATGGCTTCATGGCCGCCTAAACCCCGCGCGATAGCTTTCACCCGCGCCCCCGCGACGATGCTCAAGACCAACGTCTCCGGACGCACGCAGCCGCGTAACTCCTCCAGCACCTTACGCAGCACCTGGGGCTTTACACTGAGGATGAGGACATCGGCTCGGCTGGCCGCCTCACGGTTGTCGGTCGTCGTGCCGACGCCTAAGGTGGCCGCTAACTCGCGAAGCCGATCGGTGAGGGGGTCGCTGGCAACGATTCGCTCGCGCGGCAGGAGGTTTTGCTTCAGGAGGGCCCTGATCATGGCCTCGCCCATGACGCCGGAACCGATGAAAGAGACGTTGGAGTGGTTCAGGTGATTGTTGTGGGTGTTCATAACGATTGCTGGCGGTGTCTTAATAAGAGGGTGATCCTACCCCTCACGCCGCTCTCCTTTCGCCAAAGATCGCGCGTCCGATACGTACCAACGTCGCGCCTTCTTCAATTGCCACTTCAAAGTCGTCGGTCATACCCATAGAGAGATGGTGCCACTCCATCTGTGGAAAGCGACGGGCCAGATCATCCCGCAGCACGCGCAAAGCCCGGAAGACCGGGCGCGCCATCTCCGGGTCGGCCACGATGGGAGCCATCGTCATCAACCCCTGCACTTGCAGGGAGGACATGGCCGCGATCTCGGTGAGCGCCGCTGCTACTTCTGTGGGCCGAAAGCCGTACTTGCTGGCCTCGCCGCTCACGTTTACCTCTAACAAGATGGGAAGCCGTCGTCCCCTCTCCGAGGCAAAACGATCCAGCCGTCGCGCCAGTTTAACGCTATCTACCGAATGGATAAGGGCATAGGGGCCGGCTGCCTCGTCCGCTTTGCGGCTCTGCACATGGCCGATCATGTGCCAGGCGGGCGGGTCGGCATCCGGTTTCTGCGCGGCCAGCCAGGCCGCCACGGCCTGTATCTTAGGGGCGGCTTCTTCCACGCGATTTTCGCCGAAATGCCGCAGCCCGGCCAGGTAGGCTGCTTCCACCACCTCCGGTGGGTGCGTCTTCGTCACGGCGACCAGGATGATGTCGGCAGGATCGCGCCCCGCCCGTCGCGCGGCTGCCTCTATGCGCTCCTGCACGCGCGCCAGGTTCTCCTTCAGGGTGGTCTGGAATTCCAGGATCATCTCGCTCATTGGCTTGATCTGGCCCCGGCTCCATGAATGAATATTTCCACCTACGACCGCAGCATCACCACTACGCCGAAGCGCCCGGTGCGGCCCCCGTCGCCCCGATGCGAGAAGAATTCGTCGCGGTGACAGGCCGTACACAGGCCCGCAACCTCCACCTGCTCTACGCCCGCGGCCAGAAGTTGCCGACGGTTCGCCTCCCACAGATCAAAGCGGGCGCGACCACCATGGTCATCGCTCAGAAGAGAGGCGGCATCGGAAAAAGTAGCCTGCACGCGCTCCACCACCTCCGGCCCAACCTCGTAGCAGCAGGGGCCGATGGCCGGGCCTATCGCCGCGCGCAGGTCGGCAGGTCGGCTGCCGTAGGTGATGGCCATCTGCGAGACGGCTGACGTGGCTATGCCGGCCAGCGTCCCGCGCCACCCCGCGTGTACCAAGGCCACGGCCCGGCGCGCCGGATCATAAAGGATGATGGGAACACAATCGGCGAAACAAAGCAAGAGAGGGACGTCAGGGACATCGGTGAGGAGCGCGTCGGTGGCCGGGAAGAAACCGCCGCGCTGCGCGAGGCCGACCGGTAGCGCGCGTGTGCCGTGCACCAGGCCACAGGTAACCAATTCCTCGTGACGCACACCCGCCGCCCGGCAGAAACGCTCGCGGTTGACCCATGCAGCCTCCGGCGCGTCGCCTACGCTGCGGCTCATGTTCAGGCTGGCGAAGGGGCCGCGGCTAACGCCACCGTGGCGCGTGGCAACCGCGTGCAGCAGTTCCGGGAACGCGATGAGCGAACCGAAACGATAGAGAGGCAGAGGATTAAGAGCGTCTCGTAACACCGGCTTCGTCCGAGGTTGAAACCATGTTCTCACAAGACCACGAGCAACATGCCTAGCCGGTCAAAGCCGGCTCCAGCAACGAGATCGGCATGGCCAGACGACCGTTCGCGGGCCGCATCCGGAAGGCCCACTCGCTATCGCATGCCCGGCACTTCAGGCAACCCTGCGCCTGGGGCGGGCAGCCCGGCGTCGGATCGTGCCGTCGGGCATGGCGCAGCTCATAGCGAAAGAAATTCCCCGTGACGCCGCTCTCTACGATGTCCCACGGCAACGGATCACCGGGGGTGCGGGCGCTCAGGTATTCGTCGGCTGTCAGCCCTGCATCGGCCAGTGCCCGTTCCCAAGCAGGCAGGGATAGCTCTTTCATGTTTAGCAAGGCATAAGCCAATCGCCGGTCGCCGCGGGCCAGGACGCCCTGTACTTCGGCCCAATAGGGGCTATCGGCCCGCACGGCAACCCGGTGTGGAGAGAGGGCCTTCTTGATGTACTCCTGACGTGCCTTTACCACATCGGCAGGCGTCATCGCCTCCCACTGGAAGGGCGTATGAGGCTTGGGCACGTAAGGCGTGGCATTGAGCACCAGACGACGATTGAAACGGCGGCGGGCGGCCAGTGTCAATTCCACCAAGGCCCGGATGTCCTCCTCGGTCTCGGTGGGATGTCCGACCATGAAATACATCTTCAGTTGCGGAAACTTCAGCGACTCGGCCAGTTCCACCGCGCCCAGAAGTTGCTCCTCTGTTTGCGACTTGTTGATGACGTCGCGCAGGCGGGCCGATCCTGCCTCCGGCGCAATGGTGAGGGTCTGCGTCCCGCTCTCGGCCAATGCTTTGACCAGCGGTACAGAGATAGGATCAACCCGCATGGAAGAGACGCTGATCTTCGCCCCCATCTCCCGCAGACGTATTGCAAGTTCGTCAATCTGGGAATGATCGGAGACGGCAGCGCTGACCAGGCCGATCTTTTGGCGATGCCGCAGGCCTGCCCGTGCCCACTCTAACAAGACTTCCAGCGGCACCTCGCGCGGCGGGCGATAGATGTAGCCTGCCAGGCAGAAGCGACAGCCGCGCCCACAACCGCGAGCGATCTCTATAAGATAGAGGTCGCCGAACTCGGTGTCGGGCGTCACCAGGCTGGAAACGGTAGGGAGGCGGGTCAGGTCTCGCACCCAGAGACGGTGGATAGGGGATGTGCTCTGCAACCTCTCTCCACCCCCATCCCCCTCCTCTCTCCGATTCGGGGAGAGGAGGGGGCGAAGGGGGAGAAGAGAGGTCGCGTGGGGGCCGTTGGTAGCACTTCGCAGCGCGGGCACGTAGAATCCCGGCAATTTATCCAAAGCCGCCAGAATGGCAGCTTTGTCGCCGGCATGGGCCCGCAGCACCTCTACCAGTGGATCAATGATCTCCTCTCCCTCGCCGATGACGATGGCATCAAAGAAGAGGGCCACCGGTTCCGGATTCGCGCTGAGCGCGGGGCCTCCCCCTAGGACGAGGGGCCATGAGTCGTCTCGGTCTGCCGCCAGCGGCGGCATCCCTGCCCGGCGCATCATAGCAACCAGGTTAAAGTAATCCATCTCATACGAGATGGTGAAAGCCCAGACCGCGACATCGGTGACGGGCCTTTGCGACTCCAATGTAATGAGAGGTTCGTTTCGGCGTTGAGGGTTCCAGAAGACCCGCTCACAGACGACATCGGGATGGGCATTGAAGGCGCGATAGATGACCTGGAGGGCCAAGCTGGACATCCCTATGTAGTAAGTATTAGCGTAGGTCAGGGCGATGGGGATGCGACCGCCCCAGTCTTTGAAGATAACACCCGATTCCTTGTTCAGGATGCTACGTGCTTCTTGAATCTGATCCCACTTCACAGCGACTCTCCTAACAACCTCTGGCTCAACCGAGATAACCATGCCTGAAGTTGGGCCGTCCACTCGCGGGGTGCGCCCCAATCTTCGGCAACGCTCCACAAGATCGCTGCGGCCTCGCGGCCAGCATAATAAGCTCGTAACGGCAACGAAATGCGCTCTACCGCCGTGGATGTCGGGCTAGGATAGACCTCAATCCCTTCGCGCCGGAAATGCCAGGCTGCCCGATAGAGGTGCAGGGGATGGCTGACCAGGATAGCCCGCTGCCAGCCCTGAGATCGCATGACCGCGGCCGCGGCTGCCGCGTCTTCGCCGGTGTTGGACGTCCCTGCGGCCAGCCAGATTCTCCCCGCCGGCACGCCGTGCTCGGTGGCGAAGCGACAGGCCACCGCCGCCGCGGAGAGGCGATCTCCCGCAAAGCCGCCTGTGCAGATGATGTTTTCGGCGTAGCCTGCCTGGTAGAGGTCCAGGGCATGATAGGTGCGGCTCAGAAGGTCTGACCCTGGCTCTCCATTGGGCCGCACCCGTGCGCCCAGGATGATGATGGCATCGGCAGGACGGGCTAGGTCGGCGTGGCCGTAGCGGTCAATGCGCCAGGCAAAGCCCACGAAGGCAGCAGCACCTGCCAGGCATAGCAAACCCAGCCCCTGGCTCAGCACGCGGAGCGCCCGCTTCATGGGGTGATTATACATGGACGAGCGGGAATAGGCAAACAGCCCCCGCCCTACCCTCCCCCGCTTGCAGGGGAGGGTAGG
>FWPU01002466.1_pt1 | contig 50989 bp, 49 predicted proteins | sample 2228361 | NCBI WGS metagenome assembly FWPU01 (sample SAMEA103939777, study PRJEB20133) | metagenome | reverse complement strand
GAAAGGGAGAAAAAGCCACTTCATAAAGGGAATATTATCTCACGGGGTAAACCCTTAAGACCGCATATTGTCTATGTAAATGGACAAAGTGTTTTGACTCCGAAACTTGGTGAGCAGACCTCAGAAATACGCTATGAAGATATTCTGATTACAACCGGTAATGCGGCCAGCCCATATACCAGCATTTTATTCAAGAAAGAATCGCAAAAATACATTAAAAATATCAGAGAGAAAGTTGACAAAGAATGGTGGGCATCAGAAGATGGTTCTAAAAGAGAGTTAATGGCAGAATGTTTAGTGCCTGATAATGTTTCTTCTGATTATATTAGTGAAATATATGTTCCGAACCACGGGGAGTTGAGAAAATTGCAATCTAAAATTACAGGCGCAAACATTCCGATTATTCCTAAACCAGAATTGTTCTTTCTTCCTTCCCGGAGCATTAAACTTATAGAAAATCTTTCACTTGTTGAGGGAGATATGTTCTTTTCAAGAATGCAAACATTGACTATAAGTGTTAATACCATGGGGGTAATGGGGAAGGGGCTTGCCTCAAGGGCTAAATATCAATTCCCAGATGTATATGTTAAATATCAGGATTTATGTAAAAACAAAACTTTAAAAATGGGTAAACCGTATCTTTATAAACGCGAAACATCCTTAGACTATACCTTGGCGGATGAGTCAGAAAGATTGACTAATTTAAATCTACAGACATGGTTTTTGCTTTTCCCTACGAAAACCAATTGGAGGAAAATGGCTGATTTAAACGGGATAGAGGAAGGATTAAAATGGCTTGCTAACAACTACAAAAAAGAAGAGATAAAGTCTTTAGCGATTCCAGCATTAGGTTGTGGACTCGGCTGGTTACCGTTGGGGATTGTTGGGCCGATATTATGTGGTTATTTAAAAAAATTGGACATTCCTGTGCAGTTATACTTGCCTCTTGAAAGAAAAATTCCAGATGAACAACTTTCAAAAGAGTTTTTACTATGTTAATGAAGAGGTAAAAATGAGTACCATAGAAGTAAATCCCAATCATAAAAAAAAATTGTAGATACCCTTGTAGAGAAATACCAACCAGATAAAATCATTCTTTTCGGTTCATATGCTTGGGGGACCTATACAGAGGATAGCGATATTGATGTTCTGATTATTAAAGAAACAGATAAAAAGAGAAGAGTTGATAGATTTGTTGAGGTTCAGGGCTTGATTTATGATCAGGGAATAAAAATTCCTGTCTCTCCACTTGTCTTAACAAAAGAAGAATGGCAGGAGCGATTAAATTTGGGTGATGATTTCATAGAAGAAATCACAACAAAAGGTAAGGTGCTATATGAAAGATAAAATTGTTCAGGAATGGTTTGAAAGGGCAAAACGTGATTTTGAAGTTGCAATGCTAATTCTTGCCCATAGTCGCCATTATAGTGAGGTAATATTTCTCCTTCATCAAGCAATAGAGAAATATCTAAAAGGCTATCTTATTTTTCATGGATGGAAGCTAAAAAAAATTCATGATATCTATCTTCTTTTATCTGAGGCAATTAAATATAATAAATCTTTTAAGGAGTTTTTAGATGTTGGTAAAAAGTTGACTTCCTTTGACTTACTCTCTGCATGATTACGACACAGTAGAATAAAAGGCAGGGATGTTTAAAATTTTGAATTCTGCACTACCTTTTGAGTCCTTTCTCAATAAGGTTGAATGATTCTTTAAAAATCTTAGCTGGGTTTTTAATCCTCAGTCCAAGGTTACTCCTCGTTTCAGTAAGTTGGACAAGACCTATAAATGTGGACCACAGAATATCAACAATCGTCCTAGGGTTCATCCTCTTATAAATACCTGCGTCCATACATTGGATAATAATCTGCTCAGCCAGGTGAAAATTTTTCCCTGATTTTCTGTTAATTTCGTCTATAATATTTTTTGAAATCCATTCAGTAAACTCTCTGTTATTCAGCAGCAGTAATATATTAAAGTAGATGGGATAATTGAGTTTGAATTTGTAAAAAAATTCCCATACCTTTTTTATTTTCCGGTCTGGCTTTAAGGATTCATTTAGAATCTTATGCAGGTGTTCACCGAAAACATCCATTGCCTCAAAAACCATGGAGATATAAAGTTCCTCTTTGCTTTTGTAATAAAGATAAAGTGTGCCAACGCTTAACTCTGCCTCATTTGCAATCTCTTCCATGGTTGCGTTAAAAAATCCCTTGCTCTTAAATATCCTTGCGGCTACTTCAAGGATATTTCTTTTCCTTTCGTTCTTCTCTCTTAATCTCCTCTCAGCAGTCCCCAATTTATTACCTCACTGTATCTCCGAGAACTTTTTTAAAGTATTTTATCTCCCATCCTCTTTTCCTGGCAATCTTTTTCAAAAACATATCAGGGTTTACAACCACAGGATATCCTACCGCTTCAAGCAACGGCAGGTCAGATGAACTGTCAGAATAGAAATAACACTCCTTCAGGGAGAAACCTTTATTACTTCCGTTTCTCTCTGCCAAGATTTTCTTGCCATCTCCGTAACATACGGGGAGAGAAACATGTGTAGTGAGTTTCCCCTCGGAGAATTCCACATCCGTTCCAATGCAGTTTGAAACTTTTAAATAGTTGCCAAGGTTATCAATAAAATATTTAATACCGCTGGAGAGAAGTATTATTACATCGCCTCTTTCCTGATGATATTTTATAGTATTAATCCCTTCAATAAAAATTCTCTTTTTTATTCTGGTCATAAAGCACTCTTCTGCCAGTTTTATAAGTTTCTTTTCTTCCCAACCCTTAAATAATCCGAGGGCTCCTGAAAGCATCTCCTGATAATCCATTTTATTTATCTTATGCAGTAAAGTATATAGAATGCCTCTGAAGAGATGGTATGATGTTATATTGCCATTCCTAAAAAGATGCATTGTCATAATCATCCCGATATGTCCTTTTACAAGGGTGCAGTAAACATCAAAAAATACCGCCCTCATTTCTGCCCGCTATTCAAAAAATATCCCTCAGGATCAAAACTGCGTAAAAGAGAAATCTCATACGAAGAAGGAATTGGAAGTATTTTTACCTCGTCTGCAATCTTAAGTCCCCATCCGCAATTCTCTTTAGCAAGTTTGCAACCCTCTTCCTTATCCATTTCATTACCAAAAACTCCTGTAAGTATCAATTCGCCATTTTTCTCCATCTTCTCGTACATGCCAAATTGCGTTATAACAGTGGACACATTTTTTCCAGGCGAAGTAATATACTGAACCTTTTCAGGAAATCGCCTTTTGTTCTGTTCTGCTACAACAATTACCTCTTCAGATAAAGATACAACGTCATTACCTCCTCCTGAACCAGTTATAAACAAACCCCTATCTGGCATCAATGTTGTGTTTATATTTCCGTTCTTGTCCACCTGTGCAGCACCAAGAACACCGAGTGTATGATACTTTGTCAAAAATATTCCCATTATAGTCAGTGTATCAAGTTGCATCTTAGATGTGAGAAGATTACGAAGATTAAAAATAAATGGGTCACCTGGAAGCGGGAAGTATCCGTACATTCCCACTTCATTCATCAGATCTATCTCATACCCTTCTTTCAAAAGTAAGTAATAAGCAACCCATGAGGCAAGGCTTGATACACCTATTCCTGCAAGAATTGCAGTATATTTTTTCATCTTTATTATCTCTATAATCTTTCTGCTCGCTGTCAGAATCATCCTTTCTGTCTCATTTGGATAGCAATCCATATATTCCTTCACCACACCATGAGAATTTTTAACAATCTCTTGATAATCATTGTCTAATTTTAATTTGTCTTGTAAGTATGTGAGCCTTTCTTTACCCAACTTCTCTAAATATTCACTATTCGTTTTGCAATCAATGACCCAGTACTTTATCCATTCATCAAGTTCTGATGTTTTCTGACAGGCCTTTCGCAATTCAAGATAGAATATACTATCTTCAGAATATCCCTTTATTTCCTCAATAGTAAAATTGTGGTTTCCTGCAGGATGTGCACCAAATGGAATTTCACATACCGCAATAATTTTATGTGACGGAATTTTTTGAAGATATGAATATTTCTTTATAAAACTTTTATCTACGATCCTCTCAACTGTTGCTATCACACCATTTTTTGAAGCCATTGCACCATACAGATTTGTTGCATAAGGCGGAGTTATGAGGACATTGCCCTCCTTATCCGATGCAATTCCGTGGATTATACTTATGTCAGGATTCAATGCACGAAGAAGTCCGACTCTCTCATTTTCAAAAGGGTCTTCCATAATGAAATAATTTTCCCTGTTCTCATCAGCCATACTGCTATTTAAGATAGATTTTGTTGGAAAAAAAGGCAATCCCATAGCCCCTGCAAACAGCCTCATTGTGTGCGTAAGCATGCTCCAGTTTTCAAATTCAACAATTCCGCTCTTATAGGCAGATTGGAAGACAGGGTTTGGCGATGGATATGGACAACCATCTCCTGCAAATGAAGTGATAATCTTTTTGCACATCTCTTTGTGAATCATGAGAGCAATATTGGCGCTTACTGCTGCGCTGGATATTATTGTGAACCCTGGTCTTTTCTCATGATAATGTCTTATTATTTCCCTGAAGAAAGCATTTGGGAAGGCATAAGAAGCACCCGCCTGGATTACCATCCCAGGCAGAACATACTTCCTCACAGCCTCATCTGCATCCATTACCTTGTTCATCAGACGGTTATCACAATCCTTACAGGGTCGCCCCTCCTTTTGTATAAATCCTCCAGTCCGGTGTTTACTTCCTCTAATCTAATCTTCTTTGTTATTGATGTGGATATATCCAGTTGCTTTGATGAAATAAGGTTTATCACCTCTTTCACATCATCCCTTGTTGAACCCATTGAACCAAATAGTTCAAACTCGCAACCAACAAATATTCTCATCTGAGGAATCTCAATTCTTTTATCACTGATGCCAGCAACAACTGCTCTGCCACCCATTTTTAAACACTTCATCGCCTGTTCAACGGTCTGAGGATTACCCACGAATTCAAAAGAGAGAGCAACGCCTTCTTTGCCGGTGAGATCCCTGATTCGCTTTACAGGGTCTGTTTTTGAAGAATTTATAATCTCATCCGCTCCTGCGTTTTTTGCATTCCCGAGAGCACCATCTGATACATCAACAGCAATAACCATTGAGGCACCGAATGCCTTTGCTATTTTTATCCCATGAATACCAAGCCCGCCGCACCCGAAAATCGCCACTTTATCGCCCGATTTTATTCCGCCACGAATGACAATTGCATGGAAGGGTGTTGAAACAGCATCAGGGATAATAGCTCCCTCTTCAAAAGATATATTCCCTGGCAAGGAAATAAGACACCTTTGATGAACCTTTATAAATTCAGCAAATGCACCATCAATGTGCAGACCAAATATCCTTGCTCTCAGACAGAGCGATTCTCTTCCCTCCTGGCAGGGTTTGCATTCACCGCATGGAATGTGAGGATAGATTAAAACCCTCTCTCCTTCTTTCCATTCCTTTACCCTTGTCCCTGTTTTAAAAATAACACCTGATGCTTCATGCCCAAGGGTAATAGGTTTGACTGCGGGTTGAACAGTTCCCTCAATTGCAATATGCACATCAGTGCCACAAATACCTGCAGCCATTACTTTAATTAAAACATCTTCATCACCCAACTCAGGAATCGGTATCTCCTCAACCTGTAACCCCGCCTTTGCTTCAAACAATCTACCTGCTTTCATCTTTTGCTCCGTGAAATATAAAATGAACCAGTAGCATGTGATATTAACTTACCTTTCTCATCCTTTGCACTTCCTTTAATAAAAGCAATTTGTCTCCCTTGATTTATTACTTCTGCTTCAGCATATATTGTCCCTTTATTTAAAGCATTCAAATAAGTTATCTGAATCTCAATAGTTGTGCATGTATCATCCTTCTTCAAAATAGATGCCAGTGCTATGCCCATAAGCGTATCAATAAAGGAGTAAATAACACCACCGTGGACCACTCCATTAGGGTTCAGATGCTCTTTTCTAATTCTCAATTTGCCACTTGCAAATCCATTCTTATATGAAAAATTCTTCATACCAATAATTCTGATGAATCCCACATCCGGTTTAATCCTGTCAATAAGCCTATTTTTTATTTTAGTTGATTTGCTCATACTCCAATCCTCCTTAAAGTTCTAATAAACGCGCAATGAAACTACGATGAATCTGGGAGGTTCCTTCTCCTATTTCCAGTAATTTGCAATCCCTGTAAAATCTCTGAACAGGGGATTCTATTAAAAATCCTGCCCCACCAAAGATTTGCAATGCCCGCTCACAGATATAAGTACACGCCTCGGTAGCATGAAGTTTTGCAGCGGTTTAAGGTAATTTTTGCCAGGACATCCTTATATTCCAGAACAGGCATTGATGTCTTTTCCATTTACATCACCTCCATTTCATCCTCCACGCTTTTTTAAAACATAATTGATATCCATTTCTGCCACCGTCTCACCAGTATCATTTACAATTCTGAGAGACACTGAAAAATCTGTCCTTCCCTTCTCTTCTATCTCTTTTATTGCTCTTTCTGATTCTTCTTGAGGTATAATTACCTCACAGGAGATATTCGTAATCGCAGGTTTAATATACTTTATTGTCGCATCCTTCGTTACAAGGACATACCTTGAAAGGTCAACTGACGAACCAACAACCACACCGCCACAGGTTTCACCAAAAGTAAAGAGTGCACCAGCATGAAGTGTCCCAATGTGATTGAGGTTCTTCTCATTATATTTCAGGCTCAGCTTTGCTCTGTTTTTCTCTAAATTCTCCAGATTTAAACCAAACCCCATGAGAAATGGAATCTTTTCCTCAATCAATATTTTCATTTGCTTAAGATCCATCGTTCCTTTCCCCTCTCAAAATCTTATTCTCATGGCCTCCGGGTCTCCCTCTTTTTTTGCCTGCTGGATGTATGGGAACACACATCCGCACTTGGAACAGTCAACATCCTTTCCGAGAACGCAGGGTAGTTTCCTGTTTAATTTTAAGTCAAGGGTTAGCGTTCTTCTTGGCATATTGCACCTTGAAGTACATATACCAGCATTCTCTGAGAGCATTAGTTCAAGGGTTCTGTCGGGATTGAAAATTTTGCCTGGATATCTTCTTTTGAGTTTCAGAACCCTGTAAATAACATCATCCCTCTCCTCCCAGGTAAGGTCTAAAAAGTTTTTCTGTTCTTCAGTATATTTGTATCCCTTCACATCTTTATATTTTTTTAGCGGGGTAAAGAACATAATGCAGGTCATGGTATCTGGTATTTGAGATAAAAGTTCTATCATCTCTTCTATGCACTGAAAATTAATTCTATGAATTGTAGTGAGGAAAAGAATAAACTTACCCTTTGAATTAAATGCCTTAACATTGTTGATTATTTTATTAAAGGTCCCTTTACCCCTTATTCTGTCGTGGATTTCAGGTGTTCCATCAATTGAAATTGCTATCATAACATTGTCTACATCTGGTATCGGTAGCGTTCCATTCGTATATATTGTATTTAACGGAAACAGTTTCAAACCCTGCGCCACAACTTCCTTTCTGTATAGAGGTTCTCCACCGCACCATCCCATACTCATAATGTTGTGCCTCTTTCTCAACTCTTCAAGACCGCTTAAAAAGCTCTCGTCATCTAACTCTTCAGAATCGTGTTCCTCCCTGTAATAAAAGCAATGCCTGCACCTGAGATTGCATTTATCTGTCACATCTACAATTGCTGAATGGTATTCCTTTGGATTCTCTTCGTAAAACATCCTTTCACCCCCTATATCAATTTAAATGCCTTCATCGCATTCTTCCTCAAGATCTTTTCCTTCACTTCGTATGAAAAGCCGAGGGCATCAATCTCCTCTATGCACCTTTTGAATGGAAGAAGCGGATAATCCGTTGCCCATATCACCTTATCCTGGCCCCAGCCCCTGCAGAATTCTACAAATTCTTTAGGCCAGTATTTCGGTGCCCTTGCTGATGTCTCCACATAAAGATTCGGATGCTTCCATGCAAGGGTCATCATTTCTTCGTGCCAGGGCTGTCCGAGGTGACAGCCAAGAATTGTGAGGTCAGGGAATGATAGTGCGACCTCATCCAGATAGATTGGACGGCCACATTCACTGGGAAGTAGTGGGCCTGTATGCCCCACCTGAATGCATACCGGGACACCGAGTTCTGAGCACTTAATGTAAATTGGCCAGTAATGCTTATCATTCGGAGGAAGGCCTGTCATTCCATCTCCATACATATAGGGTTCAAGGCGGATTGCGTTCATCCCGAGGTCTTTGACAAGATATTCAACCTCTTTTACAACCTCCATAGGCTTTTTTAATGGATTAACAGTTCCAGAGCCAATAAACCTGTCAGGATATCTCTTCACAAGTTCAGCCACTTCCTCATTTGATACAATTGCCATATCCTTATGATAAAATGCTGATGCAACACATAACTCAACCCCTGCCTCATCCATTTCTTTTAACATATAGTCAACTGTCATACCCTTCAAGATTACCTCGGGTGAGCGATATTTTTTGAAAATATGCACATATTCCTGTGGCCATTTTTTTGCACCCTCCGGGGAAATATATGACCCCCATGCATCAACTGCTAAAATCCTTTCGTTCATTAGTTTTTCCTCCTATCTTTTTCTCTCATATTAAAGGTCTCCAGGGCGAGTATCTTTCTCGCCTCTTCAGGTGTTGCCACATCCCTACCAAGTTCCCTGGCAATTCTCACAACCTTTTCAACCAGTTCTGCGTTACTTTTTGCCAGGACTCCTTTTGAAATGTAAATGTTATCCTCCATGCCAGTCCTCACATGCCCTCCAATGAGAATTGCAGATGTGAGCAATTCAAAATGAGTTTTCCCTCCAATGGAGGATGCATGCCAGATAACTTTTGACTTCTGTGGCAGGTTTTCTGCAAGGTAAAGCAGGTTTGTGAGCGTCACTTCTGTGCATTCACCCGGGATTCCCAGCACAAAGTTCACAAGCAGAGGCTCCTTTAACAATCCCATATCGTTGAAGGTCCGAACATTGTTCAGAAAGCCTGTATCGTAAACCTCAAGTTCTGGCTTAACTTCATTTTCAAGAAAAATTTTTAGGGTCTCCTCAATTTCCTGATATGAGTTGAATAACTGAACAAACCTGTCCCTCACCCATCTTTTATTTTCAAAATCATACCTCCCGAGAAGGCTCCCCCCTCCAATTGAGAAGGAGGCAATCTCTGGTTTTAATTCTGGAATTATTCTCAGCCTCTCTTTCAGTGGTAGGCCTGCAACTGCTCCACCAGTTGTGAGATTGAGAATTACATCACAACCCTTTGCTCTTATGCCTTCCACAATCTCCCGAAAGACAGAAACATCAGAGGTTGCCTTTCCCTGTTTATCCCTTGCGTGTATGTGAACAATCCCTGCTCCTGCATTCCAGGCATCAATAGCCTGCTGAATGATTTCTTCTGGCTGCTCAGGCAGATTGGGATTTGCATCCTTACCCTGCTGGGCACCTGTCAAAGCACAGGTTATAATGAGTTTCTCCATATTCATTATTCTCCTTTAAACTCAGCCTTTCTTTTTTCCAGAAATGCGGTCATTCCCTCTTTCTGGTCTTTACTTAACATATTCAAAACAACAGTATTTATTGAATAATCTATGGCTGTCTCCAGGTCAGTGGTCATCCATTTATTGATTATGTCCTTCTGGGTTGCCAGTGCGAGTGGACTTTTGGAAGCGAATTTTTCTGACCATCTTTTTAAAGATTCTTCAAGGCTCCCGTTTCTCACTACCTCATTCAAAAGCCCTCTTTTGAAGGCCTTATCAGCATCCCAGTTCTCACCGGTGAAACAGAGCTCCTTTGTCCCGAATATCCCTATTGCTTGAACGAGTATAGCAGCCTCCACAATGGCAGGAATACCTACATTTATGTTTGGAAGCCCGAACCTTGAACGCTCTGTCGCTATAAGTATATCACATGAGATTGCAAGCTCCAGCCCCGCACCAAGACAGAGCCCATCAATCCCTGCAATAACTGGCTTCTCAAGGAGCCTTATGGCACTGAAAGCTCTGTGCAAGAGCCTTCCAATATCTCTCGCCCCCCACAGTTCAAGGTCCTTCACAAAAGCCACATCAATCCCTGAACTGAAAGCCCTTTCACAGTTGGAATTAATAATAAGAATCCTTATGTCTTTATCTTCTTCTACACTTTTAATAATCTCAATAATCTCATTAAGCATTACATCGTTTATTGCATTCAGAACATCCGGACGGTTGAGCGTTATACGCGCATAAGGTGGTTCCTTTTTAAAAATAACGGTTTTGTAATCCATTTTTATCTCCCTTTAAATTGTGGTTTCCTTTTTTCAATGAATGCCTTTATTCCTTCCTTTGCATCCTCGCTCTGGCGCAGTGGCTCCGCAAGAAACTGCTCCAGCCTCAGTCCATCATCAAGCGACAAATCCTGACCTCTTAATATTGCCTCTTTTGCAGTTCTTACAGCGAGCGGACCATTTTCACAGATTTTATCTGCCATCTTCAGGGCTGTTGGCATCAGTTCAGGTAACGGGACAACCCTGTTCACAAGCCCGATGCGAAATGCCTCATTTGCATCAATCTTCTCTGCGAGAAGAATCATCTCCATTGCCTTCGTAAGGGGAATTAACTTTGGAAGCCTCTGTGTTCCTCCGGCTCCAGGCATTATTCCCCATCGCACCTCTGTGAGCCCGAATGTAGCATTCTCTGAGGCTATTCTTATGTCGCAGGCGAGCGCCAATTCAAAGCCACCCGCAAGGCATACTCCATTTATGGCAGCAATTATTGGTTTCCAGATTTGCAGATTTCTTGTGATTCCCCCAAGAGCAGGCTCCCTTTCTGAAATCTCTCTTCTCTGGAAAGGGCTAAGGGAATAGAATTCGTTAACCCTCTTGAGGTCTGCACCGGCGCAGAAAGCCTTATCACCTGCACCTGTGAGGATTGCAATGTATAACTCAGGATTATCCCTGAAATCAATCCATGTTCTTATCAATTCTCTGTTTGTTTCAGGGTCAAGGGCATTCATTGCATCCTGACGGTTAATCGTAATTATAGCGATATTTCCCCTTTTTTCGTATTCAATCCCCATTTTGCTGAGTCTCCTCAAAATAATCAAGCCAGAGTAGTGGCGGAATAGACGAATCTGGTGTTCGGAACCTTGCACGCACCCTCCTCCCCGTTGTGGATGTTGTTCTGTGTAACAGGTCATTATCAGCCCCATCAAGCCTTATAAGAGATATTCTGAAACCGTCTTTCCTTTCAGAAGTGCATGCCTTTACAGTTCCATACGGTCCAACCTCTAACAGGTTTTTTTCAAACAACGGTTTAAAGCAATTTGGACAGAAAGATCGTGAGGGTACCATCACTTTTCCACAGGTATCACACCTTGAAGCAAGGATTATACCTTTCTTTAATCCATTAAAAAACCATTCTCCTCCTTTACCTGCATCATAGCGGAATGATATTGGAATGGAAACATCAACAGAAATATCTTCAACACGAGGAAGGGATTTTATGGGACGTGGTAGAGTTAAGTTTGGTTGACTGTCAGAATACTTAAAACCAAGAAGGTCGCTCATCAATTTCCGTGGCTCCCTCCACACAGCTTGCACCCTTGTGCCAATATGAAGTTTTGAAAAATCGTCCTCCAATATCCATCCCTGAATCGGGGTGCTTGCGCCATCCAGTTTAATAAGAGCGATTGCTGCTGGTGTCTTCCTTTTCTCACCGGTAACAGGGTCAGGGATTGAATGGTATGTAATTATGAAAGCCTCCACTATTCCCTCATTCCCAAGTTCAACCCACTCTGATAGAGGAGAAAAGCAATCTCCGCAGACCTGTCTTGGTGGAAAATAGACCACCCCACATTTACTACACCTCATTCCTGCAATCTTTCCTTCCCGTAGAATTGAAAGATAGGTGGAAAATACACTTCCTGCAGAAATATTCCACCTGATATTGAGGCTATGCGTTGTAATAAATTCTTCTGTATCCATTTATGGTTTCTCCGACGAAAGGATGATGACATCTGACCAGGTGAACGCTCCGTATCCAGTAACGAGTGCCTTTTTAACATCAGGAATCTGTCTTTTACCTGCATTTTTATGTATCTGAAGCGAAGCCTCAGCACACCGTATGACACCTGATGCTCCAACCGGATTGGTTGAAAGGACGCCGCCTGATGGATTTACAGGCAGTTCTCCATTCATACACGTTATACCATCTTCTATAAGCCGACCTGCCTCACCATCCTTACAAAATCCAAGTGCTTCATACCATGCCAGTTCTGCATAACTTACAGGTTCATAGATCTCTGCAACATCAAATTGTTTAAGTGGTTCGGTAATACCTGCCTGAGCGTATGCCTTTTTAGCGGCTGTTCGCAGGGTTCGCATTGTAGATAGCCTATCCCCATGGTCACCAAGATAGGGTTTGTCGTGAGCAGTGGCAACTGCAAGAAACCAGGCAGGGCGTGGGCATAATTTTTCTGCCACATCTTCAGATGCGATAACTACTGCACACGCACCATCTGACTGCGGGCACATGTCAAGCATCCTGATGGGATACGCCAGCATCTTTGAAGATAAGACCTCTTCCTCTGTAATATCCGGCATCTTGAGATGTGCATAAGGATTATTGCAGGCATTTCTCCGTGCCTTTACAGCAACCTTTGCTGCCTGCCTTTCAGTTACACCACGGGTCTTAACATACTGGGAAATAGATAGGGCAAAATTGTTTAATGCCCCACCTGCAACAGGACGGTCCCATAAAGGGTCAGTCAGAGCCATTCCTGTCTGGGTATGACCCTCAGAATGCTTTTCTACTCCAACAACAACCACCACATCAAAAAAACCACTTGCAACCTGATAGAAGCCGGTGATGACCGCTGTTGTCCCTGATGTCCCGGCAGTTGTTGGATGAAGACAGGGTTTTGGGAGAATTGTGGCAGAACCACCGCACCAGAGGTCAGTAAAGGTTCTTCCTGAAAAAAGGGACATACTTGAAAAGATTCCCGCCTCAATAATTTTAGGAGAAATGTCATAAGATTCAAGTGCCCTGGAGACCGCCTCAAACACCATCTCTGGCTGGGTTGCGTCTTCGCGCTTACTGAGATGATATGTTTGCCCTGCAGCAACAATCGCTACTCTTTTCATTTCAAATCAGTCCTCCCTTCTCAGTAACAGGACAGCGTGCCCCTGTCCCCCTGCTCCCCACGTTCCATGAGCAAGAGCAACTTTTTTATTTCCCTCACAGAGTTTTTCAGCAGCACAGATTACTCGCTCCATTCCAGCAACAACATAAGGATTGCCAGCGAACCAACCATTGCTGGGATTAATAGTGCATTTTGCAGGAAGACCCAGAACTTTTTTGTAAAGTATCTCTTGATGTGCAAACTGTGTTGATATCTCTGCTATTTCAATCGTCTCATAAGAGATATCTGCTTGTTTTAAAGCACTTTGGAACGCCTCCTTCAATGAAGGGCATCCAATAAGGTCTCTATCCCCTAAATAGTGCGACTCTACACACAATCCAGCACCAACAATTTTTACTCCCTTTCCTATTCCTTTTCCCCTGCCGAGAATCAGTGCACAGGCACCATCTACAAGTGGCGCTCTTTCAAGTTTGCGGATGGGATAAATAAGGACACCGGATTCCCCAACTTTTTCAGGCGACACACCATTTCGTTTTGCAGCAATTTCAAGAATTTCCCTTTCTGAACCGCCGTTATGTAGCAACAAATCTTTCTGAAGCGCAGCAATTTCCAGGTCTCCTACGCCGAGTGGCTGGATGAAAATCGGGTCACTGAACCAAGGCGTCAAAACATCTACATCAGTCTCAGTGTTCTTACAAGATGCAACACAGAGAACTATATCTTTTCGTCCAGAACATAAAAGAGCAGTTGCATGAAAGACCGCAGCAGTGCCATCATCTGCGATTCTTACTTCTTCCTTCAATACTGTCCCGGTTACTTCAACAAGATATACATTTGAGGCAATACTACCTTCAAAAATATCAATTCCTGCAGTAACCACATATCCTATATCGTTGCGGTTTACCCCCGCATCGCTCATGGCTTTTTCTACAACTTCATATACCATTTCCCTGATTAATCTTGAATCTTTTTCATATTTGGTGCGCGCCCAACCCATGATTGAAATATCCAAAGGCATAGTTTCTTTACCACCCTTTTGCTATGGTCTCACGCATCATCTCTGATGTTCCCGCCCCTACTGAGAAACTCAGCGAATCCAGTGACAATTTAGCAATCTGATACTCCTCCATATAGCCATAACCTCCGAATACCTGTCTTGTGGTATGGGACACAAATGGCATTGCCTCAGCAGCAAAAAGTTTTGCCATACATGCCTCCTTATGAGATGGAAGCCCATTCACAAATCTGTCTATGGCCATGTATGTAAGGGCTCTTGCCGCTTCAATCGTCGTCTTTACATCCGCAAGTCTGTAACGCCATGACTGAAACTCTATGAGATTCTTCCCAAAACATCTGCGCTCCCTTGCATATTTCAGAGCCTCATCAAACATATTCTCCATCTGGGTATAGCATATAATTGATAACACCAATCTTTCAGCAACAAAACCATCAAGTATGTAATTAAATCCTTTATTTTCTTCTCCTATGAGATATTCCTGTGGTATAATCACATCCTCAAGAAACACCTCTGCTGTGTCTGTAGCGTGTGCACCAATCTTCTTCAATCTCCTTGCACTGAACCCCTTTGTTTTTGCAGGTATGATAACCACTGAAATTCCATCTTTACCTCCTCCCCCTGTTCGCACAGCAGTGGTCATAAAGTCACAAATAGTTCCGTTTGTAATGAATGTCTTCTGCCCATTGATTACATACTCCTTCCCTCGCCTGACTGCCTTTGTCTGCAAATTTGCTAAATCCGAACCTGCGGAAGGTTCTGTCAGTCCGAGCGCTGCAATCTTTTTCCCCTGGATTGCAGGAGATAAAAATTCCTGCTTTAAAAAGTCAGAACCGTATTTGTTTATAACAGCGCTTGAAAACTCACAATGCGCCATAAGGCTCACACACACACCAACTGAGCCACACTTCACAAGCTCCTCCACAAGCACGGCTGTATACCAGAAATCCAAGCCCTGACCACCAAGTTCAGGTGCAAATCTTATTCCGAGAAGCCCCATCCTCCCGCAGGACTCAAAGAGCTCCCGCGGAATCGTCCCTTCTTTCTCCCATTTATCTACAAGGGGAACAATTTCTTTCACTACAAAAGCCCTTACGCTCTCCCTGAAGATTTTGGAACAGGGGGAAAAATAAGAGACCATTTTCTCTCCCCCTTTTAATGAATATTATTCATTTTATGAATATAATTCATATCTAAAACCCTGTCAAGCAAAAAATGCACTAAACCCGCCTTCAATAGCAACAACCTCATCTTCCCTCGCAGGATCCCCCTTTGCTGACACAGGAGCAGAGACCCTTTGTATTGCGGACGGGGTTGACGGAGCAAATATTGTGCATCAACACAAATCCTTTTAAAACAAACCTATTTTTTGTGTGCGGGATAAGCTGAACTCAAAATCTCTTCGCAATTATGAAAGCATCACCGTCACAACTGCGAACTTTTAGGACCTCAGACAGCAGAATTCAAGAAAACACCATTATAACCTGACTGGAATGCCCCTTTCTCTTAGATATTCTTTTGCCTCCTTTACTGAATATTCACCAAAATGAAAAATTGAGGCAGCAAGCACCGCATCCGCACCTCCATTTATTATTCCTTCATAAAGATGATAAAGTGTGCCAGCCCCTCCGGATGCAATCACAGGGATCCTTACAGCATCTACAATTGCCCGTATCAATTCCAGGTCATACCCATCTCTTGTGCCATCTCTGTCCATACTTGTCAAAAGAATCTCTCCTGCACCGTACTCATCCATTCTCTTTGCCCATTCAACAGCATCAATGCCGGTAGGTACTCTTCCACCATGGGTGTACACTTCCCACTTTTGTTCTCTATCTTCTGCTGTAGTCTTAACCCTCTTTGCATCAATTGCAACAACAGTGCACTGACTGCCAAATCTCTTCGCCGATTCTCTTACAAAGACCGGTTTAGAAACCGCTGCAGTGTTTATTGAAACCTTGTCAGCGCCTGCTCTTAACAGTGCATCAATATCATCCAATGTCCTGATACCACCCCCGACTGTTAACGGAATAAAAACATGTTCTGCAGTTCTCTTTACCACTTCTATCATTGTGCCTCTGTTTTCATAAGATGCTGTAATATCAAGGAAGCATATCTCATCTGCACCGGCATTATTGTAAGCAATCGCTGCCTCTACCGGGTCACCGGCGTCCCTCAGATTCACAAATTTTACTCCCTTGACAACCCTGCCATCTTTGACATCAAGACATGGTATTATGCGCTTCGTGAGTGGCATATTATCTGAATTTTGAAATTGCCTCCCTGAGATTGACTTTTCCCTCGTAGAGTGCCTTACCTACGATCACACCAACAAGACCTGAATCAGTGAGTTTATATAATTTTTCAAGGTCATCCATACCGGAGACACCGCCGGAAGCAATCACCGGCAGTTCAACAGATTTGAGAAATTCTTCTATAGCACTTATATTAGGACCAATCATACTACCATCTCTCATGAGGTCTGTATAAATTATCCCCCCTATACCTATCTCTTCAAAAGTTTTTACAAACTCTATTGCCTTTTTTTCGGTCACTTTCTTCCACCCATGGGTTGCAATCATGCCATCCCTTGCATCAATGCTCAGGATAATTCTCTCATGATAATTCCTGCATGAGTCCATCAAAAATTGTGGGTCATTTATTGCCCTCGTGCCAAGGACAACCCTTTCCGCACCTATCTCAAGATAAAGTTCTATTGATTCTTCATCCCTTATTCCTCCACCAACTTCTACTGGAACATTCACATTATCTATAATATCCTCTATAAGTTCATAATTCACGGGCTTACCAGAAAATGCACCATCAAGATCAACAACATGAATTAATTCAACACCATCTGATTCCCATTTCTTTGCCACACCTACCACATCATCGGAATATACCTTAACCTCTTCGCGTTTACCCTGATAAAGGCGAACGCATTTACCTTCCATTATGTCTATCGCCGGTATAATTAACATTTTAATTCACAAAAGTTTTTGAGCAACCCCAACCCCTGCCTTTCGCTTTTCTCCGGATGAAATTGGGTTGCAAAGATATTACCACAATTTATGTACGAGGCAAAATTTATACCGTAATCAGTTGTGCCTCTAATTATTGAATTCTCTGAAGGAAGGACATAATAGGAGTGGACAAAATAAAAAAACTGCCCATCCCTTTTAATCAATGGGTCTTCACTTTTTAATCTGACAGTGTTCCAGCCCATGTGAGGAACCTTGAGGTTCAGATTGAATCTTAAAACCCGCCCCTTAAGGATGCCCAACCCTTTATGAATTCCAAACTCTTCGCTCTCTTCAAACAATACCTGCATTCCAAGGCATATCCCCAGTAGCGGTTTGCCTTTATTACAATCTGAGAGAATAACATCAATCAGACCTCGCTCTCTTAGATTTTTCATGGCATCACTGAAAGCGCCAACGCCAGGCAGAATAATGTGGCTTGAGGAATCAATTTCTGAAGATTTTGATGTTACAATACAATTATATCCCAGATGCTCTATTGCTTTCTGGACGCTTCTTAAATTTCCCATTCCGTAATCAATAATTGCAATCATAATGTTGTGTTAAGCTATCAGACCTTTTGTAGATGGCGGTTTATGAATGCGCGAATCAATAGATACTGCGCTATTTATTGCCCTTGCAATTCCTTTGAAAACTGACTCTATGATATGATGAGAATTCCGGCCGTATGCCTGATTTATATGGAGGGTAAAGCCAGCATTATTTACAAAGGCAATCAGAAAATCCTCAATTAGTGACAATTCAAACTTTTTAATGTATTTTGTCCTCAATTTTAAATTGTAAACGAGGCAACTTCTCCCACTTATGTCAAGTGATGTTTCTACGAGGGCTTCATCCATGGGAACAGAAGCATAACCGTAACGTCTGATTCCCGTCATATCGCCCAGTGCCTTCTTAAATACTGAACCGAGAACAATCCCGATATCCTCAACCAGATGGTGGTCATCAACATGTATATCTCCATTTGCCCTGATTGTTAAATCAAACATTCCATGGAGAGTAAATAACTCCAGCATGTGGTTCAAAAAGGGAATTGGTGTTTCAATTGAATATCTGCCCCTCCCGTCAATATTCAACCTGATTTCAACTTCTGTCTCCCTTGTCTTTCGCTTTATTTCCGCCTTCCTTTGCATATCTCACATACTTACCAATTCACCAACTCTATCATCTGTCTTGGGCGATTCACCGAATCGCCCCTACAATTTCGGTGGGGATGGCGTCCCGAACGCAGACAGCAATGGGACCCAGATAATTGCTTCGGTCTCTCCAGCATCTATGCTCGTAGGCATTCCCATAATCCTGCTCTTCAACTTCTGAAGGTCTGGGTTTTGCTGGCAAGTGAGGGATGCCATCCCCCACATAAATTTGCAATCTGCATCTTTCCTTATCTATATCTATCTCCCTGTTCACCAATATTAATATATCACTTTATTGAGGGAATATTCAACTATTCCCGATGCACCTGCATTTTTTAATCCAGGTATAAGTTCTCGAACAATCTTCTCGTCAACAATAACCTCAACGCTGAACCATCCTTCTTTGCTCAATGGTGCAACTGTAGGATTCTGTAATGCAGGAAGTTTTTTTAGGACCTCATTTAAATTCTTTTCCGGAACATTCATTTTTAATCCCACCTTGTCTTCCGCAATAATCGCTCCCTTCATCAAAAGTGCAATACGTTTGATCTTTTCCCGCTTCCATGAATCCTTCCAGGATTTCTTATTTGCTATCATTACTGTGGTAGATTCAAGAAGGGTCTCAACAATTCTAAGGTTATTCGCCTTAAGGGAGGAGCCCGTCTCTGTAAGTTCAACAATTGCATCAACAACAGATGGCGCCTTTGCCTCCGTTGCTCCCCAGGAAAATTCAACATCTACGGGTATTTTTAATTTTTTGAAATATCTCCTTGTATAATTCACAAGTTCTGTAGCAATTCGCTTTCCACGCAAATCCTTAATTGACTTAATCTTTGAATCATTCGGCACTGCAAGAACCCATCTGACAGGTCTCAAGCCCTCTTTAGCATAAATAAAATTATCCACAATAACAGCCTTTGAATTCTGCTCAAGTGTCCAATCCTTGCCAGTGATTCCTGCATCAAGCACCCCGAGATCAACATATCTTGGAATCTCCTGAGCCCTAAGCATCAGCCCATCAATTTCTGGGTCGTCAATGCTCGGAACATAGGATCTGGGATTAACAGAAATAGTAAATCCCGCTTTTTTCATAAGTTTCAGGGTTGATTCCTGCAAACTTCCCTTTGGAATACCAAGTTTAAGTTTGTTCACCTATTGCCTCCTATCTCTATTACCTAATATTATTAAAAACAGCGGGGTAATGCAAGGAAATTATATCCTTATTAAATTTTACGGTTTTATTTTCTTATTTTTTGGCAGGATGTTTTCTATTCTTATGTCCACAGAAAATGCATGACCGGATAATCTTTCCATCTTTGCAATTGTATTAACTCTCTTTCTATACTGCATAAGTTTGCGTTTTGTGAAGAAAATTACATTTGATTTCTTCAGGAAGTCCTCAACCCCAAGTGGTGATGTAAATCGCGCTGTTCTAGCTGTTGGCAAAACATGATTCGGTCCAGCGATATAGTCGCCAACCGCCTCTGGAGTATAAGACCCCACAAAAATAGAGCCAGCATTTCTTATATGAGGAAGAATTTTATCATTGTTTCTGCAACATATTTCAAGATGCTCCGGAGCAAAATTATTTGCAAGATCAATTGCTTCATTTATATTTTTTGTTATAATAATTACACCGTTGTTCCTTATTGAGACCTCAGCAATTTCTCTCCTATCCATAACTCCAAGAAAATCAGTAATGTAATTCTTCACCTGATTCCCGTATCCCTGAGAGGTGGTAATTAACACCGGAACAGCCCTCTCATCATGCTCCGCCTGAGAAAGCAAATCAGAGGCAACAAAAGCAGGATGTGTGCTGCTGTCAGCAATGATTAACAATTCTGTGGGACCTGCAATAAAATCCACTCCCACCTGGCTATACACTATTCGCTTTGCAGTTGCCACATAAATGTTCCCCGGACCGACGATTTTATCTACCTTTGGAACGGACTCAGTGCCATAAGCCATTGCTGCAATTGCCTGAGCTCCCCCTACCTTGTATATTCTGTGGATCCCAAGTATATCAGCAGCAACAAGGACAAACGGATTAAGACCTCCATCTGAAACGGGCGTGGTAATTATTATCTCACGAACTCCTGCCACAATAGCAGGTATTGCATTCATCAATACTGTGGAAGGATATGCTGCCTTTCCTCCAGGGACATAAAGGCCAACTCTTTCTATTGGCTGAACAACCTTACCGAGACGGATGCCCTCTTCTTTATAAAACCATGACCGTGGTATCTCCTGCATATGAAATCTTTTTATTCTACGGGCCGCAAACTTTAATGCTGAAACTTCCTCCTTTAAGACATATCTGTATGCCCTTTGAATTTCAGATTTCTTAACAACGACATTTCTCGCATTAATTTTTACCTTATCATACTTCTCAGTATAGGCAAAAAGCGCCGAATCACCCTTTGAGGAGACATCGGAAATAATCCTCTGAACAACCTTTTCTACAGACCTGTCCCACCACAGATTTCTGTTAATAATTGATTGAAACTCCTCTTCAAAATTTTTATCCCATGTTCTTATAATCTTCATATCCTGACTCTTTTTATCTTTGCGCCAACTCCAGATAATTTATCTTCTATCTTTTCATAACCCCTGTCAAGATGTTCTAGACCTTCTATTTCTGTAATACCATTTGCCCCAAGTGCAGCAATAATCAAAGAGGCACTTGCCCGTAAATCAGAGGCGCGAACCACTGCGCCATTAAGCATCCTTCCACCACTTATGTATGCTATATTACCATCAAGAAAAATATCCGCCCCCATTTTCCTCAATTCGTTAACGTGCTGGAACCTGTTCTCAAAAATTGATTCCTTTATTACACTCTTACCCTCTGCAAAACACATGAGTGCCATAAATTGTGCCTGAAGGTCGGTGGGGAAGCCAGGGTATACCTCAGTAACAACATTCGTTCCAGTCAGTATTTTTCTGCCAGAAACTTCTATGGAATCATGTCCAATATGGAAGTCAGCACCACATTCCTTAAGTTTTTTGAGCAGGGCATCCATCTGTTCGGGAATAATATTTCTGATGATAACTCTTTCTCCCGAAAGACACGCAGCAATGACATAAGTGCCCGCTTCAATCCTATCCGGCATAATTTTGTGTCTAATTCCTTTTAAGGAGGATACACCTGTCACTCTAATTGTATCTGTGCCAGCGCCACTGATCTTTGCTCCCATCTTATTCAGTACGCTCGCAAGTTCAACAACTTCTGGTTCCTTTGCACAATTATGAAGAACTGTCTCTCCATCAGCAAAAACAGCTGCCATAAGAGCGTTTTCTGTCCCTGTAACTGTAGATATTCTAAATCTGAATTCCGTCCCCTTCAATTTATCGCACTGCACCTCTACAGAATTTGATTGTATATCAACCCTGGCGCCCATTGCTTTAAATGCCTCAAGATGCTGGTCAATTGGCCTGTCACCAATAGCACATCCACCCGGCAATGGAGTCACCACCCTGCCAAGTCTTCCCAGCATAGAACCCATGATGAGCACAGATGCCCTCATTGCTGTTACAAAGTCCACCGGTAGATTGAAGTTAGAGAGCTCTGAATTCCCAATCTTTATCACATCATCAGAATATTCTATATCCAATCCGAGGTACTGGAGCAATTCCTTCATTGTTATAACATCAACAACGCGAGGAACATTTTCTAAAATCAGTGTTCCATCGGTCACCATAATCCCACAAGCCATCAGCGGTAAGACAGCATTCTTTGCCCCACTGATATCCACTGTTCCTGAAAGTACTGAGCCCCCCTCAATAATAATTCTTTCCATAAATTATTTTCTTGTAGCAATGAAGAACCTGTCAAATCCAGCAAGGTCCTTCTGTATTTCTGAATTTTTGAAGACCCCTATTTTTTCTGAAAGAAGTAGAACAGATTCCCCCTGTGTGCAGTCAATTTCAATTATAAGTTTCCCATTTTTTTTAAGGAAAAGCCCGGCATCTGAAATGATTTTTTTTATCTTATCCAGTCCATCAATCCCTCCATCTATTGCCTCCTCGGGTTCGTAAAGTTTTATCTCTGGTTGCAATGAGTTGATCCTTCCTTTCGGAATATAAGGGGGATTTGCTACAATAATATCAAAGGAACCATTGGGTTTTAATGCAGAAAAAAGGTCTGAACTCAATAGAAAAAATCCATCTCTTACACCATGCCTTTTTGCATTTAATTGTGCAACACGAATCGCAGAAGGAGAAACATCCGTTGCAAAGACCTTAATAGGTGGTATCTCCTTTTTAATCGTAATGGCAATGTTTCCTGAACCAGTGCCTATGTCAAGGAGGCGAAAATTCTCTGAACTATCATAATTCCTCTTTACTATATCAATTATAAGTTCTGTCTCTGGACGGGGAATAAAGACATGCCTTGTTACCACAAATTCTCTACCATAAAATTCTTCATAACCGAGAATATACTGGAGAGGTTCAAAATTTATTCTTTTTTTGAGTAATAAATTATATAATTCAGTAATTTCAGGACTTACTTCCTCTTCCATTTTTGTATAAAGATCTGAAAGACCAATTCCAAGTGTATGGGCAATCAGCAACTCTGCATTCAAAAATGGATCGGGAATATTATTATTTCTCAAAAATTCTGCGCCAGATGAAATAACTCTATTTAATTTCATCTTACTGATACCTGATTATTACCTATCTTTACAGAATATTCTGCATTTAAGTTTTCTGTTGCAATTTTAGTAATAATTGAATCAATGATATCATCAATGTTGCCATCAAGAATTTCCTGGAAATTATAGTAGTTCTCCGCTGTTCGGTGGTCAGTAATCCTGTTTTGTGGAAAATTATAAGTTCTCACCTTTTCGCTCCTGTCTCCGGTTCCAACCTGATTCTTTCTCATCTGGGAGACCTCTTTTTGTTTCTTCTCTTCAAGTTGATTTAATAATCTTGTCCGTAATATTTTCATGGCTTTCATCTTATTCTTATACTGAGACCTCTCATCCTGGCACACAACCGTAATTCCAGTAGGGATATGAATGATTCTCACTGCTGTTTCAACCTTATTGACATTCTGTCCACCATGGCCACCGGCACGAAATGTATCGATCCTCAACTCATCATCCTTAATCTGAAGGTCAATCTCTTCTGCTTCAGGTAGAACTGCAACCGTTGCTGTAGATGTATGGATTCTCCCTGAAGCCTCTGTCCTTGGAACCCTTTGAACCCTGTGAACTCCGCTTTCGTACTTTAATCTACCAAAAGCACCTTTTCCCTCTACTAAAAAAATAACCTCCTTCAAACCACCGAGACCAGTGGGATGACTGCTCAACAGATCAGTAGTCCAGCCCTTTCGCTCTGCATACCTTGAGTACATTCTGTAAAGATCTCTTGCAAAGAGCGCTGCTTCTTCACCACCAGCACCTGCCCTAATTTCAACAATTGTATTTTTCTCATCATTCGGATCCCGTGGCATCATAAGAATCTTAAGTTTCTTTTGAAATTCTAATGATTTCATAAATAGCTTTTCCTGCTCCGTTTTAGCAAGTGCCCTGATTTCTGGGTCCGGGTCATTAAGCAATTCAGCATTTTTTTCTATATCCCCGAGAATACTCTTATATTCTTTTGCTACATTCAGTATTTCTTCAAGCCCTGCCCTCTCTTTTGAAAGCGTTGCAAATTCCCTCTGGTTTGCAATTGACTCAGGTCTGCTCAGTATATTAATGAGCTCCTCGTAACGCTTTTCGAGGAGTCCTATTTTTGTGAGTATTTCAATCATATTGCTTTTGCTCCGGCTGAACTCTTACTTAATTCTGCAAATTCCCTTCTAACTCCTTCTATATCGCCACAGTAAAATTCACCCTCTGTACATCCTCCCGTAAGGCAACCAGGACCCGCCTTTTCAAAGATAAGGGGGGCTACACCTTTTACAATTGAGAGCATCTCCATTGCGAGGGCCCTTATCTCCCACTGCGCACGCCTGCAACCGCGCAATCTAAAAAAATGAAGGAGTTCCCGTGCATTCATGGTTACCATTATCCGCGTTTCTGATGCATTGGGCAGAACATACCTTGCATCTTCAACGGGTATGCCAAGCTTTAAAAGTTTCTGATAGGCATCAAAACATTCCTCGGTTATTTGCTTAAAAATCTCTCTTGATTCCTCATTCCGGGCAATGCTCTGAGGAGTTATATAGTTTATTGAATCTTTAAATACAACATATCTCTGACTCTGCTGGGAGTAAGAAGCAAGTCGGTGCCTCACTAATTGATGGGAGGTAGCACGTGAAATGCCCTCTATCCCGAATGTAAAACTCACATGTTCAAGGACCGAATGGTGCCCCATTCTCACAATTTTTCTGATAAGTTTTTCAACAGATACATTATTGAGTTTCTTCTTGAGTTGCAGAATATCACTTGGTGAATAGCAGAGTCGCGCTGCCATGGCGATTGTCTTTTCTGGCTCAGGCGTATGACTCAAAAGTGTTACTCTCATTTTTCGGCTTTTTTATGCTTGCTGTATCTTCTCTTGAACTTCTCTACTCTTCCTGCGGTGTCAACAAGTTTTTGTTTACCAGTAAAATACGGATGACAGTTTGAACATATGTCAACCGTATAACTCCCCTTTGTAGAACGCGTCTCATATACCGCACCGCATGCACATTTAATTACTGCATACTGATAGTTCGGATGAATATCTGCTTTCATATTTCCTCCTTATATTTGAATTACTTATTTTACCAATTTAAAAAAATTTTTCAAGAAAAAGCGAAGGTCCGATGTTACTATCTTGAAATGTCACATAGGAAGAGTTGATGTGAATTATCCTTCTTATGAGATCTGAAGTGCTGAAGGTATCAAATGAGAAGCAAATGGCAGCCACACCTTTTAAGGTGCGTAAAAAAATCATCTGCTTTCGCCAAATTATCCCACTCTTATTTTGCCTCCCCTCCCTTGATGGAAGGGGATAAAGGGGAAAGTGAAGTGTACCTCCGTGGACTTTGACACCTACCTTCACTTTCGCCAACACAGCGAGGGAAACATTGGTTCCGGTCCGTAGGCTGTAAGGCGCATAAAATGTCCAGCCCGTATCTATTGGTCCCCCTCCAGTAAAGAGAGAGGTAATTGCCAGTATCGCGCCGGTCATGAAAACCCACCATGAAAACAGATTTATTCTCGGGAATGATACATCCCTGGCACCAATCAGGATAGGAAGAAAAAAATTTCCTAAAGACGCGGGCAGACCCGGAATTATGAATAAAAAAATCATTATTACACCATGAAGGGTAAAGAGTGCATTGTATGTCTTTGCAGTGATTATTGTTTCACCAGGTGCAATAAGTTCAATCCTCATCAGCAAACCTAAGATTACCCCGATGGAGAAGAAACTGAGGGTTGAGATAAGGTAGAGAAGACCAATTTTCTTGTGGTCGGTGGAAAAAATCCAGGAGAAAATTCCCATGTATCTTCCTTTTTTTCATAAAAAGTGATGTTTGAACGGAGATTATTCATCACAATATTTTATCCCTTTCCGATATGTTTTTTCTTCCGGTTGCAACAAGATAAATAACGAACAACGCAACCACCAATAGAGATGTAATGCCAGTCACTTTTAAAATATTAAAAGCGTATCTCTTCCCCCTGGGGTCATATTTATAGCAAAATCTCAACAACTTGCTGACTGTAGGACCAACCCTGCCCGCGGAAGCCTCTGCAATGGCAATCTGGAATTCAAAGGGCAGGAATGTGGTGCCATAAAGGTATCTTGTGACCTTTCCGTCAGAAGACAGAATAATAACTGCAGCAGGGTGGATAAATTCATCCCCCTGTTTCTTGAATTTAAACCCGACCGCCGCAGTAAGCGCTTAAATGTTATTTTTATCACCGGTCAAAAATCTCCATGCATCTTCCGGAAAATCTTTGCTGAGAACATTCAAATAATTTTTTTCTTCTCATTTGCTATTTCATGACTTTCAGAATCATCAAAACTTATTGTCAAAACCATGTAATCCCTGCCGGGCTGCAATTTTAATCCCTTAAGGGCTTCTGCAACACCGCTTAAGAGAGGTGTGCATATACCGGGGCAATGGTAATATACAAGGGTCAGGATTGTGGGAATATCTGTCAGCTATTTAAGTTTAACAGGACTGCCCTTCTCATCGTAAAATGTAAGAGCAAGCGGGATTCTATCCCCAAGTTTCTCGTCAATTCCTATTTCCTGAGTAGGATGGTTCTGCTCTTCAGAATATATCTGCACGGAAGAGAATATCATTAATAAAAATACTAAAATTGGCATGCTAATTATTAAACTGCAATACAAATCTCTATTCATACGGCAATTATAAAATTGAATAAATATTATCTAGTAAGAATTTTAGTGTCAAGCAATTTTTTGATTTTAAATCCTTGTTAAAGTCAATAACGAAAATTATTATGTCTTTTTCTCAGGTAGATTCTTCAAATAAAGCGCTATTCCAATAGAAATCATTGCAAGCACAATGTAAACCACAAATCCCTTCGCATAGCCTGCCTTTCCGTATGCATCAACAAAGCTACCAAGCAAGGGTGGAACCGCAAACCCTCCAAAAGCGCCCAGTCCCCCTACCCAGCCGGATGCACCACCAACTGCCTCTGGTACGTACTTTGCTACAAGTTTGAAGACCGCCGCATTTGCAACTCCCATTCCTGCACCAATTAAAATCTCGCCTGTGAGGGAGGGTGCAAAATTATGAGCGAATGTGAGAATTAATGCACCAAGCAACACAAGGGAAAAACTGATTATTGCTGTGTTTTCACCACCTATTTTATCACTGATAACCCCACCATAAATCCTGATAAAAGAGGCGAGAAGCGAGAAACATATTGCAGTTAATAAGCCTGCTGTTCTTAAACTTACACTATGGTACAGCCCCCAGTAAGCAGGAAACCACGTTGTAAGGGCAAGAAAGCCACCGAAGGATGTGAAATAGAGCATCACAAGCGCCCATGTCTTTCCAACCCTTGCTGATTTTTTGAGCGCCTCTACAAGTTGTCCTGACGGGATTAATTCCTGTCCACATTCCTGCGAAATTTTTATTACCTCATCTCTGGGAATCCCTCTCCGGACTAACTGAAAATAATAAGCGTCAACTGCAATGATTGCGTATATTATTGTCCCAATCATCAGAAAAACAAACCAGGCAGTATATGCCCCTGGAAGCCCCAGCGAAGTCAACGCAATCGGTAGCAAAATTGTAAAAAATCCAGGTGCAGTATTACCAAGCCCGGCATAAGCACCGAGGGCAAATCCCTGCTTGCTCTTTGGATACCAGTAGGATGTCTGTGGAATGCCTACTGAAAAGGTTGCAACGCCGCATCCGCTGAGTGCACCAAAGAACAAAATCAGTGGATACATGCTGACTGACATTTTATCAGGATAATAATTCAGGAGAAGATAAGTAAGACCACCCATACCAATTATTGAGAAGATAAAAAGCGTTATGAATGGTTTTTTGCCACCGGCTTTATCAACCCACGCTCCAAAGGGAATTCTCAACAAAGAGCCGGTTAACTGCGGGACTGCTACAAGAAATCCGAGCATCAAACCAGAAAGTCCCATTAACTCTTTCAGATTCTTTGCTGCAGGTCCATAAAGTGCAACCGCTGCAAATCCAATAAAAAAGCCAAAGGTTGCGCCAGTAAGACCACGAGACGGGTTACCCTTGAGATTATACTTATCTTTTAATTCTAATCTATTCATATATTGACTCCTTATAAGGTGCTAATATAAACGAAATAAATGGCGTGTCATTGCCTGCCAGCCGAACAAGTTCTCTGGCAGGCGGGCAAGGGAGTGAAACGACGAAGCAATCTCCAGCACGCTCACCCCCCCACAGTCCCCCCTTGATAAGGGGATTGCTTCACTTCGTTCGCAATGACCGCGTAACAGCATTTTAAAACAGATTTTACCCATTTTTTATGGCGTTTTTATTCCACACCACTAACTGATATGGCTTCCAGAGATGTCCCAGCGGAACTGTAAATATATGCACGAGACGCGTAAACGGGAAGAGCCCAATCACTACAAAGGCATTGAAGAAGTGTAATTTAGCCGCAAGAGGCAGGGGTGTAATTGTGGATATATCAGGATTAAGTTTAACAAGGGAGGAAAGCCAGGGAACCGCTGTATGCAGATACCACAACCCGCCCCATCTGTAAACAATCGCAATATAAACGCCGAGAACTACCTGGAACAGAAGATCTGCAAGCAAAACCCAGTCAAGGATTGAAGTAACTGCAAGGAGACGTGGATTTGTGAATCTGCGAACAATAAGTATAGTAAGTCCAAGTATAACCATAATACCGAGGACAATTCCTGTAATTTCAAGAAAATAGAGCCGGCCGGTATCACCGAGAAGGTTCTGCCAAAAAGACGGAAAAATTGCAGCAATTATATGGGCAAGTAAGATTAAAATTATTCCATAATGCCATGGAACTGAACCCCAGAAGAGTTGCCTGTTTTCAAGGAACTGAGAGGACAAACTTGAGTATGAAAACCTGTCAGTAAAGTACCTGTAAAGCCCCACTGACACTGCAATAAAAAATGCAAGGTAGGGAAAAACCACAAAGGTTATGTAATTACTCATAATTTATTCCTCCTGTTATTAATATAAAATTTTCTTTATACTTATTTTTGCCCTCTTCTGTTGTCTGTCCTCTGTTTTCTGATTTAATTGCTTCAAAAATTCCTTTTAACAGAAAATAATATGGATTATCTGTATTTTCTTTAAATGTTCTTAAAAATTTTTCAAACACAGGGAGAAGGCATTCCTCTATGAGTACTGTATCCGAAGGATTATGTGAAAGGTACCTCAATATTACCCCAATGTGGTCAGGCAGTTCACCCTCCGGTGGTACAAATCCCTTTGCCCTGTATTCCTCTTTTAACTTTGTCATGAAGTCCCCTCTTCTGTAGTCCTCACCAAAGAGTTGATACCCGGCATAGGGATAACATATTGCCTGTAAGTCAAAGGTCTGGGTATAAATCTCTTCAAGTTTGTTCAGGTTCAATTGTTTTACCTGCTCCTTGAATTTTATGAAACTCATCTCAGAAAATTCTAAGTTTTTAACAAAATCCATCAACTCTTCTGTTGGATATTCAAGCAATCTTGCAAAAATTCTGTATTTATCAATCTTCATTCTGTTCTGCGTTCCTTTACATTGAATACACCATAGTGATTTCCTAATCGCACCTAAAGGGTTGGGTTACCCAACTCCTACATTGTCATATGTCCTCATTTCACCATCTCCGCTCCGGCTTTCTCACAAAACCAAAGCCCGCGTCTGTCTTTCTCTTAAAGGTATCCTCTGTACTCTCAATCGCAACCTCCCGCATAAATGGTGGAATCACAAACCTGTCCTCAAATGTTGGCATGGAGGTAAGTCTGTAAATTGCCTCAATCTCCTCCGGGGATGTTCCTGCCTCAAGAATTGCCCCTTTCACATCTGCATCAGGAATATCGCCAACTGATTGAGCCCTTTTGTAAAGGCGAACTGCTAATAACTTTTTATAAACGTCTATAATTTCTGATTCATTTCCTGCAGAGAAAAGCGCTGCGAGATACTTCACAGGAATACGCAATGTCTCTGTCGTAGGGAAAAATTCCGTAGAGAGTTCTGAACTACCATCCTTGCGAATGGAAATAACCGGAAGCAGAGGAGGCACATAGAATAGCATTGGCAATGTTCTAAACTCAGGATGTAGTGGAAGTGCCATCCTGTAAACCTTCAGAAATTTGTAAACCGGCGATTTCTGTGCGTATTCAATTATTGAGTCCGGAATACCATTTGATTTTGCAGATGAAATAACCTTTTCATCAAATGGGTCTTTAATAATATCCCTTATTGCTGAAACGAGTTTAGCATCCTCTGCCTTTGCCACATCCTCAATCATATCAGCGTCATAGAGGAGGAGCCCAAGGTATCTGATCCTGCCAACGCATGAATGAAAGCATGCAGGTGCCTGGCCGCTCTCCTGTCGCGGATAGCAAAGGATGCACTTTTCTGACTTACCTGTTGCCCAGTTAAAGTATACCTTCTTGTAAGGACATCCTGATATGCACATTCTCCAGCCCCTGCACTTCTCCTGGCTCACAAGGACAATCCCATCCTCTCCTCTTTTGTAAATTGCCCTCGCAGGGCAGGCGCCAACACAGCCAGGATTAAGGCAGTGGTTGCATATTCTTGGTAGATAGAAGAAGACAAGACGCTCCAGCTGAAATAGTTGTTGCCTTTCTGTCAAAGAGAGATTATTTAAATTTATATCATTTTCAGCATATACAGGTGATCCGCCCAGATCATCATCCCAGTTAGGACCTGCCTCTATATCAATTGGTTTGCCAGAGATCATTGAAATCGGCCGTGCTGTTGGCTGGTCATCTAACTCTGGAGAACTGAAGAGGTCTTCGTATTTGTATGTCCATGGCTCGTAATAATCGTCAATCGTTGGAAGATAGGGATTAAAGAAGATATTCAACAGCGTCCCTGTCCTTCCCTGAAGTTTCAGGTTAAGTTTCCCGTTGTTCTTCTCCCATCCGCCACGGTATTTCTCCTGATTCTCCCACAATGTAGGATAGCCCGTCCCGGGTTTCGTCTCCACATTGTTCCACCACATGTATTCAGTTCCACTGCGGTCTGTCCAGATGTTCTTGCATGAAATGCTACATGTGTGACAGCCAATGCATTTATCCAGATGAAATACCATTGAGACATGTGCGCGTATATTCATTTTTTACCTCCATTTATATATCTAATGCTGTCATTTGTCTTCAGTCCTTTGTGATAAGTGCGTCATTGCGAGCACCCATAGGGTACGTGCCTGCACGCCGCAGTGCGTTACCGCACGCAGGCGTGGCAATCTCACGACAATCGTGCTGCGTATCATTCCGAACTTGTTTCGGAATCTCGTTATCACTGTATAAGTCAACATATCTTCTCATAGTTTCATCGCTCTGGGCAATTCACTGAAAAGATTCTCCCTCGTATCTGTCCTCTGACTTCTGTGTTCTCTCTTACCATACTGGTTCTCCTTCCATTTTCCTCACCAGCACATGTGTGTCCCTGTTGACTCCTGTTGGTCCCCAGTAATTAAATCCGTATGTGAATTGAGCATAACCGCCCATCATAAGGGTTGGTTTCAATCGCGTTCTCGTAACACTGTTATGCCCACCACCCCTTCTCATCAAACGCACAGGTGCCTTTGGCACAGATATTGTCCTCTCAGGTGAGTGATAAACAATGCAGACCCCTCTTGGAATTCTCGCACTGACTGCTGCTCTTGTTACCATCACTCCATTGTCATTAAAGATCTCAACCCAGTCATTGTCATTAATTCCAACCTCCTGAGCGTCCTTATCATTTATCCAGCAGGGTTCACATCCTCTGGAAAGCGTAAGCATTCTGTGATTGTCAAAGTATGTTGAATGGATGTGCCATTTCCCATGGGGTGTTAGATAATTTAGCATAAGTGTCCTTCCATTCTGCTTGCTCTTTACAATGTCCCTGTACTTAGAGGGCTCTGGAAGTGGTTTGTATGTAGGCAGATGCTCTCCAAAGGCAATATATCCCTCATGGTCAAGGTAGAAGTGCTGTCTTCCCGTGAGTGTTCTCCAGGGCACGAGTTTTTCTACATTATAACAAAAAGGTGCATAAGCCCGCCCTTTGTTCATCAGACCTGTCCATATTGGGCTGTTGAGGAATCGTCTGGGCTGGGAGAGAAGGTCATTGTAGGTGAAACTTACGCCCTTGAACTCCTCTGCAAGGTCCATCAATGGCAATCCCACATGCTCCTCCTCCACTTTGTATGCACGCTCACACATCTGACCATTCGTCTCCGGTGCAAGCCGAAGGATATTATTTGCTGCGTCCACTGCATTATTAAGTGATGGATATTTTTGTCCATTCCATTCAACTGGATTTAATTTTGTCATTTCTTCATAGACATCATCTATCTTCCAGTTTATTCCATGGAAGCCAATACCATCTGATTTTGCCCTCGGTCCATAAGAGATAAATCTGTTGTAAAGATTGACATAGTCCCTTTCAACCACTACAAGGTTAGGCATTGTCTTCCCAGGAATTGCCTCAACCTCATCCTTTGACCATTCCTTAATCTCCTGCTGAGCAATCTCTGCAGGCGTATCATGCATCAATGGTGCAGATACAATATCCTTAATCCGCTCTGGCAGGTGTTTCTTTGCAAGTTCTGAAAGCTTTTTAGCGAGGGTCTTAAAAATATCCCAGTCGGACTTTGATTCCCAGCAGGGAGGAACAGCAGCAGAAAGAGGGTGAATGTATGAATGGAGATCAGTGCTGTTCAAGTCATTTTTCTCATACCATGTGGCTGCGGGCAGGACAATATCAGAATACAAGGCAGATGTATCCATTCGAAAATTGATATCTACAACAAGGTCAAATTTCCCATCAGGCGCCTTTCTAACAGTAACCTCTTTCACCGCTGAGTCATCCACAACCTCGTCTGCAATTGCGTTGGTGTGGGTTCCGAGATAGTGCTTCAGGAAAAATTCATGCCCCTTGGCGCTTGACATCAGTGCGTTGCCGCGCCAGATAATAAAAACCCTTGGCCAGTTCTCTGGCGCATCAGGGTCTTCAACAGTAAATTTTAATTTTTTGTTCTTTAATTGCTCTACTACATATTTAACGATTTCTTCGTTTGTCTTTGCACCATTTTTCTCTGCTTCTCTGATTAACTCTATTGTGTTTTTATTGAACTGTGGATAAAAAGGTAGCCACCCATTCCTGACCGCCTTAACCTGCATATCAATTGTGTGTCCCTTTGCAAAATTGTTCTCTGGCACTGGATGATAATCTGTAAAATTCCCCTCGTATCGCCACTGGTCCGAATGAACATAATGAAATGAAGGAGCATTCTGGAGTCGCGGAGGCTTGAGCCAGTCAAGGGCAAAGGCAAGCGTTACCCAGGGTGCAACAGGTGCGAGCTTCTCCTGACCCACATAATGATTAAGCCCTCCGCCATTCTTACCTACACAACCGGTAAGCATCAGTGCAACAATTCCAGAGCGATAAATTAAATTGTTGTGATACCAGTGATTGAGCCCGGGACCTATAATAATCATGCATTTCCCCCCTGTCTTTTGAGCAGTATCAGACCACTCACGGGCAAACTGAATAAGGGTATTCCTTGAGATTTTCGTAAATTTTTCCTGCCAGGCGGGGGTGAACTGTGAATCATCATTGTAATCTGAAGGATAGTCGCCCTTCAATCCCCTGCTCACACCAAATTGGGCAAAAAGAAGGTCATAAATGGTTGCAACTGGAACCTTTCCATCAATTGTATCTACATATCTGACCGGAACCTCTCGCCTGAGAATCCTGCCCGTTGTAAAATCATGGAAGTTTACCATCAAAGAACTACTGCCATCACCAAGGAATGTAAGTTCTGGCTCAATAGGACTGTCTTCAAGCCCATCCTTGAGTTCAAGGTTCCACTGCCCCTTTTTCTTCTGCCACCTGAATCCAATTGTCCCCTTCGGCATTTTTGGCGAATTCGTATTCCTGTCAAACATCAGAAATTTCCAATTACTGTTTTCCACATCCTTATACTTTTCAATTCTGTTTGCCCTTAACAGGCGACCTGGACTGTATGCCTCCCCTTCTTTATTAAGAACAACAAGAAATGGAGCATCAGTGTATTTCTTAACATAATCAAGGAAGTATTGGGACTTTTTCTCGTGATGATATTCCTTAAGAATGACATGGTTCACAGCCATCCAGAAGGCAGCATCCTCCCCCTGCTTCACCGGAATCCACCAGTCCGCATACTTTGAGACCTGAGCAAAATCAGGTGAAAATACAACTAATTTGGTGCCATTGTGTCTTGCCTCAGCTGTAAAATGAACATCCGGAGTTCTCGTCATATTCAGATTGCTTCCGCATACAGCGATAAACTTACTGTTATACCAATCAGCGCTCTCACAGACATCGGTTTGCTCCCCCCATATCTCAGGTGAGGCAGGCGGAAGGTCACAATACCAGTCGTAAAAACTCAGATTTACTCCGCCGAGCAACTGAAGGAATCTTCCACCACCTGCATAACTCAGCATTGACATTGCCGGAATCGGGGAAAATCCAATAACCCTATCAGGTCCATATTTTTTGATTGTATAAATGATGGAGGCAGAGATTATTTCAGTAACCTCATCCCAGTTTGACCTCCTGAACCCACCCTTACCTCGTGCCTCTTGAATCTGTTTTCGCTTTGACTTATCCTCAATAATTGATGTCCAGGCAAAAACGGGGTCGCTATTCCGGCTCTTTGCCTCCCTCCAGAAGTCAATCAACTTACCACGAATGTAAGGATACTTAACCCTTATGGGGCTGTAAAGGTACCAGGAGAAGGAAATGCCCCTCTGACAGCCCCGCGGTTCGTAGGGCGGAAGAGAGGACTCAAGAGCAGGATAATCAAGGGCCTGGAGTTCCCATGTGACAATTCCATCCTTTACATAAACCATCCAGGAACATCCGCCGGTACAGTTAACTCCATGGGTACTCCGAACCACCTTATCAAACTGCCAGCGATTTCTGTAAAATTCTTCCCATAGTCTTATTTTGGGATTATATAGATCCTGTATCCAGCCCATCTCAAGATACCTCCTTACTTATTGCCTTATTTATGAGGGTTCTTCTCACATTTTTCAATCTGGCACCCCAGGCGGTCTGTATAACAACCACACATAAGATTAATCCAGCCACTATCAGGAACATAGAATCTTTAAATGATTTTGCTGAACCAGAGGCATTAGCACCAGCGATGAATTCAGCAAGATTTCCAACCTCCTCATCAGTTAGTGGCATGGCACTATAAACTGGCTGCATCGTTGGAAATGGTATATCCATCAACACTGAAGCGAGACCCTCCCTGCTGTATGTTTCTCCTGCCCCTGTAAGGTCTGGACCAAGGGAGCCCCCCAGTATATTTATACCAGCAATTGTATGGCAGGAAATACATGCAGATCCCCCGTTCTTAAACCTTACATTTCCAGTAAAAAGAGCCATTCCCATCTCTTTATTCCTCTGTGAAACAACCCTGCTCTCCACCGAAGCAGAGCTTCCCGTCCCACCTGTCTGCGATCCAAGATATTCAATAATCAAACTGATTTCACTATCTTTGAGCCCTGAAGCAGGCATCTGAATGTTGTTATATTCTCTTAATAGTTCTAATGCTATTTGGTCCTTTTTATCAAACAACTTCTGCGGATCTTTGATAAAGCTCCTCAACCAGCTCTCATCCCTCCGGGTTGTAACACCCTTTAAGTCAGGACCTACAAGTTTACCCTTACCAACAGTATGACAGGAGGCACACTTCTGAAGAAATAATGCCTCTCCCTTCTCTGCCTCCGGAGGAAGGTCTGCGGCAATGGAAAAATTAAATGAATATATTAGAAATATAAAGATTGTTACTATAAATAGCATAATTGGACTCCTCCTTTTTTGTGAATACTAGTTATGTATGAGTCACAGTTAATTTTAATCTCTTCAGTTCTCAATTCCCTGCTTGTAAGACTGCAAAAGTGCAAACCCTTACTGATAGCATCCTTCTGAAAGTGCTGACAGGTTGAGCAGAGTCGTGCAACCCTTATATAGCCATCAAAATAGAGTGCAGATATAATGTTAATTAAAAATTTAAATGAAATTTTTTTGTCAACTTCATTGAATCTCTCAAGATACCGTTCAAATAAACTTTCAACAGAACTAAGTTCTTTAATAATCTTTTTACCTGATAATGTTAGAGAAAGCGTCTTCAATCTTCGGTCCTTGTCACTCACCATCCCTGTTATTAATCTTTTTTTCTCAAGGGAACTTATGGATTCACTGATGGTTGCCTTTGTTAATCCAAATTCCTCAGCAATTCTTGAGGGAACCACCTCTCCCTGCTTTCTGTTCCTTAAAAATAAGAGAATCTGGATCTGAAGCGGGGTTAGTTTTTTCTTTTTTGCAAGTTCCAATTGTAGAGTCCTAAAGATCTGAGATATCCGCTCAAGGAGATAGACAATCTTTTTCTCTGTATGGTTTATTTCTATTTTCATAATAATAGTTAGAACTCCTGACTATTTTAATAAAATAAAAAATATTGTCAAGAAAAATTTGTGATGATTAAAATTAGAAGAAACTGCCGGGAGAGGGAGTTGAACCCTCACGGGGTTGCCCCCGGGGGATTTTGAGTCCCCTGCGTCTTCCATTCCGCCATCCCGGCAAAAAAATCGCCCTCCCTTTATTGAAGACGCAATTTATTTTAGCAAAGATTCTTTGTCCTGTCATTACTTTCTTAAATTTTTCTTTTTCCATTTACCGTCGCTCTCTGCCCTCTTTCTTACTGCCTCAACAAGTTCAGGAAGCCCCTTTTTTGTGAGATATACCGTAATGGAATGGGGAACATAGAACCCTGGTTCAACATCAGTATAATATGTAACAATTGACCCTCCGTCGCCAGCCATAATTTTCCAGTATCCATCTATCCTCCTGAACTTACCATTCAAAAGATTCCATCTAATCTCCATATTTTCTCTGTCAATGATGCGGTGCAAAACATATTCAACACTTGCAAACCAGAAGTGCATTTTATAATAGACATCCTGAAAGTTATCCCCTGCATTCTTCACAATAGAAAGAGTAATATCGGGCATGAATTCGCTGAACTTTCCGCCGTCACTGAGCTCTCTGAAAACCACCTCCGGTTTTGCATTAACCCAGAAGACTGCTTTTACCCCACCGGACCGCCCATCTACAATTTCCTCTTCCGTAACAATTTTCCCCTCCTTCAATTCCTCAATGGCTATCCCCGTAGAAAATAGTTCCTGCTGAGATACAAGGAGAATTATTACTATAATTTTTTTATTCATAAGTGTTAATTTTATCATCTAAATTTTTATATGTAAAGTAGTTGTATAATTGTCGTATAAAGTTTAAACTGTCCCCTTTGAGGAAGAAAGACAATGTAAAGTATGGACAAAACTGAGAGGCGATGCTTTATTCATAGAAGCAGGAGGTAAAGTAATCGCTAAACATAAAAGAGTAAACTGTTTGGATACACATCAGCGAGAGGTCACGATCCTTCTACTGGAGGGCTGCCGAAACTGCCTCTATTCAGGGTTATCAGGAAAGAAGATGCTTCCAGCAACAGGGTACTCAAACAATAAGGGAAATTGATTTTAGTAAAACTTTATTATAGTATTGTATAATCAGGAGGTGAACTATGGCAATAATTGAAGTAAGCATTGTGCCAGTTGGAACCGGAAATCCAGGAATTGCATCCTATGTTGCAGAGGCAGTAGGGATTTTTAAGAAAGCGGGAATAAAATATAATGTAACGCCAATGGGAACTATTCTGGAAGGTGAACTATCATCCCTTTTAGGGCTCATTCAAAAGGCGCACGAGTCATGCTTCTCCCGCGGTGCACAGCGGGTTCTCACAAGCATAAAGATTGACGATAGAAGGGATAAAAAACAGTCCGCTGAGGAAAAGGTTAAGGCAGTAATGGAAAAACTCTGATTGCTGATTTTATTGCATTCCTGCTGAATCTGGGGTATAAGTGAAATAATTTATACTTTGTACAAAAACAAGGAGGTGTCTTATGGACTTTAATCTCAGCGAGGAACATATTCAGATTAAGACCACAGTCCAGAAAATCCTGAAAAAATTTGAGAGCAGACGGGAGGAACTCATTCAAAAAACATTAAAACAGCGAATCTTCCCCCAGGAGGTCTGGGATACAATTGCAGAGGCAGGTCTGCTGGGCACTTTTGTTTCGGAAGAATACGGTGGAACAGGGCTGGGCTTACTGGCAATGGCAATTGCTGTTGAAGAGATGAGCACCCTCGGTTTCGGCAATGCAATCCTGATTCTCACCTGTATGGACGCGCTCTGCATCCAGAAAATCGCTTCACAGGAACTTAAGAGAAAATTTTTACCAAATATTGCTTCAGGTAAGTATAAATTCTGTTTTGCAATTACAGAAGCGGATGCTGGGTCAAATACATTCAGAATCAAGACCCTTGCCAGAAAGAAAAACGGTTATTATGTCATTAATGGCTCAAAAACATTCATAACCGGTGCTGATGTGGCTGATTATATGTTGCTTGTGACAAGGACAAAATCACTGGAAGAGGTTCAAAAAGAAGGGATGCCAAAGGCATATGGATTAAGTTTATTTATTGTTGATACAAAATCAAAGGGAATCACGCTTCACACCATTCCAACCCACGGCATTGAAGGTATGAACCAGTTTACAATATTCTTTGACGATGTTGAGGTTCCCGCTGAACACCTTGTGGGAGAAGAACATATGGGTTCAATGGCTCTCTTCCGCGCACTGAATCCAGAAAGGATTCTCGCATCAGCAACTGCAGTAGGTGTAAGCGAATTCTGCCTGAGAAAGGCAATTGACTTTGCAAACGTCCGGCGCGTCTTCAAAGATACTCCGATAGGACAATATCAGGCGATTCAACATCCTCTTGCGGAGATTAAGATCTATCAGGAGGCGGTTCGCCTTCTCTGTTATAAGGCTGCTTGGGCATACGATCAGGATATGGAGCCCGGCATTGTTGGCCAATATGCAAACATGGCAAAATACCTGGGCGCTGAACTCGGTATAATGGCAGTGGACAGGGCAATTGAAACACTGGGAGGAAATGGATTCAGTGAGGAATACCATGTAGTTTATCTATGGGAGGCAATGCGACTCCTTCGGACCGCTCCAATATCAAAGGAGATGATTTTGAACTATATAAGCGAGCATCTCCTGAATCTTCCGAGGTCTTACTGAAATATAGATGGAGAAAAAATTACTTAACATTGCCCATCGCGGTGCCTCAGGTATAGCGCCGGAGAACACAATCTCAGCATTCCTAAAAGCAATTGAAACAGGTGCAGACATAATTGAACTTGATGTCCACTTATCCAGAGATAAAGAGATAATTGTAATTCACGATGATACCATCTTGAAATACACCGGGATTAATCAAAAAGTCAAGCATCTGGAATTTAATTATTTAAAAGACCTGGACTTTGGAGCATGGTTTTCTCCTGAGTTTAAAGGAGAAAGAATTCCAACGCTCCAGAGGGTTTTTGAGGCAATTGGTGTAAAGATTAGGTATAACATAGAGATAAAAAAAGGAGAAAAATTTTACCCCGGGATTACCGAGGGCATACTCAATCTGGTAAAAAGATGCAACCTTCACGATAATGTCTTAATATCGTCATTTGACTTAAGAACAATAAAAAAAGTACGAGAATTAGATACAAAAATAGAAACAGGTATTATATTTAATAAAAACGAATGGAATTATTACCTGAAAGCTGCACATAAACTCAATTGTCAATTTATTGTTCCAGAAAAAGGTCTGATAACGGAAAAGAATGTGAATAATGCTAATGACTTAAAAATCTCTGTTTATCCCTATGTCTCTGATGAGGAAGAGGAGATTCTTCAACTGATACGCGCAGGGGTGGACGGGATTATTACAAACAGACCTGACCGGCTATCTGCAATCATTAACAAACTTAATGTGGTTTAACAGATGACTCTCTTAGGATTAGTGGGCGGACTTGCGTTATTTTTATTCGGATTAAATACGCTTAAGGATAACCTTGAACAACTGGCGGGCGAGAAGATTCGTCATATCCTTCACCGTATGACCGGGAATGTCTTTTATGGAATTATTACCGGTATAATTATTACTTTTATATTCCAGAGTAGTTCAGCCACATCAGTTCTTCTAATTGGATTTGCAAACGCTGAGTTGATCAATCTGACTCAGGCAATGGGTGTGATCCTTGGTGCAGACATAGGCACTACCTTCACAGTCCAGATTATTTCATGGAATATTTATGAATACTCAATTTTCTTTATTGTTGCAGGCGTCCTCTTCTTATTCACAAAGAAGCGAAAAAGGATGCTTCTCATAGGGAATCTGCTTGTTGGAGCAGGTATGGTATTTCTCGGAATGAAGATGATGTCTGACGCAACTGCACCTTTAAAAACCGCTGATTACTTCCAGGAAATGATTGAATCCTCAAAGGGAAACCCGATATGGCTACTGATTTTTGCTACACTTTTTACTGCAATAATTCAGACGAGTGCTGGAACAATTGGTCTATTAATATCACTCAGCTCCTCTGGTGCTATAAACTCGCTTGATGTCTCAATTCCAGTCATCTTTGGCGCAAACATAGGAACATGCGCAACTGCCATAATCGCTGCACTACCCTCCGGATCCGAAGGGAAAAAAATCGCTATTGGACACCTTTTCTTCAAAGTGATGGGAGTAATTTTGTTTTATCCGTTCCAGCACTACCTTGCGGATGCTGCATCTATTACAGCAACGACATTGCCCCATCAGATTGCTAATGCCCACACAATCTTTAATCTTCTGATTACCCTTATATTCTCTCCATTTGTCTATTTAATTGCAATTTTCATAAATACAATTGTTCCTGAGGAAATCCAGAAAGAGGAAGGGTCTGGCACAAAATATCTGAATGAGAACGCATTGAGGACACCCTCCCTCGCCCTTGCCTATTCAATGCGTGAAATCTTACGGATGGCAGATATTGTGGCAGAGATGCTGAAAAAGTCCCTGGCTACCTTTAAAGGGGAAAATTTTGACCTAATTGCTGAACTCAGGGCAACGGATAATAAAGTTGACACACTTTATCAGGAACTAAAAATGTATCTGACGAAGGCATCACTGAATCCACTTTCTCAGGAACTTGCAAATGTAAATGTCCACCAGTTAACAATGATTATAAATCTTGAAAACATAGGAGATGTTATTGACAGAAATATTCTGCTCCTTGCACAAAAAAAATACAAACAACAACTCACTTTTTCTGAAGATGGATTCAGCGAACTCACCAATTATCATCAACTTATATGTCAGAACTTTGACCTGGCGATCTCTGCCTTTACAAGCAAAAACTCTGAACTTGCAGCACAGGTAATTAATAATTCAAAAAGAATTGATGATTTGCTCCAGATATATACAGAAAACCACTTACAGCGACTCCGCAAAGGACTCAAGGAAAGTATTGAGACAAGTTCAATCCACCTTGATTTATTAAGTAATCTTCACAGAATCAATACTTATATTACAAATTGCGTCTATCCGCTTCTGCAGAGGAATGCGCGCCGTGAATAAATTTTTCATATTATTATTTCTTTTATCTCTGCCGATAAATTTTGTGTTCCCAAAAATGATTTCATTACCTGAAGTAATCAACCTTACTGCAGACGAATTCCAGTATGACAGTAATCAGAAAAAGTTTGATGCAATCGGCAATGTAAAGATAAACGCAGAAAATTTCTTTTTGTCTGCTGATTATGTATCCCTTAAGATAAATGAGGGATTGATTTATGCTGAAAGAAATATATTCTACAGGGATAATCACATTACTCTCAAGGCTGAGAGGGTGAGGATTAATACAAAACAAAAAACAGGCATTCTAAGTAATGGAATAATCTATGTTCAAAAGGACAATGTAGTCATAGAGGCGGAGGAAATTGAGAGGATTGCTGAAGATACATTTATTGCAAAAAATGCTTCTTATACAACATGCAATTGTGAAAAAGAACCTGTATGGTCAATAACGAGCAAAAAATTTAAAATTGAACTCGGCAAAACTGCTTATGCAAAAAATATTTTTTTCAAGATAAAAGGGGTGCCTGTCTTTTATCTTCCAGTTGGGACATTCCCTGCAAAAACAGAGCGGAAATCTGGTTTCCTGATACCTCGTCTCTCCTACCTCGGACGGGATGGGATTATATTTGACATTCCTTTTTATATTGTACTGAGCAGAAATAGTGACTTGATACTAAGTTCTGTATATTATTCAAAACGCGGCGTCGGAGGCAAAGCGACTTTAAGATATGTTATTTCTCCACTGGAGAAAGGCAATATTACTTTTGATTATCTTAAAGAATATTTACTTGAAAATAGCAGACAGAGATGGTCCTTTCAATTTTCCCATACTTCATTTACACCTAAGTATAATAATGTCATTGATGTTAATCTCATCAGCGATAAGGATTACTTTGCAGATTTCGGTGAGGTTCTACAAAACCAGGGACTGACATACACTGAGTCAATGTTGTCTATTACAAAATACTCAAAAGGCTCATTGCTTACAGGTAAGATTGATTACTATCAGGATATACTGAACGCTGGAAGCGATATTCCTGTTTATCATCGTGTCCCCAAAATATCATATTCACTTTTCCCCCATCCCATACCTATCCTGAACGGATATTTTTCTCTTAATATGAATTTAATCAACTATGTTTTTGAAACAAACCAGTTTGAATATTTCAGATCCTTCAGGACGAAAGGGGTGTACTTTGACCTTGAACCAAAATTTGAGATGCCCCTTCGGTTGGGTAGATTTTTAGAAATTGACCCTGAGGCAAAACTTAAAGGCAGGGCAATCTATGTTGCAGGACTTGAGAAGGAATTAAATCCACGGCTGACTCCAGAACTGCGATTAGATATAAATTCAAACATAAATAAAAATTATAGCGGGTTCAGACATTTAATTAGATCCGGTGTGACATTGCTCTATGAAGGGACCACGGAAAAAGTTGAAGATATAATCCAGTATGAATCGCCTAAAAAAAAGCTATTATCTCTGTATATTAAGAACTTCATTATACAGAAGTTATCACCGAAGGATGTCTCAATGAATAGAGAAGTAGTACAATTATTATTAATCCAGAACTTTTTTCTCAATGCCTCACCGGATACAGAGAACCCTTACTTAAATCTCTCCGAAAGCGGAAGCGGCAAATATACGGATAATTTCTTTAGCGAATTATCAATCAGGGCGACTCCAACTCTGTATTTACGATTCAGGTCATCCTTTGATGAATATTTGAATAAATTTTCCTTCTACGACCTGAACCTGAATTACACCTCACCATGGCAAACAGGTCTCTCTGTTGATTATAAATATACTGCTTCCCTCCCTGCTCACAATATATTAACCCCGAATGAAGAAATCCTCGGAACAATTCAGCAAACATTTTATAACTTCAGAATTACAGTGACTGAGCGATATTCATTCACAAGCAAAAAAATCCTTGAGGGTCTCTATGAATTTCATTACACCTCAAGATGCAGATGCTGGTATATAACCTTTAACTTCATTGATAAACCTGGAACAAGGGAAGATAGATTTAAAATATTATTTAATCTGATTGGACTTGGAATATAAATTAAATTCTTTTACTCAGGATGAGGGGACTTGGATGAATTGGATTCCGAAAGAGGAAATATTTAGTGAAGTAATTAACTCAAATTTTTCTGTTATGGGATTGTAAATTTCTGCATAGTAGGTATTATAAGGGAAATCCTCTAAAGGTCTACCAACCAAAAACACATCACCGTTAGGCAAACTTATAGTATTGCATTCTTGGTTAACCTTATTTAAAGGACTAGTTAGCCGTGATGTTCCATCTTGGTGCCATCTTTTAAAATAAAATCTCTCCCGACGTCACTATAAAAACTGCCTCCACTCGCTTCCCATTTTCCTAAAACTGGTCTATCATTTAAATTCTCTACCTGCGCTTCAAGGACTATTATCCCTCTCGGCACAGTCTCATATTCTGTCACCTTCAAATCTATCACCTTTGGTGGCTCTATACTCTCGCATCCTCCAAAATTTATTAATACCGGAATATTAATCAGAATAAAAAATATGAATATAAAACTTATTAACTTTATATAACTTCTTCTCATTGCCCCCGCCTGATTGTATAAGTCACATTCCCATTGGTAAATGTTAAGTATTCTAATCTATCGGTTGTAGGATTATATACCCCACTTTCAAGGAGCATCCGCTCAAATACCGCTGAAAAAGTAGTATCAAAAAGTGCTGGTGCTACCTCTTTCAATTGAGCCACTATGTTGTCTTTAAAATTATCATAAACCATTCCCTGGCACCCAAATGTACTACATGCACCCCAGCAACTACAAGTGGGATTCAAATTATTACTGAACTCCACTCCCAATACTAATGCAATACCTTCTGTATTATATATTTCATCCTTCGTCTGGGTAACCCTTGGCACTAAGTCAAATACTATCTCACGATTTCGGTCAGAACAAACATAAGGAAAACCACCTGCTTCAAATACATAACCCGATGAGTAAATAGTCGGTATATTGAGACGAACTTTTATCCTTGGCGGATCACCAAATAATTCAAACCAGAATCCATTTGCTCCACCATCAGGTGAGCCCAAATATAAGTTTAATTGGTCTATATTTGCCTGCTTATCACTACTGGATAAACATGTTTCAATCGGCATCGTAGGGCTCTTGTTCATACAGGAAAGTTTGTTTCCCAAAAGCGCAGTTATCAAAGGATTACTTTCATAATTAGTTAAAATCCAGCAGTTCGCTTTACATATTGCAACATCCTGTTTGTAAATGGTATTTATTAGTTTAATACCCCCATATTCATCACAAATTGTTTGAGGAATAATATTATACAATATTTGAGCAAGATATTTTCTGTCTTCCTGAATATCCTGTATTCGCACCTGTCCTCTCGATAATATCTTCAATAGAGAAATATTAAAATCCCTGAACATTCCAGTATAGTTAAAAGCACAATTAGTGTAAGTTCTAATTCTATTTATCAATTCTTCCAGATTGATATTATAGGTCCTATAAAAATAATTATAGCACGTCTTCAAACTCTCTTCCTGCCAGTAATTTAGTTCTGTCCTTTTTACTTTAACGAGTTGCTCTCTCAGTTCATTCTTTGTGCGTTCACAATATGAGTTATCTGGATTGTCATATTTTGCACAGTTTGGGTCTGTGATTTCATAGATATTTGAATATGCAATCTTTGCGTTACCAATGGAATCAAGTGCCAAGGCATTGTATTCTCCAACACCAGTATCAACCACCTCAATTGCCCAGCCCCATGATTGCCTTTTTGCGAGTTTTAAAACCTTGTCAATATAATTTATTATAACATTAAAAGTTTATTGAAAAAGTTAATCCAACCTTTTCCTTTGAGAATCTTTGTTCCGTAAATATCGTATAATCCTCGGGAAAGTATTTCTTATTATATCTCTCTGCTGCTTTTGGAGCTCCTGTAAAATCCCATATATATGTCCCCCAGAAAAGTAATCCTCCTCCAAACATAACAAGAATAATATAATCAAACCCCCCAGTTAAAAATGGAGACATAATCATTAAGATGCCAACCCCCTCTAAAGAAAAAAGTAATCCCCCAGTCTTATAATCACCCGCATATATATGTCCCAAGCCATGAATCAAAAAACCAGGAACAGCAGCTATATATCTTGCTTTCTCAGGAGATTTCTTCTCTCTTGTTTCTTTTACAAGTCTTTCTTCCATGATATCTTGGGCAATATTTACAGGATATTCATCATTCATTAACGAAAAATAATATTCGGATTTTAGATTTCTCAAACTACAAAAAATAAGAGGTACCAAAATTAAAATAATCTTAAATTCTTTCATGTTATTCTCTATAATATATTCTGATTCTATCTGATGTGAAAACTACTGACTCAAAAGTATTATTCTCTATGTTGGAATAATCAAAACCTGATATTTCTAAAATCTCTTCCATTTGACTAAGAAAGTCGGTAGAAACATTAAATTCAATCTGAGTATAAGTACTTAAAAAATTATTGATAGCTTTGTCAAGTAGATAATTTAATCCAAAATCGGCAAGACCGAATGAAACTAATTCAAGTATACTTGAGCAAACCCCATTGTAAGAATAAGAATAATCTATCACATTAGGTTCTATTACTTGATAATAAAATATCTTATGCGGATTACCTCCAATAATATACGGGTAAAAACTAAGAGTGGGCTTTGCATTTATATTAAGAACAAAATCTTCGTTACATGGAATACCCCAAACTTCTTCAATATTCCCTTGCACTTGTACCCATGGAAATTTTATTCCTAAATTTAGTGTTCCTTGTGTTCTCCCACTACCAGAAAAAGTAAAATCAACTCCATTAGTGGAATCAAGAGTTCCATATTCTACCAAATACGAAGAAATTTTTGCTTTCATATCTTTTGTTATAATTTCAAACGGTGGGGTTAAAGTATATTTCAATGTTTTTAAAGTATTATGAATTACGGTCAAAGGGTTTGATATTGTTACAAGATTTCTTAATTCCTGAATCAATTGAGAAAATGTCATATTTTCTAATGTATATATGCTAATGCCTGTTTTAATGGAAATGTATAATAATACTTCATCAATTAGGGTATCCCATAAACAGGATAAATAATTTTTGTATTCTTTTATTGGAGCATTTGTTAGGTCGGAAACATTTCCGGCACTATTTGTGCCTAAAATATAAAAATAATACGCGTTCCCTTCCTCGTCAATTTCAATCCGTAATTTTCCTATCAATTGTCCCCAATATAAATCCCAAAGTGTTAAGATTAAATCACCTGGTTCTCGGATATCTTCCATTCTTTCATCTATTTCTATTGCATCGGTTAGTAAATCTCCTACTTCACTTTCTGTATAAATATATATTGTTTCCTCTTTGAGGCCTATTCTTATTCTAAAAATATCATCAACAGTTAAATAACCAAGAGAATCCATAAAAACAATCTCGCTCAGTTGGTTAGTCTCTGAACCACTGATGATAGTTAACCAGCTATTTAATAGTGTAAATAAGAAATTGAGGTATCCATTTCTTTCTAATAAGTTTGAAATCAAAGTGCACCTATTAAATTCAAAGCTTGTTAGATTATTATAAAAATTAGTCGTTACTTGGCTTGTAGATTGTTCAAATTTTTTAAAAATTGGATTACATAAAGAAGAACCTTCAGTCTGATTAGGATCTTCACTGGGAGCTATTTTATTTTTATTTTCTTCCTGAAAATATAATAATTCATAATTAAAGCTATCAAAATACACTAATTTCCCCATCCCATTAGCATCAAGTGCCAAAGCATTATATGAACCTATATCAATATCCACATCAATTATATCCCTTACCCACCCCCATAATTCTCTTTTTGCGAGTTTTAACACCTTATCATCCGAATCATAATAACTTATATGTGGATTCATATCTCTATCAAAAAATAATGAACTCTCAACTGCTGGCCAGCTGTGCTTGTTAGCCATTGCTAAGAATGGTGGAAGTGGTTCCTCATCAGAGGGCATCCTGTGGTAATATAACACTGACAAATCAGATATGCCCAACTTCCCGTTACCAATATTATCATCCACTATTTCGTATGTCCAGACACCTCCGGATTTCTTCGCAAGAATCAATGCTCCGCTCACTACTCCCTCATCAAAATCGTGCGAACTCGAAAATAAAATATAAACATCTCTCCCCACGCTCTTTATCTTTGGTCTGATACCGCGATTTCTTACTACCTCTGTCTCCCATTTTAATTTCGCAGGATTATATTTGGCATACTTTATTAATGGATATGCCTCTCCTCCTAATGCACCAATAATTGCACCTACATAGGCAATATGCCATCCATAGTTATCTATTGCTAAACTACAATCATAACCTACCCATCTGTCTTCATTATATGAAATTTCATCTACAATGTGTGTATACAAGGTCCCCATCCCTTCTCTAAATTCTGCAAACTTTAACCTGTCTCGCATTTGATTTGGATTATCAGGCAAGGGATACTTCTGTAGATAACAAAAATAGGCATGTTCCCCACCTGCCACCATTGAAACACTCCCTATCTCAGCATCATCTACCTCTTCATAAATCCATTGGGAGCCATCCCAGCGGACATATTTTAATTTACTTGGTAAATTTTGATTCCCTTTTGCTACATAAGCAATCCTCGGATACCCATTACTATCAAGTGCAATTGATGTGTTCGCCCCAAAAGAACCCCCTCCATCTGTATATACATAATCTAAAGGTCTGTGAACCCATTGTGTCCCATCCCAATAGGAATAGACCAGCCACTCACCAAACGCTAAATAACTGCTTATTGAGGCAATGTGCGGATAACCCTTGTTATCAAGCACCATTGATACCCTGCTGCCTAGCGAAAGTTTTGCATTCCCTAAATACGCATTCGTATCCGCAAACTTTGGTGGTGGGTCTCGGCACACAGTGAATGGATGGAAGCCAGTGCTTCCTGCTCCATTGATAAATACCTTTATTGGCCCTGAATATACATACTCGGGAATCCAAAATGTAATTGTCCCTTGTTGAGTTTGACTTGGTGGTGTCACACTCTTAATATATCCAGGTCCCACAGGCACTCCACCTATGGTTATGTAATCCTCTCCCGGTGTATTTATATTAAAGCCCGCATACCCCCATCCTGATATGGTGATTTCTGTGCCCCAGAGCACATTCCCATCCACAATTTCTGTGGGTCTGCCATAGTTCTGCGAAACCCAGTCAATGGTTGGAAGTGCCCACATTTCCCCTCCTGTCCAGAAATTTGAAAGCATATAATTTCCTTAATCTGCTAATATCTTCCTGAATTCTGATTGTCCTTGCGAAATTTTGGCCATGGAGCGGTGGCAAGAGGAGAAGTGGCTTCTATGGCATACAAAAAGTTTGATGGATTAATCCCCACTCGTATGGAATCTTTATTATCTTTTATATACATAATGGAATCAGTTAAGAGGAGCGGTACTAGGGAAGGTTCCCAAATATAGTTCCCAAGATATTTATCCACTAGAGTCCCATTTTTGTCAACTACATAATATTCATATCCTCCTGCAACGATAATATTACCATTAGCATCTATTATAGGTGATGGGGAGTTAATTAAGGCATAACCGTCGTATATCCACTTTATACTTCGTGTTGAAGAATCTACAGTATACAATCTACCTAGAGAATAAACCGACGTATCGGATGTTACATAAATTGTATTATTCCCGATTACAGGTGATGAACATAGAAAAGAGTCATAGGCACTAAGTACATAATTCCATTTTGTTGATCCATCTGGGTCAATCGCAGAAATTGTGCCTCCTAAACTAATAACAATAATTGACCCATCAAAGTCTATAACTGGGGAGTAGAGAGAAATAGATTCACCCAGGTTTGTTATCCAGTTTAAATTACCATTACTCTTTACTGAATATAATTTTTCACTAAATTGTCCAGCTATAAAATATATATCACTATTCAACCCCACAATCGGAGAATTTGGATATTTATACCCTATTGAGAATTGCCATTTAAAATTACCATCCGGATTAAAAGCATATAAAATTCCTTCGTTCGTTGTTATATATATAGTTCCATCATAATCAACTGCAGGCATCCCTAGATAGTAACAAGTCCCATAATCTAAATACGAAAAAGAATCAAGTGTCACTTTATTTACAATACTTCCTTTATTGTCTAGTATATAAAGATAAATACCGCATATAAAAAGCACATTATCATTGGGCGCGATTACAGGAGGTTGAATATCGCAATATTCATCGGAATTAAACTTCCATAAAAGTTTTAAATCAGGCGTAAATGCAAAAAGATTCCCTTCTAAAGAGGCATATACTGTTCCATCAAAACCCAGAGCAAGTGATGATACATTTCCACCTAAAGGATATTTCCTCTGAACCTCATGGTATACTACTATGTCTGCGTATGTCTCTTTATCTTCATATCTAGCTCTGATTTTTGTTCTCCCCATGGATGAAGGACAAACTAATTCTAATTTTTCATATCTCGTCCCTTTGTAATAACTATTTTCTTCTATAGTTATTACTGCTATATCTGGATCATCTGATGTCCATTCTATTTTTTTTAGATTCTGCCTTTTCCCACTTCCGTCATATCCTATTACATTAAATATTTCATCAATTTTAAGGCATTCTGGAGTCACAAATCTATATTCTGATGGTTCAATTTCTATTTTTTCAATATCACTTGCACAAGAATACAAAAAAACAATTATACAACTTACTATTATTAGAAACATTTTCATAATTTACTAAAATTAAGGCGTTTTCTGTCTGTAATAAAAATTAAATCCATTTGAAGAAAGCCATACTGACTCTAATGTTACATCTTGAAAATTGATGATTTTTGAAGAAGACAAAGTATTTTTATATTTCTCACCTACCACTCCTGTTCCACCACTAGTAATTATATCCATCATTCTGTCAAGAGGGTAACCTATGCTTCCTAACTCTATAGGCTGAATATTCGCATTAGCAATTATGTCCTCAAACAATTCAGCTAATGGTTCATCTTCAATAAATAAAAATAATCCCTCAAAAAAATCGTCCAATCTATCACATGTACCATTAATAAAATTTATATTTATATTTTTCCCAAGATTAAAATCTAGGTCTCCCCAGAACAATGGCCTATTATAACCAAATATACCAATCGTAGGATAGAATTTAGCATCTATTCTCGTAGGCTTTTCTGGAATGCACCCGAACGAAGGTAAGCATACTACTTGTCCCTTAGAAATCTCTATTGATGCATCGCAATTATAATCCAGATGCCAAGATATCCACTTCTCATCAATTATTTCTGCTGTCCCTTCTATGTGACCTTTT
>FWPU01002465.1_pt1 | contig 50995 bp, 47 predicted proteins | sample 2228361 | NCBI WGS metagenome assembly FWPU01 (sample SAMEA103939777, study PRJEB20133) | metagenome | reverse complement strand
ACTCAAGGTTGGCGGTTGTGGCAAGAACGTTCCGTTGCCGCGTAAAACCTTGACGGGTTGTACCAATCTGGCAGCCTGTCAGCCTGCCAATGGTCCTCCGTTCCACTCCCCCTTCAATCCCTCCCACAACGTGGGGGGGACGGGGGGGGCGGTGGGTCAACCGATGCTACGAAATCTGGAAGGACAAGCCCAATCCGTTGAGGATTGGGTAGCTGACGTCGGGTAACCAGCCGGTTCGTCTACGTGTCCGTTCCACCATCCTTCGGATCACCCCATCCCAGCGTGCGCAGATACGCACGATCTGCATCCGTCAGAGCTGCGCGCACCAGCAAATCCGGTCGTCGCTCGAACGTCCGTCGCAGGCGTTCGCGCCGTCGCCATTGCGCAACCTCGCCATGATGACCGGAGACCAGCACCGACGGCACTGCCCGCCCTTCCCACACGGCTGGACGGGTATACTGCGGATACTCGAGCAACCCGTCGCTGAACGACTCCTCGGCTGTCGACTCACTGTCGATGACCCCTGGCACCAGGCGTGCCACTGCGTCGATAACAACCATTGCAGCCAGTTCGCCACCGGTCAACACATAGTCACCGATCGACAATTCACGGGTGATCAGCGCCTCGCGGACTCGCTCATCCACGCCCTCGTACCGTCCGCACACCAGCACCAGGCGGGGGTACGTCGCCAGTTCAGCAGCAATTCGCTGCGTGAATGGCTCGCCGTCGGGCGTCAGCAGAATAACCGGCGGATTATGCGACGGTTCTCCGGCATCGTCGTTCATCGCCAGCACGGCACGAATACAGGCAGCAAGCGGTTCCGGTTTCATCACCATGCCGGCGCCGCCGCCGTAGGGTGCGTCGTCGGTTGTGCGGTGACGGTCTGTGGCATAGGCGCGGATGTCGTGGAGCACGACCGCAATGCGACCAGCCTGTATCGCTCGCTTGAGAATGCTCTCGCTGAGCGGACCGGTGAACATCCCTGGGAAAAGTGTCAGCACATCGAACCGCATGGCTGCATTGTAGCACAATCTCCACATCAGAACAGGGAAGTCTCCGGCGCCCGCTATCCCATCCGCTTTGGATGTTTCTGCGTTACACTATGCGAAACAGGTACAGGTCTGGAGGTGTATGCATGGCCGGACAACTCAACGTCGGTGATCAGGCGCCGGATTTCACAGCAACCACCGATACCGGTTCGACGATCAGGCTTTCCGATTTTCGCGGAAAACGGGTTATTTTGTATTTCTACCCGAAGGACGATACATCTGGCTGCACGACGCAGGCGTGCGGTTTCCGCGATGCGTATCCGCACATTGAAGAGAAGAACGCAGTGGTGCTCGGTGTCAGCCCTGATGGTGTCAAGTCACACCAGAAGTTCAAGACGAAGCACAATCTGCCGTTTACATTGCTGGTCGACGAGGATCATGCCATCGCCGAGGCGTATGGCGTCTGGGCTGAGAAGTCGATGTACGGCAAAAAGTATTGGGGGATCGAGCGGAGCCATTTCGTTATCGACGAACACGGCGTCATCGTCGAAGCAGCGGTGAAGGTCAAGCCTGAAGAGAGCGTCAAACGCGCTGTCGCGGCGCTTGGCTGAGGTGAACGTAGTCGATAATAGGACGACGGTTGTGCCTTGCGCTGCTGCTAGTCAACTGGCGACTGATGGGCTTCCAGTAAATAATCCTCTTCAGTTCGAGCTGATGGTCTTATGAATGAAGGAGGAACCCCGTCGGGGCACGGCGGCGCCGTGCCCCAACCGAGCGAAGAGCGACAGCATCAGAAAGGTCATAACGGCAAGCCTGCTCTCAAACGGCGGCGCCGTGCCCCAACCGAGCGAAGAGCGACAGCCTTAGGCGGTTATGGCTCCTCCCTGACTCAGCGGAATACGCTCAGCGCCATGTAGAACGATACGCACCAGTTGGGAGCGTCCACAATCTGACTGATGCGCAGGTCTCCCGCCAGACTGCACAGGATGTAGGCATCTTCGCGACTCAATCCCTTCTCGCGTTCCAGCCACGCGATCATGTCACGGACCGCATTCTGGGAGTTGGTCATCAGGTCTGGACCGATCGCCGTGGTCACGAAATATCCCTTCTCATCATAAGCCGGCTGGATCGGTCCTGGCGGTGTGAAGAACTGATAACTCCAGGGCCGCAGGCTGCGCCCTTTGATGACATTGAACCGCAGGCTGAATTGCATCGGGCACTCGATACCGGTAACGCATACTTCGCCGTCGCCTTGTGCGGCGTGGCAGTCGCCTGCCGAGAAGAGTGCACCCTGCACGAAGACCGGCAGGTAGAGTCTGGCGCCGACATTCAGGTGGCGCGTATCGATGTTGCCGCCGGCTTTGCCGCATGGCAGAACATCAAACGCTCCCGGGTCATCGAGCGCGACACCCATGGTGCCGCAGAAGGGCTGGATCGGAATGTGAATATCGTCGCGCAGCGGCGCAGTCACACCATTGCTCAGATCGAAGTGGCGGATATACGGTGCGGTGAAATCGTTCGCCAGCAGTCCCAGCCCGGGGATAATGCCGGTCCATCCCCAATCGAGCGTCTGCATGCGCAGGATCTCGACCTCGAGAATGTCGCCGGGTTCGGCGCCCTTGACAAAGATCGGTCCCGCCAGCGGGTAGAGCTGGTCAAAGTCGAGGTTCGTCAGCACCGACGCATCGCAACCGGGAGTCACCTGATTATTCGTAACCTCAGCAGTCTCGCAGTGAACGATATCGCCTGGATCGATTTCGATGGCTGGCGGCAGGCTGTTGTCCCATTTGTGATGGACCTGATCGGGGCGGAGTGTGTGTTCAGCCATGGAAGTCTCCTTTGGGATGCAACAAATACGTGCTCAATGAGTGCGCCCGCACCACGTGAACAATGAACGGACGCCAGCGTCCGGTGATGCACCAGACATCAGGGAATGCTCTGGTATGATAGCACGAAAAGGCGTCTGATATTGATGCAGCAGCCGTTTGGCGGCACTGGATTGTTGCAGAGATCCACTGGACATGGCTGTGTCTGATGGTGTGCCATTATTGCGACGCGATCTGTCTACCGATATGGCGATGCAATCCGGATGTCAGTCGGCAACACTTTCGGCGATGGCGCGCAGTTGTTGCGCATCGCGCATTGGTGGAACACCAAAGAACCGCTTATACTCACGACTGAAATGAGACACATCGTCATAACCGACGCGATGCGCAACGCTGGTTGCGTCAAGCGCCTCGCTCAACATCAGTCGGCGCGCTTCCTGAAGCCGTAGCCGCTTCTGAAATTGCAACGGACTCATCGCCGTGACCGCCTTGAAGTGATGATGAAAGCTCGATACGCTCATGCCAAGTTCATGCGCAATGTGTTCCACACGCAACGGTCGGTCAAACTCCCGGCGCAGGCGGTCGATTGCCCGGGCGATATGATGGGTGCGACCGTTCTCGACCACAATGTAGCGCAGCCGGTCACATTGTTCGCCGTTCAGAAGCCGGTAGATAATTTCGCGCGTAATCAGCGGCGCCATAAAGCACGCTTCGGCAGGATCGTCAGCAAGACGCACGAGGCGTAACACTGCATCGAGCAGGTCTGTATCCAGCGGGCTGACATTGATCGCTCTGACACTGGCGCGCTGTGCGAACGCCGTTTGACCGGACTCGATCATGACGGAGCTGACAAGCAACGGGTCAAATCTGAGACGAAGGCTCAGATAGGGACGCGCCTCAGATGCTTCGAGTACGTGCGCGACAACTGGCAGATTGGCGGTAACAATCAGGTAGTGTGTGGCGTCGTACAGATAGCGCTCACGACCAAGAAAGACTTCTTTGCTTCCCTGGGCAATCACACAAAATACCGGGTCATAGACGCTGTGCAGCGGTTCTCCAGGTGAAGAGGAACGATGAAATGACAATCCCGGCAATGGTTCAGCTGTTCCATCGGTGCGAACAATGCACAGAATGCGATCAAGAAGCTCCCGGTGATTGATCTGCCATCGTGTCACTTCGGATAGCGTGTGCCCGGCACTGCTGACATTCATCTTGATTGCCGCGCTCATATGCTATCTGCCTTTCTGTAAGGTTTGTACGATTGTACAAGAATGCTGGAGAAATGCCATACCGCGTTGCGTTGGTGCCGGCTACCATGGACAACGAGTATAGTGTGTTGTGCACCGTGCGAACAAGGCGGCTATCTGTTGGTTACCTGGGCATAACAATCGTACCATATCTTAAAAAGGAGGATGAAGATGTCTCCTGTCCCAACCGTTACGCTCAACAATGGCGTGGAAATGCCCCTTCTGGGATTTGGCGTCTTTCAGATCACGGATCTGGAGGAGTGTGAGCATTGCGTCTACGAAGCCATACGCACAGGCTATCGCCTGATCGATACAGCAGCTTCGTATGGCAATGAGGAGGCTGTTGGCAGAGCCATCCAGCGCAGCAGCGTGCCAAGAGAGGAGCTGTTTGTTACCACCAAGCTCTGGATTCAGGACGCCGGCTACGAAAAAACAAAGCGGGCGTTCGAGCGGTCGATGCAGCGGCTGCAACTGGAATACCTCGATCTCTACCTGATTCATCAGCCCTATGGAGATGTCCATTGAGCCTGGCGTGCGATGGAGGAGTTGTATCGGGAGGGTTGGATTCGCGCCATTGGCGTCAGCAACTTCCATCCCGACCGGGTGATGGATCTGATCGTCCACAACCAGGTGACGCCAGCGGTGAACCAGATCGAGTGCCATCCGTTCCACCAGCAGATCGAAACCCAGGCCTTTCTGCAGGAAAACCAGGTGCAGATTGAAGCGTGGGGACCATTTGCTGAAGGCAGACACAACATCTTCCAGAACGAGGTGCTGCGCGCCATTGCGGACAAGCATCAGAAATCCGTGGCGCAGGTCATTCTGCGCTGGCTGACCCAACGCGGGGTCGTGGCGATTCCCAAATCGGTGCGCAAGGAACGCATCGAAGAGAATTTCAACGTCTTCGATTTTGAACTCAGCCCGGAAGAGATGGCCGCGATTGCGACGCTGGATACGAAGACCAGCAGTTTCTTCGACCACCGCGACCCCAAAATGGTGAAGTGGTTGGGGGAAGCAAAACGTCCGACCTGAAGCACCGCGGCGTCTCTTGTTTGCTAGAAGGCGTCCTGATCAAGGAGGAGTAGATGTCTGAGCCAAAGCAACTTACACGCGCACAGCAGTTGGTCGGCGATTTTGCGCCCAAGCTGGCGGAACTCACGGATGAGGTCTTGTTTGGCGATGTCTGGGCGCGCACGGAGCTTGCACCGCGCGACCGCAGCCTTGTCACGGTCGCGGCGTTGATCGCCAATGGCAACACCGAGCAACTCGCCGGGCACCTGGCGCGGGCCAAAGAAAACGGCGTCACGGAAAGCGAGCTTGCCGAAGTGATCATTCATCTGGCATTCTATGCAGGCTGGCCGCGGGCGATGTCTGCTGTCAGAGTGGCGCGCGAAATCTTCGAGCGATAGGAGAGCGAATGGAGATCAAGAGAAACGGTTCACAGCCTTCGAGCAAGGGAGCATCCGAGTATTTCACTGGCGCTGTGCGCGTTGATCCCCTCTTCCAGGCGCCTGAACCCGCGCGCGTGCGAGTCGCCAGCGTCACCTTCGAGCCGGGCGCGCGCACTGCCTGGCATAGCCATCCCCTGGGGCAGATCCTGATCGTCGCTGCCGGTTGCGGTTGGGTGCAATGCTGGGGCGGTTCGGTCGAGGAGATTCGCCCGGGCGATGTGGTCTGGTTTTCGCCAGGCGAGAAGCACTGGCACGGCGCCACAGCCACCACTGCCAAACGCTTTACGAAAATAGGGCGTAAAGCCCAGGCGCTTGAGCCCTGGGATAGAAGCCCTTCCCCTGCTTCAGCGGCTTGAGCCCACAGTCGATAGATCACATGTTTGCTCTTTAATCAGAATGGTGCTATCGTGACTGTATGCGTAAAGCGTCTACATACCGATTGTATCCCACAAAAGGACAGCAGCGCATCCTCAACGCGACGCTTGAGGAATGTCGCTTTGTCTCTAACCGGACGCTCGCTGTCCGCCGTGAGGCGTGGGAACAGCGTCACGAGTCGCTGGGATTGTACGATACGCAATCCCTCCTTCCCCAATGGAAAACCGAACGCCCCTCCTTAAAGATAGTCCACAGCCAGGTTTTGCAGCATGTTCAGGTTCGCGTTGATCTGGCGTTCAAGGCGTTCTTTCGCCGCGTCAAAGCGGGTGAGAACCCTGGCTATCCGCGCTTCAAGGGTTTTGGCCGCTATGACAGCATCACCTACCCGCAATACGGCAACGGCGCACGCCTCGACGGAAACCGGCTGATCCTCTCGAAGATCGGCACGGTGCGGGTCAACCTGCACCGCCCCGTTGAAGGGCGCATCAAGACGGTCACGCTGCGGCGAAGCGCCACCGACGCATGGTTTGTCAGTTTCAGCGTTGAAACTGAGCCAAAGCCACTTGAGCAATCTGCGACAGCAATCGGTGTGGATGTCGGCCTTGAGTCGTTTGCCACACTCTCGAATGGCGAGAAGATTGCCAATCCCCGCTTCTTTCGGCACGAAGAGAAGGCGCTTGCGAAAGCGCAGCGCAACCTGTCCAAAGCCGAGAAAGGCACGCCAGAACGAGCAAAGCGCCGGAAGGTGGTGGCGCGTATCCACGAGCGGATAGCAAACCGCCGATCGAACTTTGCCCATCAGCACAGTCGGAACCTGGTCAACCGTTTCGGCATCATTGCTTTTGAGGACCTGAACGCACAAGGAATGCTCACAAACCATTGTCTGGCGAAAAGCATTTCGGATGCGGCGTGGAGTCAACTGGTACGGTACACGACGAGCAAAGCGGCAGAGGCTGGCCGTCGGGTCGTCCGTGTTGACCCACGCAACACCAGCCAACGCTGTAGCCGCTGTGGGCAGTTGGTTCAGAAGGATGTGAGCGTTCGTGTGCATGCGTGTCCAATCTGCGGCCTCGTCATCGATCGAGACGAGAACGCGGCGATCAACATATTGGCATTGGGACTACAATGCCTGGGTGCGAGGCCCTAGAAGCCCACAGTCTTTAGACGTGGGAGTAGTCACGAATGCGCAGACAATCTACGACTATCAGCGAGGCGCCGGATCGTCCCGGTTGATAGCACTATAGGGGATGCATACTGGTGCGTGAGTCACCGGGTCAATCAGAATCGTTGCCCTGACACCAAATACCTCCTCCAGCAGTGATGGAGTCAACACCGCCATGGGCGGCCCATCGGCGACAATCCGCCCTGCTCGCAGCACGATCATCCGATCCGCATAGCGTGCGGCATGGTTCAGATCATGCACCACCATAATAATTGTTTTACCGTAATTGCGGTTCAGCATGCGCACGAGGTCAAGCACTTCAATCTGATGTCCAATGTCGAGAAAGGTTGTTGGCTCATCCAGCAGCAAGATTGGCGTCGCTTGGGCTAGGGCCAGGGCAATCTACACCCGTTGGCGTTCACCACCGGATAGGCTGTCAACCGGACGGTTGGCAAATGGTGTGGTGTTGGTCAGGTTGAGCGCCTCTGTAATTGCTGCGTGATCCTGCCGCCGAAGCATGCGTAACGGGCCAGCGTGTGGGTAGCGGCCCTGTTCAACCAGTTCGGCGACGGTGAGTCCGGACGGAGCAGTCGGCCCTTGCGGTAGCACCGCCAGCTTCTGTGCAACGGTGGCTGTAGGCATCCGCGCTATCGCTCTCCCGTCCAGATAGACTGCGCCTGCACTCGGTTGCAACAGGCGCGCCAACGCCTTCAGCAAGGTCGATTTTCCTGAGCCATTTGGCCCAACGAGCGCAGTAATTGTGCCACTGGTAATGTGGATCAAAAGACCATCAAGGACAGTGCGTTGATCATAGCCGGCGCTGATCTGTTCGGCGGCAAGCGCCGCCGCTGATTTCGGGTCACTCATGAACTGCTCCGCCGCAGAAGGTAAAGAAAAAACGGCGCACCAAGCAGAGCCGTTACTGCACCTGCCGGTAACCCGGCACGGTACGGCGTCGTGGTAAAGGGCGGGTTGAGCGTGATAATCTGTGCCGCTACGTCTGCGCCAACGAGCAGTATTGCGGTGATCACGATGCTGCCTGGAAAGACGCACCGTGCGTCGTCGCCGACCAGGCGGCGGGTGAGGTGTGGTCCGATCAGTCCGACGAATCCCACTGCGCCAACCACTGCAACTGCGCTTGCGGCGAGCAGCGCCGCGACGGCAAGCAGCGCCAGACGAGCGCGCTCGACCGGCACGCCGATCCCGGCAGCAATGGAATCACCGAGCTGGAGCGCATTCGCGACACCTGCGCAGAGCAAGCCGACAGGAAGCGCGAACGCAGCCCACGGCCAGATCATATTCCAATGGATCCAGACTCGTCCGTTAAGCGAACCAATCATCCAGGTCAAAATGCTGCCAAGCGCCTGATTGTTGCGCACGAGCACCAGTGTTGTGGCGGAACCGAGAATTGCACTTACGAGGACACCAGCTAACACGAGGCGTACCGGATCGATATTTCCGGCACGATTGCGCGCCATCAGTACGACAAGACCGCTTGCTGCGAGACCGCCGGCTAACGCAACAACGGGCAGGGTGCGCCCTGGTTCGGCCATAGTGCCGCCCCGCGTTAACCACAGAACGGCAACCAATACCCCACCGGCGCTCACACCGGTCAGGCCCGGCTCAGCCAGCGGGTTGCGCATAATTGCCTGAAGCAAAGCGCCCGCCAGGCCGAGGAGCGCACCAGCCACGACGGCGATCAGGGCGCGGGGCAGGCGCAGTTCCCAGACAATTTGGCGATGAAGCGGTTGATCGGACTGATCCAGCACAGCGCGCAGTACTTCGCCTGGTGTCAGGCTCACCGACCCAACGCCAAGATGCAGCACGACGAGGAATACGAGCAGTGGAGCGCCGCTTGCGAGTACGACATAGGTGCGTCTATTCATTGGCGGGCTCCAAATTGCGAACGCAGGAGGATGTGCAGTAATGGCCCGCCGAGGAGTGTTGTCCAGATCCCAACCGGCAGTTCGGTAGGCGCAAGGGTGAGCCGCGCAAAGAGATCGGCGCTTGCTAAGAGTGCGGCGCCGATCAATGCTGCGACCGGCAGCACATACACTGCGTTCGGGGTTGCCAGTGCTCGGCGTGCCAGGTGCGGCGCAAGGAGCGCCACCCAGCCGATCGGGCCACAGACAGCGACAACTGCGGCAACCAGCGCCGCACCGATACTTAGGAGCAGCAGCCGGGTCGGCGCTACAGCCAGCCCTAATCCTGCCGCCAGATCGTCACCTAACTGGAGGAGGTTAAGCAGCCGAGCACAGAGCAGCGCCACCGGCGCCCCGATAAGCGCCCAGGGCAAAACAATCGCTACGTGCGCCCAGGTGCGGTTTGCCAGGCTGCCGAGCAAAAAGAGAAACAACAGATTAACATCGTTTTGGGTCGCCAGACTGATCATGCTAATCAGCAGTGCGTTCAGCAATGCGGTGATAGAAGCACCGACGAGGATTAGGCGTAGCGTACTGCGCATTGATTGCGCCGCAAACAGTACTGCCAAGCCGCCGGCAAGCCCTCCGACCAGGGTAAACCATGGCACAAGCGTAGCCGGCGCCGGCAGCCGAAAAATTGTGATTGCCCCAACGACGACCGCAGCCCCCCCGGTGATTCCCAACAGCTCTGGCCCAGCGAGAGGGTTGCGCAACGTATCCTGGAGCATAACACCGGACAGCGCAAGCAGCGCGCCTGAGATCATGCCCAGCACCAAGCGCGGTAGCCGCAGCTCCAACACGACAATGCGGGTAACGCGTTCACCCTCGCCCATAAAGAGGAGTGCGCCTAGTTGGTCGAGGGTGAGTGCGGGGATGCCCTGCTGCAAGGCCAGCGTGCTAATCACGAGCAGGCTCAGCAGCAGGGTCACGGTTAGCGCATGTGCGCGCCAGGCGTGGCGTGGCTGTGCGATCACGGAAGGGGCTGGGGAAATACGTCTGGGTAGATCAAGGGCATAGCTTCATCCAGTACCAGCGTGAGCGAACGCAAGCCACGGCCGGTACTCCATACCGTAAAACTCACTTCATAGACTTCGCCATTTTTGACAGCGGCGATTTCGCCCCAGAGAGGGTTTGCCGCTAACTGCTCGGATAGTGGTTGGGGCGGCACAGGGCCAAAGCCAAAGGTTTGCACAAACAGCACGTCCGGGTTTTCCGCTAACACCTGCTCCAACGAGAACTGAATCCCGCCACTTGCGTGCCCATCGCTGCCAGGCGCCGGCGCGGGCCAGGGGTAGTTGGTAAGCTCGCTCAGCATCGAACCCACGAGCGATCCAGCCGTATCAATGCCGAAATTGACATCCATGCCCCACATCACCAGCACGGTGCGATCTTTGGGCGATTGTTCGCGATATGCCGCCAACTTCCTCTCAAACGCCTGCACCCGAGCGGCAGCCTCAGCTTCCCGATTGGTAAGTCGAGCAATATCTTTCAGATACGCAATCGAGTCTTGGTAGGTGCGTGGCCCCATAATGTAGAGCGGCGCAATTGTCGCCAGGCCATCGCGGAGCCCGTCGTGAACGCCTGCAAGCCCGATCACGAGATCTGGCTGAGCGGCGGCGATATCTTCCAGGCTTGGCTCAAAAAAGGAGCCGCCAATGATCGCAAATGTTTGCGCACGCTCACCAAAGAATTCGGGTAGTGGCGCAACCCCGCCTGGGGCGACGGCCACCGGCTCCAGACCGAGATCAGCCAGAATGTCAACACAAATCTCGGTCACGCAGACAATGCGCTCAGGTACACGCTCCAAAGTGACCGTTGCTCCAGTGGCATCGGTAAACGTCAGGGTGTCGTTCGCTGGCGCATCGACTGTTGGCGCAGGCGCGGTAGTCACAGCATCTGTCGGCGCGGGGGCGCTCGTTGACGCGGCAGTTGCGGCATCTGTCGGCGCGGGGGTACTCGCAGGCGCGGCAGTGGGAAGATTGGTGGCCGCAGGCGCACCACAGGCAACAAGCAATACAGCGAGCAACAACAGAACACTCCGATAGGTAAACCGTACCATAACAACTCCCTTCTTGTAGATAAACCGACGACTCTCTCTGATGAACACCTATGAGGATGCAACACCGTCGTCAGTACATCGCTCTAACTATCGAGTAGCACGCCATTACGTTGTGAAGCGATCAGGCGTGCGTATACACCATTACGTTGCAGTAATTCATCGTGGGCGCCAGTCTCAGCGATCCTGCCTCGCTCAAGGACGACAATCCGGTCGGCGCTACGAATGGTTGAAAGCCGGTGAGCGATGATCAACGTTGTGCGTCCAGCGCGTAATTGTGTCATTGCCGCTTGCAACGCTTGTTCGTTTTCCGTATCGAGATTGGATACAGCCTCATCCATCACCAGGATGGGCGCATTCTTCAAAAATGCGCGGGCGATAGCGATGCGCTGACGCTGCCCACCAGAAAGCTGCACCCCACGCTCCCCCGCATTCGTGTTGTAGCCTTGCGGTAGTGCAGCGATGAACTCATGCGCCAGCGCCATGCGCGCCGCCGCCTCAACCTCCGTGTCCGTTGCCTGTTCATTGCCAAGCCGGATATTATCGCGAATACTGGTGTTGAAGAGATAGATATCCTGTGGCACAAGCGCGATCATGGCACGCAGCGTCGCCTGGGGGAGTGTGCGGATATCGTGACCGCCAATGCGAATTGCTCCGCCCGTGACATCCCAAAAGCGCAGCAGCAGGTGGGTACACGTAGACTTGCCCGCGCCGGAATGGCCGACGAGTGCAACGGTTTCGCCCGGCGCAATCTCAAAGGTTATGCCGTCCAGGACATCGGGCAGCGTAGGTTGATAGCGAAACGAGACGTTCTCGAAGCGCACATGGGGTTCAATCGGCGCATCAGGTGGCTGTACAGCGCGATCAGTCACTGGCGCGGGCGCTTCAAGCAGGGCAAACACGCGATCCGCAGAGGCAAACGTGACGTTAAGGTGACGGGCGATGTTCGTCACCTCAGTGATTGGGCCAAACACGCTGGCAGCCAATACGACACTTACCGGAAACAGCACGACAGGAATGATGCCCTGCGCAACCTGCCAGGCTGCAAGGGTGAGGACGGCCAGCGTTCCCAACGACACAAGCGACGTAATCGTGGTGCCTTCCAGCCCGGCGCGCGAACCATGAGCAAGCTGGGTACGCACCAGTGCCTGACTTTGCCGCCCCAATCGCGCCAACCACGCTTGCCCCTGCCCGAAGGCCACAATCTCGCGCAGACCCTGTATGCTATCTACGACATCAGCATTTACTTCACCCAATTGCGTGCGCAGCGCCTGTCCATGGCGTGCAGCGCGGCGGCTCAGCCAGAATGGCACTGTACTAACTAGAATGACAGCCGGAAGCAGGACGAGCGGTAATAGCCAGTGCAGCGATCCAAGTGCAATGAGTGTACCCACAACCACCAGCACAGCAACCACGACGGTACCTGCGGTATGCGCATAAAACCATTCAATCGTTTCGATGTCGGCCATCGCTGCTGAAGCGACATCACCCGAACGTCGCTCGATCAAATACCCTGGCGCTAACCGTTCAAGCGCCCAATACATCCAGACGCGCAATTCCGCCAATACCCGATAGGCTAAATCGTGGGCGAGCCACATTTCGACCCATGCCATCAGGGCGCGCAGCACCACTAAACTGCCTAAGCCGACGATAAACAACCAGAGATCGGCGGCACTTCTGCCGACCACCGCCAGGGCAACGATATAGGCGCCAAGTGCAGCACTGCCGATGGTTGCACTATGCTTCAACACGCCTGCAGCAATCGTGATTGCCATAAGCCAGTAGTGTGGGCGCAAGATTGCAAGGAGCTGCCAGATTCCACTCCCCCGCCCAGTTCGGCGCGCTGGATATGGGCGAGCAGCCAAGTTCCAACGAAAAATGTTCATGGCATGTGCCTACTGTGCAGCAACCAACCGTGCATAGACCCCGGCACTATTGAGCAGATCGGTGTGCCGACCACTTTCAACAATTCGGCCCTGATCAAGCACAATAATTCGATCCGCATTGATGACCGTAGACAAGCGATGCGCAATGATCAGCGTGGTACGCTGGGCGGTTAACCGCTCTAGTGCGTTCTGAATCAATGCCTCGCTGGCTGCATCTACACTGGCAGTTGCTTCATCAAGAAGAAGAATCGGCGCATCTTTCAGCAGTGCTCGCGCAATCGCGATCCGCTGGCGCTCGCCGCCTGACAGCTTCAATCCGCGCTCGCCGACAATCGTGTTGTAGCCTTGCGGCAGCGCAGTGATAAAGTCATGGGCATTGGCGGTTCGTGCAGCCGCCTCAATCTCAGCCGGGGTTGCATCTGGCTTGCCGAGCCGCAGATTATCGGCAACACTCCCGTGAAACAGGTATGTGTCTTGACTGACGACCGCGATCATGCGCCGTAGCGTATCTGTGGTGTAGGCGGACAGCGGTCGCCCATCAAGCAGAATCTCGCCCTGTTGCGGATCGAAAAAGCGTAAGAGCAGCGAGACAACAGTCGATTTACCAGCGCCGCTGCGCCCGACGAGAGCAACCGTTTCGCCAGGCGCTATGCTGAATGAGACACCATCAAGCGCCGGACGTTCACCGTCAAGGTATGCGAAGGAAACATGTTCAAACCGAATCGCTGTACTCGTGGGTGCAGGTGCAGGCCGGGCAGGTTCGCGGATATCCGGCTGTGTGTCGAGCAGCCGAAAAATAGCCGTTGAGGCCGAAACACCCATATACCCTTGATGCCAGTATGCGTCAAGGTCAACCAGTGGGCGAAAGCACTCATTGACCAAAAACAGGATGATGAGCAGCCCTGCAGCATCAAGATGACCGTTTGCCAGGCGCAACGCACCTATCCCTACTGCTACTGCAGTGCCCACACCTATTGCCAGACCGACAACACCAGAGCGAATCATCGAGATTGCAAGCTGTGCCATGGTCGCCTGATACAGCTTCAGCGCAGCCTCACGTAATGCCTCTCCCCGTGCGACACTGGCGTTGAACGCCTTGAGCGTAGTCATACCTTGCATACTATCGAGAAACTGTGCTCCAAGCTCAGCATAGGCCTGCCAATGACTCGATCCGTACCTGCCCAGCAACCGATCCCAAATCTGCGGGATGACCGGCACAAGCAGAGCGCATACGAAGGTTATTCCGCCAATCAAGGGATCGATAACTACCAGCACAGCGAGAATAAGCACCGGCGTTGCCAGCGCAACAAACGCTTGCGGAATGTAGTAGCCCAGATAGCCTTCTAAGGCCTCGACGCCATCTACAAGGATAGATCGCACCGTTCCGGTATCAGTACGTTCAAGGTACCCAGGGCCAAGCGCCAGGAGATGGGTATAGAGGCGGCGGCGCAGGCGCTGCTTCACAGCGGCGGAGGTTGCCATTGCGCCGATCTCGCGCAACCACAAGAGGACGGCGCGTACGAGCACTAACCCGAGCGCCCAACCGATCAGTGGCACGACGCTGGCCCAGTCTGCACGCTCAAAGATCCGAATCACGACCTGCGCGGTAAGCAAGCCTTGCCCAACATATGTGCCGGTAATCAACAGCCCTAAAAGCACCATCACGATAACATTGCTGCGCACCTCCGCAATGAGTGCGAACAAGCGGCGATGCAGCATCATGGTCTGCGTCCCCTTTACCTTCTGCTCCGTGCATGTCTTGCATCATAGCGAGGTGTCAGCGGGCGCGTTGTCTGAAATCACACAGAGGAGCCGGTGCGATTTCGTACTGATGCGGCGGTGTGGAATCGGACAACCCAAATCTACGATGCCTTGGGCGCACATTCCCTTCGTTTCAGCCAGCGATCTACGCACCACCTATCTCAATCTCCTCGCAGAGCGTGGCTTGCGCGCGTACACTGTCGATTTGACCACACCAGATGTTCGTTCCGTTGGGCTTCATGTTGTACGGGTAGTCATCCCAGGTTTGTATCCAAATGCACCAGCGGCATTTCCCTTTCTTGGTGGCAAGCGCCTGTATCGCGAGCCATATGATCTGGGTTGGATACCTGCACCGCTGAGTCTGAGCGAGATCGTTCGGGTTCCTTTACCACATACGTAAAGGTTGAACAGTATGCCTTTTACCCTGATCTGTGACTCGCGCTTCGGTATTGTCCGTCGAATTGAACGGTATCCCCTGCCGGATCATATGCCGAGTGGGCTCATCTGCATCGTGGCACAGCTTGCCGATACAACCCGCTTTTGCGCATGGTCGAGTGATCCTACGACAACAGGTTGTGTCTGGTGGGATGAGACGGCAGCACAGCACGCAGCGCTTGGCGAAGCTATCGAACGGTATTGCGGCAATCTTGTGCCAGGTAATCTGCTGCATGCAAGCTATACCGAGTGTGTGATGGCTGGTTATGCTGCGCTTTCACCGGAAACGGTTACATTGTTTTCCGATCAGCAGTATCGGAGAGCCGGTTTTCCCTTCACCCGCCTAACAGATACATCTCCAATTCATTGGATTACTGGTCAGGAAATGGCAACAGGGACAGACCGCCTGGTACCTGCTGCACTGGTGTATGTTACCTACCCGCGCATTGATGGGCCAACCCGCACTGCGCTGCTAACCAACCCGCCCATTGCCGCAGGTATTGCGGCAGGGCCATCACGTGAAGCAGCAGAGTGTGCGGCGCTCGAAGAGTTGATCGAGCGTGATGCCGTTACCGTAGCCTGGCTTACACAAATACCATTGCCTCGGATTCAATTACCGGACGATCTCGCAGCGCTTATGCGCGGCCCTGCGGGCATGCTGCAGACAACAGCCGTACTTTTCCCAAACCCATATGATGTTCCGGTGCTAGGCACTTTTGTGAGCGATGCCACAACCGGCATCATCACCCTTGGTACTGCCTGCCGCCCCAATGCGCGTGAGGCGCTGCACAAAGCCTATGCTGAAGCCGTTCAGTTACAGATGGTTGCGCGCACCCTAGACGATCCGCAGAGTACACTCATACAGACAGCCCAACATCATCGTGGACCGCTCAAGCCGTGGCGTAGCGACCGAGCATATCTACAATCCTACCGTACAGACTGGAGCGATGTCACCGATCTGCTTTGTCAACTTCAACTGTACCTGGACCCCGCAATGCGCAACCATTTAGCTGCCTGGCTCATTCCCGGCCCTGTTGTTACGCTCGATGAGATCTCCGGTGCACCTACGCGTTCACGCAAACTTTATCTTGAACGCTTCCTGGCACAAGGTATCGCCCCAATCTCTGTAGACGTGACCACACACGATATTAAACCGCTTGGTTTGACAGTTGTTCGCGTCGTTGCACCAGGCATATGTGTGAATACTCCAGCAGCTTTCCCCACGTTACATGCACTTCATCAGCGCACCAAGGACACCCATTCTGAGTTCAAGCAAGCCCCACCGCTCCCCTATGCGTAACAAAAGAGAGCAAGAGCGTACATATCGCACTTGACAACATGAACGTGCTTCGGTATGATCACGCACGTCAATGATATAATCTATCAAATAAGAACGACTGAATGATCCACGATCATGTCAGGTACTGGTGTCACCTTACTCCTGTAGGGCCGAGTCTATGGTGGATCTTGTCTTTCTTGGCAGCGCGCTCCCTGATGCGTTGCTAGTCGCAGAACTTGTACATGCAGGCTACTCGCTCACCCTTACCCAACATCTTGAGCCAAAATCCAGCACTGGTCAACATCGTGGAACACTTATCATTGTAAGTCTTGAACCTGATGCGATGGATAGTGGCGGCTTCCGGCAACCGCAGCACCTCCAGCAGCCCTGGATCGCCTGGAACCGCACCGACGATGCAGAACTGGCCTTACAAGCTTATGCTGCCGGAGCATTAGCAGTTCTCCCCCGCCGGCTAACAGCAGCTGTGCTTATCAAGACCCTTACGACTCTCCGTGGAGTACCCATAGAGTCACGTACGTCGCATCGTGCATTTGTGACAGCCCAGCAGTGTTATCGACAGGGAGCGCTTATCCCCCTAGAGACAGACCATATTCTGACGATCATCCGTGGTGTAGTGGCACATATTATGGTACGCACCGACGGCAGCGAAGCGCTGATCGGCTTATCCGGGCCGCGGCAGGTCATCCTCGCGCATCCCGACGATGACTGCGCGCTTCAATTCCTTGCGCATACCGACGTTGTTGCGACCATACAGCCCTGGCAGGACGTTGTTTCTAACCCACGGTTTACCGAACAATTACGTACCCGTATCCATCTGATGGAAGCCTGGTCAGCGATACAGGCGCGTCCCCATATTGACCAACGGATTATCGGTTTGTTGAGTCTCCTTGCTGAGCAATTTGGCACGCCACACGACAATGGGGTTCTGATTAACGTACGGCTCACCCACGCGCAGCTTGCCGCTGCGATTGGCGCAACCCGCTCGACGGTTACGCGTTTGCTTGGTGAACTGCGCCGGCGTAGCCTCCTCATGACGATTGGCAAAGGTGAGCACGAGCGTTTTTGTCTTCCCTATTGGCGGAATGGGCAGCATGTGCGCGAACTGCACGCAACGACAATCAAAAGGGTAAGGGAATCCTCGTGACTATTTGGAAAGAATCGAACCACGGTACTTCGCCGTTTCCAGCGATGACGCCTGCAGGATCATCGGTGTGGTAGCCTGCCCCCTGCTTCCGCAGCCTATGCTCGCGCAGGAGTGCATCGAGCCATGCGGCATCTTCTTCGCCAATCGGTGAGCGCTATCTTATACCAATTGGAATTGAACAAGCCGCATGCGCACGCTCATCAGAGCGCATCACAACGCTATCGCAGCAATCTTCAATCCAAAATCTACAATCTAAAATGGTATTAGTCCCACAGGCTATGGCAGCACGGCGTACAAGGCGATGCTTGCCGCAGATAGGAGAACAGCGCTCTGGCGCTGGTTGTTGCTCTTAAGCATGCTGGCGCTTACCGCCCGCTCGTACAGAGCAGCACCGGCGCGCCGCTCAGCATCCAGGAAACAACGGCAGATTCCCGCGTCATTCGACAGTCCTGGATGAAACACACCATCCGCTGTTCCCGCAGCGGATCGTGGCGCTGGGCGAAGAGAGTTTACTGGCATGCTGACAGTTGGATCGTGAACGGGATCGTAGCAGAGTCCGTGATGCACCTTCCTGGCATGATTGGTTTGTGACGCTCCAATCCTACCCGAGAAAGGTGTTTTCAACTTTGTACATACCCTAAACGAAGTCGACCTGATCTGGCACAGGGCTTACGATCTTGAGCGTGATGTCTATGCTATATCTAGACCACAAGTAAACATAAGGAGACAACAACCGATGGATATCCATACCCTCCGCCGCTACGTCGCAGCACGCGACGCCATCAGCATGATGGAAACAATCGATGTGACCACCGGCGTGCGTTCGGTGTTGCGCGAATTCGATTACGTCATCGAGGCGCCGAATTGGACGTGCGATGGCCGATTTCTGGTCTACAACAGCGGCGGGCGCATCTACACTTATGAGATTGCCACGGGGTCTGTGCAGCAGATCGACACCGGCTTCGCCATCGACTGCAACAATGACCATGTCCTCTCCCCCGATAACACGCAGATCGCTATCAGCCACTTCACCTGTGAATCGGCGTGATCCCATATAGCCCACTGGCTGCAGGACGGCTGACGCGCGACTGGACGCCGGACAGTTCCCTGCGCGCCCAAACCGACCAGATCGCAGTCAATAAGTACGACGCAATGGCGGACACCGATCGCCAGATCGTGGCGCGAGTGGCTGAACTGGCAGAGAAGCATGGCGTGCTGCGTTCACAGATTGCGCTGGCCTGGTTGCTGCAAAAGCCGCCGGTTGTTGCGCCCATCATTGGGGCGACGAAGATCTCCCATTTGGAAGAGGCAGTCGGCGCGCTGGCAGTGAAGCTGACGCAGGAAGAAGTGGCATACCTCGAAGAGCCCTATGTCCCACATCGCATTGTGGGTCATCAGTAGATCGAGACGGTGGAATGTTTTACGAACAAGGAAGACTGTCATGTTGAGGTACAATAGCACAATGTCATATGTGACAGCCCTTCCTGCGGCGATGTTCCATTCAGAATTCGTCGCGTTGCATGGTGATCGTCTGAAAGGATAGAACCGACCATGACCGTCATCCATGATCCGCCATCGTACTGGCAGGCGACGGCGTCTGCCCCGCTGTGTTCTCTTGATCTACCCGCAACGTCGGACGTCGTTGTGGTCGGCGGCGGTTTTTTGGGAGCGGCAACCGCGTATTTTCTGGCGCGCGCCGGTGCTGCGCCGCTTCTGGTCGAGCAGGTGGCGCCAGCATACGGTGCAACAGGACGCAATGGCGGGTTTCATGTCGTCGGCACGGCAGAAGGGTACGCCGATGCTGTTGAGCGGCTGGGACGCGAAACGGCGCGTGCGATCATGCAGATCACCCTTGATAGTCGTGCGCTCTTACGACAGGTGCTCGACGAAGAACAGATTGCCTGCGACTACCGCGAACCAGGGCATCTGAACCTGGCGTTGGGCGAGGCGCAGTACGCCGATCTGCAACGCCACGTTGCTGCACTGCACGCCGATGGTTTCGCTGCTGACCTCCTTGATCGCCAGCAGACGCAGGACCTGATCCGCACACCGTTGAGCGAAGAAATCACAGGATCGCTGTATGGCGCGGAAAATGCGTTGCTCCATTCGGCGCGGCTGGTCTATGGGTTGATTGCGGCAGGGCAACGCCACGGCGCACGCATGGCGATTGCACGGGTCGAACGGTTCATCGCGCATAATGGATATGTGCGTGTTGTGACCAACCGCGGCGTTGTGGAAGCGGCAGCAGTCGTGGTGACGGTCAATGCCTGGACGCGCGACCTGATCCCCTCGATGCGCGACCTGATCGTTCCGGTACGCGGTCAGGCGCTGTCGTATGCACCGGTTCCACGAGTGTTCGATCAGGGGGTTGGCGCATCTGTGACCCCTACCGGCGAGTACTGGCATCAAACGCCTGATGGCGCCATTGTGATTGGCGGATGCCGCGCCTGTGCTCCAGGGCGTGATGTTGGGGTCACGGAAACGGTCCCAACCCCAGAAGTGATATCTGCTATCGAACAGATTCTGCCACGCCTCTTTCCGCGCCTCGAAGGGCTGGACGTCACGCGGCGCTGGGCGGGTTTGATGGCGTTCACCGCCGACTATGCGCCGATCGCCGATGCTGCGCCGGACATGCCGGGCGTGTGGCTGGCGGGTGGATTCTGCGGTCACGGGATGCCATTCGGGATGCGGTTCGGTCAGTTGCTGGCGGAAGCAGCGCTCACTCATACGACGCCGGCTGCGCTGGCGCCGTTCCGGATAGCGCGCCCGACACTGCAATCACGGTATCATCTGCAATAACGAACACATGATCACCTGGAGCCGGGGTTATCACTTTTGCGCCGGTAAAACTGCCGAACGCCGGCAATACTCCAATCTGTGCGCCAAACCAGAAGCAGGGGAGGGTGATGCGCTGTTTTCCGGCACCGGTCAGACGTGCAGCAGGGTGAAGGTGGCCGGCAAGTGTGTAGCCGCTGGTGTGGATGTCGGGATGGTGGCACAGTGTAAACGGAGGCATAGAGCACGGTTCGTCAACACAGGTGATACCCCACGCTTCTGGTGGATCGCCGGCGCGCGCATCGTGGTTGCCGCGCACCAGGATCAGGTCGAGATCGGCGTGACGTTCCCGCCACGCCGCAACTGCGGCAAGGGTCGAGGCAGTGCGTCCGATGCGCGCGTGCAACAAATCTCCCAGAATAATTACCGCACGTGGATTGCAGCGGACGACAAGCCGGCTGAGGCGATCGAGATCGGCAATGGTTGTTTCTTCCGGCACGGCGATGGCTGCTGCCCGAAATGCGCCTGCCTTGCCAATGTGTGGATCGGCGATCACGAGAGCGGCAGCATTTTTCCAGAAGAGCGCACGTTCCGGGAATAACCACACCTCTTCTCCGGCAAGCGAGAAGATGGTCTTATCGGACATGTGTGACATTGAATCTCATCTTGAACGATTGTCTCGGATTGCACATCGGCTGATGACCGTACACACTGGCGCCTCTGTTGCGTCACCTGCCTGCTATGGTATCATACGAATAGCGAGTGATGCGCTTGTGACGGCACAGTATCGAGCCAATGATCGACTCTCCTCCACAACCGCCTTCACGCTGGCAGATGGCGCGCAGCCTGGTATTGCGCTGGCTGGTGACATCGCTGGCGATTTTTGTGGCCATCCAGGTCGTGCCTGGTATCGAGTTCGTCGGTCCTGGCTGGGAAATTGGACTGGTCGCCCTGGTGTTCGGTCTGGTGAACACTGCGTTACGTCCCATTCTCACCATGCTGACCTGTCCGCTGGTCCTTCTGACGCTGGGACTGTTTACGCTGGTGATCAATGCGGTTTTACTCTTGCTCACAGCGTATATCGCCGGAGGTCTGGGGGTGCAGTTTCGCGTCGACAGTTTCTGGTCGGCATTCCTGGGCGGTCTGGTGATCGCGATTGTCAATACGCTGCTCCTCTGGCTTGCGGGAGAAGCGCCGGTGCGCATCATCGTGCGCAACAACGGGCCTGACCATTAAAGAGGAAACCGGCCGTCATAACGACGACCGGTGAGGATAAGAGAGGACGAATGAGGGCGGCGTTGGGGATGTCCGGTTGGGCGTCTGCCACGCCCTCGAGACGACCGCCGCTGTCGTCTGCTCTTGCATAAATATAACGTGGCTCCTGTTTGAAAGGTTGCAATTGTTGGTGAGGGTATCCTGAGAAATAGATGAGATAGAGATGAAATCGGGCGTGCTCCATTCTGCTGTATTTTCTCCGCTCCCCCCTGGCGTCATTCGTCCGCGCGGCTGGCTGGAGCGCCAGCTGCGCCTCCAGGCAAACGGCTTGAGCGGACATCTCGATCGGTTCTGGCCCGATATTGCGAACAGCGCCTGGATTGGTGGTCATGCTGAGGGATGGGAGCGCGGTCCCTACTGGCTCGACGGCATGGCGCCACTGGCATATGCGCTCGACGATGCCCGCCTGATTGCCGGTGTAACGCGATGGATCGACGTCATTCTCGAACGCCAGCACGAAGATGGCTGGCTCGGACCGCGCCACGATACCAGCGATGCGCGGCGCAAACCGCTCGATCCCTGGCCCGTCTTTGTGCTGTTGAAGGCGCTGAGCCAGTTTCAAGAGGCAACCGGCGATCGGCGGGTGATACCGGCAATGCTGCGTTTCCTGCAGCGTCTTGATACGCTGCTCGATGAGCAGTCCCTCTTCGACTGGGGTCGCTACCGCTGGGCAGATCTCATCGTGACCATTCACTGGCTCTATGAACGCACCGGTGAAACGTGGTTGCCTGCACTGGCGGAAAAAGTGTATCGCCAGGGGTTCGACTGGCGCACGCACTTCGAACGGTTTCCCTACCTGTCCAGACAACAGCGTGACGCCATCTATCCGTCAGCGCCGCTCCCCGGTTGCACCTTTCGCCTCGATATGGCGTCACACGTGGTCAACAATGCGATGGCGATCAAAGCGCCTGGTGTCTGGTATCGTCAGTCCGGCGACCTCCGCGACCGTGACGCCGTCTGGCGCATCATCGGCGCGCTCGACGCCTGTCATGGGCAGGTGAACGGTGTGTTCAGCGGAGACGAGCATCTTGCCGGTCTCAACCCGTCACAGGGAACCGAGTTGTGCGCTGTGGTCGAGTATCAGTATTCTCTCGAGACCCTCATCGCCATCCTTGGCGATCCGCGTCTGGCGGATCGCCTGGAACGGATCACATTCAACGCTCTGCCGGCTGCATGGGCGCCCGATATGTGGTCGCACCAGTATGTGCAGCAGGTCAATCAGATTCGCTGTGCAATCATTGAAGATGCCCTCTACACCAATAATCGCGCCGACGCCAACACTTTCGGTCTGGAGCCAAATTATGGGTGTTGCACAGCAAATATGCATCAGGGATGGCCGAAGTTTGCCACTCATCTCTGGATGCGCACCCTGGACGATGGGCTGGCTGCTATCGCCTATGCGCCCTGTGCGCTGGCAACGATGGCTGGAGGGAGCAACGTGCGCGTGTCGGTCGAGACGGATTATCCTTTCAATGAGACCGTCCACATTGTGGTAGAAAGCAGTGATGCTGTACGTTTTCCGCTCCTGCTCCGCATCCCGGTATGGGCGACAGACGCTGCGCTCTCGGTCGATGGCGCCCTTGAGATGGTTCATCCGGGAACATTTCATCGCATCGAGCGCATCTGGGATGGTGTCACCGCCATCGAACTCCGACTGCCGATGCAGGTGACAGTTGTACGTCGTCCAGGCGGCAGCGTTGCGATCGAGTACGGACCGCTGGTCTGTGCGCTTCCGATCGGTGAGCGCTGGCAGCGCATCGTCCCTGATGCGCAGGGACGGTACGCTGCCGGTGAGCGGTTGCGCCCGCACTGCCCGCCCGACATTGCAGCGCGTCTGGGTGACTGGGAAGTGTTGCCGACCACGGCGTGGAACTATGGGCTGGAACTGGATATGGAGCATCCAGAACACTCTATCCGCGTTATTCATCATCCGGTCGGCGAGCGCCCCTTCTCGCCCGAAGGGGCGCCGGTTACGTTCTATGCCCGTGGGAGGCGCATTCCGACGTGGGGTGAAGAGTGTGGCGCTGCAGCGCCGCCGCCCCCGGCGCCGGTCCGCGTCGATACTCCGCTCGAAGACGTGCGCCTCATTCCATACGGATGCACGAACCTGCGCATTGCTGAATTTCCGTTGTGCGCAGGAGCAGGCGATGAGTAATCCCATTTTAGATTGTAGATTTTGGATTGGAGATTGCTGCGATAGCATTGCAATGCGCTCTGATGAGCGTGCGTATGCGACTTGTTCAATTCCAATCTGAAAGACCATATGAGTCGCCGGGCAGGTCGTGGCAGAGCACGGTACAACCGTAGCGCTTACCGATCCTCGGATTTGCGGCGCGCGCGCTGTTTTGCCGCCAGCAGTCGGGCAAACTGTTCCTCTGCATCGGCCGATGCGCCTGAACGCTCTCGAGACGGTCTGGTCTGAGACCCGGCAGCGCTGGACTCCCGGGCAGGCTTTGGCTTCTCCGACGGAGGCGGGGATGGTTGATGGGGCTGTACGGCGGCAGACGGCGTCGCAGGCTGGTCAGGACTGGTGTCGCTGCGCGCGACTGACGAGCGTGCCATGGTCGCGCGGCGTTTGGCAGCGCCGAGTCGTGTCATCGTTGCAGCAGATTGCGGGAGCGGAACGGGGGAACGCCGCCGCCGGCGGAACCGTTCCAGCCAGGGCGCCACATCCTCCATACGCAGCATCACGCGCCGCACGGCAATGTCGAGGGGCCAGAGCACAAGCGCCAGCCAGAGGAGGGGAAACCCGATCTCACGCACGGAACCAACATTCTGGTTGGGTGAAACAAATGCAGTTTCAGGAGGAGGATCGATCCGTCCGCCACTGATGCCTGCGACCTCGGTGAGCAATGGCAGATTTGCGCGCTGTGCGCTGTATTCCAGCGAGTAACTGACCACAATGCCGGTTACAGCAACGCCGATCTGCCGTCCTTCCGCATCGGCAGCTGCCACCTGCGCCAGGTATACGCCCGGCGACGATGTATCGACAACCGCGCGATACAGTCCCGGGCCAATCTGCTGAAACTGAATCGCTGTTCCCTGATTCTGCGGATCGACGGCACGTCCTGCAATCACCAGATTGTTGAGCGGCCGTCCCTGTTCATCCAGAGCAGTCAATTCCAGAAATGCGCGTGGGCCGGCGGCAGTCGCACGGAGTTCAAGCGACCCACTTTCACGCGGCGGAAGCAGCAGATCGGCAAGCCCGCCGGCAAAGCGTGGAAACTGCTCCCAGGCGATCCAATCGCGCGCCCAGCGCCCATGCGTGTCGCTCGTCCAGGCGACGACGCGCCCCAACCCATACTGCCACTGCGCCAGTAATGGTTTGCCATCGGGTGTAAACAGCAACGTGCGCGCCGCTTCACGCACTTCCGTGCCATTGTAGCCGTAGAGCGGCGGCAGCCCGCCCAGACTGCGGATGACCGGCGACGGAAGCCCTGCCTGCGGTTCAATGCGCTGCTCGACAATGTCGCGCCCGGCGACGACAATCGTCTCCTGCAGAAAGATGCGCGGCACATCTTCGACTCTGGTCACCCTGTAGAAACGTCCGCCGCCGGCGTTCGCCACATCGACCAGATTGGGATTGGCGTCTTCGCCAATGGCAACCGTTGAAATCGTGATGCCGGCTGCGCGCATCTGCGCGATCAAATCGCTGTAGTTGCTTTCCGCAAAACCATCGGTGAGCAGGATAACGTGCTTGATCTTTGCATCAGCCACCGCCAGCGCCTGCGCTGCCTGTTCGATGCCTGGCCGGATATTCGTGCCGCCGCCGATTCCGAACGAACCAAGCGCCCGTTCGATCTCGACCACCGAGGGCAATCGTTGCAGCGGCAGCACCCAGTTCGCTGTGTCATCGAACACAACCAGTCCCACCTGGTCGATCGGGGTCAAACCGAGGCTCGCCTGGTAGACTGCTTCTTTAGCGAGGTCGAGCCGGTTGCGCCGGCTTCCCCCCACCACTTCCGACATGCTGCCGCTGCGATCAATTACCATCACCAGCGCCAGATCGGGTTGTATCGTGGTATCGAGCGGATCGAGCAGCACCGGCAGCACTGGTTCCAGCGGTGTGCGCCGATACCCGCCGGCGCCGAATGAGTCGAAGCCGCCGACCATGGCGAGTCCGCGTCCGAGTTCACGCACATAGACAGGCAGCGTCTCCATCAGTGCGCGTGGCATGTCACGCGCGGACGTATCGACAATCATCACCCCGGCATAAGCGCCGAGCTGGTCGAGAGTGACCGGCGCCCGATCAGGCGGGAGAACGTCCACACGCACCTCGGCGGCGCGCAGCGCGTTGCGCAGACTGGCAGCGCGCGCCTCGTCGGATGCAATCAACAGCAGGCGCGGCGGTCCCAGCACTTCGGTGAACGCCGCGCCCCGGTTGTTCTGCGGCTCGGTGTCGCCATCGGCGTCGAGGCGCACTTCGAGACGGCGAAACCCGGTTTCGCCCGACGGCGCGCGAATATCGATCGCGCTCGATCCTTCAGGAATGGACAGTTCCTGCTCGCCGATCAGTTGTCCATCGACGAAGGTTTGCAGGCGCCCGCTGGTGGCATAGTTGGACGCGATATTCGCCTGCAGCACGAGGTCCTGCCCTTCACGCACGACAGCTGGCGCGCTGAGCCCGGTAACGATCGCATCAGGACCCTGTTCGCCCGGCAGGTAAACGACGTCGATCGGCACGTTCCGAATAGCCGCAAGTTGTGCAGCGTCCGCCACACGCCCGGCGTTCTCGCCGCCATCCGAGATGAGCACCAGGCGCTTCTGCGTTTCCGCCGGAAAGAGCGCCAGCCCGAGTTGCACTGCTTCTTGCAGGTTGGTGCGCGTCGTAATCGGAACCGATGTCAGGCGACTCAGCGGACCGATCGGTCCGGGAGCACGCTCAACCAGCGCATTTTCGCCGAACACCACAATCGCCGCCTGGTCGCCAGGCGGCATGGCAGTCAGCGCATCGTTGACATACTGCAGCGCGCGTTCGCGTTGTACTGGCGTCATCGAGTCCGACACATCGACCAGGAACACGGTTGTCAACTCCCGCACCGGCAGGACAACCTGCGTACCGGCGAGCGCCAGTGTGAGGGAAAGAAGGATGATGCTGCGCAGCGCCAGGCTCGACCAGAAGCGCCACGGCGCCAGACGACGCGGCGTGAACAGCGTAAATGCCCACAGCGCCGGGAGCAGCGCCAGGAGTGCGAGTGCGAGGGGTGTGATGAACGAGAGGCGAATCATGGTTTCAGTATACCATGCGGAAACTGCTTCTGGCGTGTTGTTGCCTGTTATCTGTTGATAATCAAACCTTTCTCTAGAGCGCGTGGCAAGTATGATATAGTGACACAGCAGGGTTGATCGCCCGGGCAAACGATATATCGATGAGGATAGACCAATGGCTGTCACGCGCTCACAGCCCCCCGTTTCAGAGCAGGAGCCGCATCCCAGCGGCGACAATCGGTTCAGACTGCTCGAAGCCACGATGAAGAAACACCAGTATCGCCCAGACGCGCTGATCGAAGTGCTGCACCGCGCGCAGGAACTGTTTGGCTACCTTTCGACCGATCTGTTGTTCTACATTGCTCATAGCCTGCATCTGCCGCCAAGCCGGGTGTATGGCGTGGCGACGTTTTACCACTTCTTCTCGCTGGCGCCGAAGGGCGAGCATTCGTGCGTCGTCTGTCTCGGAACCGCCTGCTATGTCCGTGGCGCAGCAGCCATTCTCGCTGCTGCCGAACAGATGCTGGGAGTCAGGGCAGGGCATACCACGCCCGATGGTCAGCTGTCGCTGGAAACAGCACGTTGCCTGGGCGCCTGCGGCATTGCGCCGACTGTGGTGTTCGATGGCGCTATTACCGGTCATCAGACGCCTGAACAGGTGCAGGTCTGGCTGGAGCGCCTGGTTGGGGGGAGGGGTGGTTGATTTTAGATTTTTGATTTTTGATTTTAGATTCTGATTCCTGTTGCTTGATTGCAGGTGTTTGTCTCTTGATTTTCGATTGTCGATTCTTGATTTTTTGGTTGTCGGTTGTTGATTGTTGATTGTTGGTTCTCGGTTCTTAGAGCCTATCCGAAAAACCGCATCCTGAGTAGCGCGAAGCGCGTATCGAAGGGGCGGTTTTTCGACACCCTGTGTTATTCGGATAGGCTCTAAGTTTCTGGGTCTCGCTATGGATCTGAGTGACTTGCTGGCAATTGCCGAACACGAAAACGCAATGCGACGACCGATCTGCATTCGCTGCTGTACGGCGCTCGGATGCCAGTCGGCGGGCTCGCTGTCGTTGAAGCAGCGCCTTGAGGAAGCAGTTGCCGAAATCGATCGCACTGACATCGAGGTGATCGGCGTCGGCTGCATGGGGCTGTGCGGTCACGGTCCGCTGGTGCAGGTCGATCCGGAAGGCGTGCTCTACGAGCACGTACACGCCGCCGACGCCCCTTCGATCGTCGCGGCGCTCGACGGCGGCGAGGCGACGGCGCCACATGGCGATCCGCACCACCCCTTCTTCACCCTGCAGAAACGGGTCGTCCTGGAAAACAGCGGCATGATCGACCCGGAACGCATCGAGTCGTACATTGCTGCCGGCGGCTATCAGGCGCTCTACCGCGTCCTCCATGATATGACACCAGCGGAAGTGATTGATGTCGTCACCCGCAGCGGTCTGCGCGGGCGTGGCGGCGCCGGATATCCAACCGGTCTGAAGTGGGCGACGGTCGCCAAAAGCCACGGCGATCGCAAGTATGTCGTCTGCAACGCCGACGAGGGCGATCCCGGCGCATTCATGGACCGCAGCATCATCGAGAGCGACCCGCACAAAATCCTCGAAGGCATGGCGATTGCCGCTTATGCAGTCGGCGCCGATCAGGGGTATGTCTATGTACGCGCCGAATACCCGCTGGCGATCCAGCGTCTGCAACGCGCGATTGCGCAGGCGCGGCGGCTTGGGCTGCTCGGTGCGCAGATTTTCGACGCCGGGTTCACCTTTCGCGTCGATATTCGCGTTGGCGCCGGCGCTTTCGTATGCGGTGAAGAAACGGCACTTATGGCATCGATCGAGGGCCGACGCGGTCAGCCGCGCCCCCGTCCGCCCTATCCCGCCGAAAGCGGACTGTGGGGGCGACCGACGCTCATCAACAACGTCGAGACCTTTGCCAACATTCCGCCGATCATTCGCAACGGCGCGGAATGGTTCGCCTCGATCGGCGCAGAGACGAGCAGGGGAACAAAGGTCTTTGCGTTAACCGGAAAGATCCGCCACACCGGGCTGATCGAAGTGCCTATGGGAGTCACGCTGCGCCAGATCGTCGAGGATATGGGGGGCGGCGTGCCCGAAGGGAGGGTCAAGGCAGTCCAGACCGGCGGACCGTCCGGCGGGTGCATCCCCGCCGCGCTGCTCGATACGCCGGTCGACTACGAATCATTGCAGCGTGTCGGCTCCATCATGGGGTCGGGTGGCATGGTGGTCATGGACGACGCGACCAATATGGTCGATGTCGCGCACTTTTATATCGAGTTCTGCAAGGACGAGTCGTGCGGCAAATGCATTCCGTGTCGCGCGGGAACGGCACAGATGCTGCACATGCTCGACCTCATTCGCGCCGGTCAGGCGACCGCTGCCGATCTCGCACGGCTCGAACAGCTCTGTGTGATGGTCAAGGAAACCAGTCTGTGCGGTCTTGGTCAGTCGGCGCCAAACCCGGTGTTGAGTACGCTGAAATACTTCCGCGAAGAATACGAGGCATTAGTCCGGGGTTAAGGGGGTCAGTGGGAAGGGAATAACGATGGCTGCGCGCACATTCACGATCAATGATCAACTGATCAGCGCACGGGAAGGGGAAACGATCCTTCAGGCGGCGCGAGACCATGGCATCACTATTCCGACGCTCTGCCACCTCGATGGTGTCAGCGACGTGGGCGCCTGCCGGCTCTGCCTGGTCGAAATCGAAGGCAGCCGCGTCCTGCGCCCGGCCTGTGTGACGCCGGTGGTCGAAGAGATGGTTGTGCGCACCGATACGGAGCGTCTGCGCGCGTATCGCCGCATGATCATCGAACTCCTCTTCGCCGAACGAAACCATATTTGCGCAGTCTGTGTGGCGAACGGTCACTGTGAACTGCAAGACCTTGCGATTGCCGTCGGCATGGATCATGTGCGTTTCGATTACGCCTTTCCACGCTGCGACATCGATATTTCCCACCCGCTCTTCGGGATCGACCATAACCGCTGCGTACTCTGCACCCGATGTGTGCGGGTGTGCGATGAAGTAGAAGGGGTGCATACGTGGGACGTAGCAGGACGCGGCGCTGATGCGCGGGTGATTACAGACATGCGCCAGCCGTGGGGGGAAGCGCGCAGTTGCACATCGTGCGGCAAATGCGTGCTCGCCTGCCCGACAGGCGCAATCTTCCGCCGCGGCGCGACGGTCGGTGAAATGGAGCGCGATCGCAACAAGATTGCCTACATTGTCTCTGCACGCGACCAGCGCTGGTGAGTGCGAGGGTGAAACGTGGACAGACTACGACTGGCGACGATCTGGCTTGGCGGATGTTCGGGATGCCACATGTCGTTCCTCGATCTCGATGAGTGGCTCTTCGAACTGGCGCAACACATCGATCTGGTGTACAGCCCGCTCGCCGATGCGAAGGAATACCCGGAGCACGTCGATGTGGCGCTGGTCGAGGGCGCCGTTGCCAACGAAGACCATCTGCACCTGATCCGGCAGGTGCGCGAGCGAACGCGCCTCCTGATCGCTTTTGGCGATTGCGCCATCACCGGCAATGTGACGGCGCTGCGCAACCCGCTCGGCGATCCGGAGTCGCTGCTGCATACCATCTATGTCGAGCGAGCCGACATGACCGGTTGCATGCCGCACGCTCCCGGCATCGTGCCGCAGCTGCTCGACAAAGTCCATCCGGTGCACAAAATCGTTCCGGTCGATGTCTACCTTCCGGGGTGTCCGCCGCCTGCGCCTCGTATTCGCGCGTTGCTCGAACAGGTGCTTGCCGGCGGCGAGATCCATCTGACCGGACGCGACATGATCAAGTTTGGTTGAGCGAACACAGGACATCTATGAGCCGTCAGATCCTGCTCGATCCGGTCACCCGGATCGAAGGGCACGCGAAGATCAGCATCCATCTGGATGACAACGGCGAGGTGCGGGAAGCGCGCTTCCACGTCACCGAGTTTCGGGGTTTCGAGCGTTTCTGCGAAGGGCGTCCATTCTGGGAAATGCCCGGCATTACGGCGCGCATCTGCGGCATCTGCCCGGTGAGCCATCTGCTGGCGTCCGCCAAGGCTGGCGATGCGCTGCTCTCGGTGACCATTCCGCCTGCCGCCGAGAAACTGCGCCGGCTGATGAACCTGGGGCAGATCGTGCAGTCGCACGCTCTCAGTTTCTTCCACCTCAGCGCCCCTGATCTGCTGCTTGGCTTTGACAGCGATCCGGCGCAGCGCAATGTGTTTGGATTGATGGCCGCCGACCCGACCCTGGCACGTGCGGGCATCCGACTGCGACAGTTCGGGCAGGATATTATCGCCATGCTCGGCGGCAGCAAGATCCACCCGGCATGGGCTGTCCCCGGCGGCGTCCGTTCGGCGCCAACCGCTGCACAACGCGCCGACATCGCTCAACGTCTGCCGGAAGCGCGCGCAACCGTCCTCGATGCACTCCGCCGCTTCAAAGCCCTGCTCGACACACACCGTGACGAGGTAGCGACCTTTGGCAACTTCCCGTCGCTCTTCCTGGGGCTGGTCGGACCCAACGGCGAGTGGGAACACTACAACGGACGTTTGCGCGTGGTGGACGCAGGCGGGGCGATCGTTGCCGACCAGGTCGAACCGTCCTGCTACCGTGACATCATTGCCGAGGCGATCGAACCGTGGTCGTACCTGAAGATGCCCTACTACCGGGCGCGCGGGTATCCCGCCGGGATGTATCGCGTCGGTCCGCTGGCGCGTCTGAACATCTGCACCCGCATCGGCACGCTGCTGGCGGATGCCGAACTGGGGGAGATGCGGCAGCGCGCCGGCGGCATTGCCACGTCATCGTTCTACTATCACTACGCGCGCCTGGTCGAAATCCTGGCGGCGCTGGAGCGCATTTCGCTGCTGCTCGACGATCAGGATCTCGACTCGCCGCGATTGCGCGCCGAGGCAGGCGTCAACCAGTTCGAGGGGATCGGTGTGAGCGAGGCGCCGCGCGGAACCCTGTTCCACCACTATACGGTCGATGAGCACGGCTTGATCCAGCGCGTGAATTTGATCATTGCAACCGGACACAACAATCTGGCTATGAATCGAACGATTGCCCAGATCGCGCGGCATTATGTCAAAGGCGACCGGATCAGCGAAGGCGCGTTGAACCGGGTAGAGGCCGGCATACGGGCATACGACCCATGCCTCAGTTGCTCAACGCATGCTGCCGGAACGATGCCGCTGATGGTGACGCTGGTTGCTGCTGATGGCACAGTGCTCGACGAAGTGCGGCGCTAACAGGTTGCGCACCGATTATACCGGTTATCGTTGATAATGCCGCATGACCATATGCGGTTTCAGGCTTTGTGATGCCAGGCGTAGTATTCCAAAATCAAAATCGAAAATGGTATGATGCCAGCACGCAGGATCGTCATTATCGGATATGGGAATGATCTGCGCGGCGACGATGCAGCCGGTCGCATCGTCGCTGAGCGACTGGCAGCACTGAGCCTGCCAGAAGTGCAGGTTGTATCGACTCCCCAGTTAGCGCCAGAACTCGCAGCGCAGCTGGCGCCTGCCCATACAGCAATCTTCATCGATGCCGATATAAGCGGGTGTGGCAGTGTATGTGTGACCCATGTGCTGTCGAGATCAACCTGGAGTGCGCTGCACCACACGATCACGCCGGAAGGGTTGCTCGCGCTGACGGCTGCAGTCTACGGGCAGGCGCCAGATGGCTGGTTGATCCATATTCCGGCGATTGATTGCAGTCCTGGCGCTTCGCTGTCATTGCAGACGCAGGAAGCGATTGCCAGAGCTGTTGAAATTGCGCAATCGCTCATCGTTCAAGACCATCAACCGTCTGCCAGGGCAGACCTGGTTTAGCGATTGATCTAACCACGCGCGCCCCTGCCAATAGCGCGCTTATTTGAGGTTTATCCCGCCAGATGCACCGCACTTCCGCTTCTGCAGCGACGCCGGTGGCGCGCGGTTCGCGATGCTGCGCTATAATATCAGTCCAGCCTCACGTCTCGGCAACCCACCGAACGCCTGATACTGAAAGCGAACATACGCACACGCAACCAGTGTGGACCACATAAGGGAACGAGCGCTATGACCCCATCATTGAGCATCACCCTGCGCACCCTCACCCCCCTGTGGACCGGCGGCGTGGACGGCGCCTGCGACCGCCTGCATGAGACCGGCCTGATCGGCTCGCTGCGCTGGTGGTATGAGGCGCTGGTGCGCGGTCTGGGCGGGGATGCGTGTGACCCGACCGAACACACATGCACGTTTGACGAGGAAAAGTATCGGAAGTCTCCGGCAAAAGAAGAACGGCAGCGGTTGCGGGATGCAGGCTTATGCGACGCATGCCAGTTGTTCGGCGCAACAGGATGGGCGCGCAGGTTTCGGGTAAGCATCGTTGAAGACTCAACACAGCCGATCTGGAAAGACCCATCCCCACTCAACATCCGTCCACCTGACCGCAATCGAGGATGGCTCCTTCCGCCGGGGCGCATGGGAAGCGTCGCATTGCAGATCACAGGAGAGAACCTGTCTGCCCTTGCCCAACTGTTGTTGTTCATCGAACAGTGGGGCAATCTGGGCGCGAAACCGCAGCTCGGATACGGCGTGTTTCGGATTGAAAATCGTGCTGACATCGAACAGATAGCGCAGCAGAACTGGCAACCCTTGCAGTCTGGCCGCCAGCAGAGTTCTGATCTGCCCGACCTGCGGGATTTTGTATTCTTTTGCTACACCTTCAGACCGGCAAAGACAGACTGGTGGACGCGCGTTCCCGGCATTGAGCGAGTTGCGCAGAAGGTTCAAAATCTTTTCCAGAACTACAACATCGTGCCTGTTTCGCCAGCGTTGAAGAATATCTGGCGCTTCCATCACTGGCAGCCAGACTGGGGAGATCCGAAGGTGTTTTTCGGTCAGTTGCACCCTGAGCGTCGGGGAAGCCGAATCGCCGTGAGCTGGGCTTACCCTCGTGCTGGAGGGGGATGGCAGGTGCGCGGCTGGACGTGGTTAGCAGGTGTAAGGCAGCGAGAGTCCGTCTACGCCATGATCACGAATCAGTCCGTGTGGCGCAACATCTTGCCGGAAGGTGCATTGCATGTCTGGCCTCAAGCCAATGCAATGCCGACGTCAGAAGCAATTGCCCAACGGCTTATGGAGATCAAACCATGAAACGTCTGATCATTCATCGTTTTCGCGGCATTCGTCAGGGTGTCGTCAACGACCTGGGAAAAGTCAACTTCCTGATCGGCCCGAACAACAGCGGCAAATCGGCCATCCTGGAGATGCTCTACCTGAGCGGAACGAGCAGGAGGGAATGCGAGGCTATTCTGGGCGAGCAGGTCTTCCAGGCTACCACCCTTGTGCCAATGGATTTTCTTGGGTATCCACCATTAACCCGTCTGCGGGAGCGACACGGTCTGCCTGCCAGGATGATCGGACCTGAAGCGGCAGTGACCAGTGAAGGCGGCGTTGAAATCACTTTATCGCGCCTGCCCGAGAGCCACAGCCTGCACAATTTCCGCCTGGCAAGTCCCTTACCGGCGCCCGGTGAACCGGATCGAACCTTTCAACGATCTGACCTGGAGCAGATTGCCCTCTTCTCGTTGACACAGCCTGTCGGACTTCCGGCAGACCTGATCCCGTCATCATTCAGTGAACAGGGTGTGGTTCTGGAAGAGAGTCGCTGGCACGCGCTCTGGCATCCTGAGTGGGTCTATCAGTGGGAGCAGCAAGACCCTATTGATAGACTTGCCATCTGGGCCGAAAGCCCGCCCGCTTCTGTTCCATCGCACGTATTGTTCTTCGATGCTCACACGGCATACCGTCATTTCAGTCCTTACTTTGCAAACTGGGCGTATCAGCACATCCCAGACTGGTACGAGAAAATCGCGTCCAGCCTGGTGAGAGTCTTTCCCCTGCTTCAGGATGCAAAGATCGAAATTGTTGATTCTCCTCAAGGACAGGAGGGGAAGACGGGCTATCTTCGGTTTCCAGGTAAAAAGCCCCTTCCCGTGGACTATCTCGGCGACGGCGCTCGCCATGCATTCAAACTCTTTGCTTCCCTGATTGCTCTGGTTGAGACGCGCTCTCCGGATCATCCTGCGCTGTTCCTGTGGGAAGACCCGGAACTGTTCATGCACCCGGCCAGTCTGGGCCGCATGCTGGATGAGGTCTTCCGTCTGATCGCCGATGCACCGGTGCAGGTATTCATCACCACCCAAAGCCTGGAAGTGCTGGCGTGGCTCATTCGAGGTGTGCGGAAAGAGACCCTACCGATCCGTCCATCTGATATACGCACACACATCCTCGGTCTAAAGGATGGACTGCTAAGAGCAGGAGCGCTCATCGGCGAAGGCGTGGCAAACTGGTTTGAATTGACGGGTGATCCGCGTATGGTGGGCGAGGACGAAATGGACTCTCCGCTTGCCTGGTTGCTATACAGTACGGAGAGGTCGGAATGACCAAAGACATTTACATATTTACTGAAGGAGCGACAGAGCGCTGGGTTGGCAAGATTTTGCGAGATCGAGGCATGCTGAACCAACAGGCAATTCCGAAGCCAGCCGACTGGTCCACGCGACCTCGTACCGAACGAGAAGGCTTTCAGCAAGTGCTCGGCGCACTGAAAGGTGCGAATGGTCAACTAAACAACTTGCTCAAGACGATTAAGATAGATAGACCAATACGTGCTCTATTGGTCTTCGACCAGGAAGACAGAAAAAATCCCCAGGACCTTGCCAATGAGGTCGCTCAGGCGTTACGCTGGAATGACCCATTCTGGCAAGACTTCACTTTCCAACCGGTCAACGGGTGGGATAACCTGTTTGAACATCGGTCGGATGAACTGCACCTGATGTTGCACGTCTCGAACGCAGCGGTTGACGGTATCTCCCGCAGAGATTTCGATGGCCACATCCTGCAACTCCTGCAGGGTCCGGCCAAACGGACGATTGCTCAGGCATTCAGGCCAGGAAATGCGCACGACCTTCTTAAGAAAGCAGAAGAGGAAATTCCCCAACTGATGCAGAGTAACAGATTTCCCTGGACGCATGCCAAGTCCTGGCTGTATGCCTACATCACGGTCTTTCAGTTCCGCGGTTCCCACGTTGCCTTTGCTGAAGAAGTCGTTCAGAAGATACCTGAAGACGAACTGAAACGGGTCTTTGCCTCACTCATCGAGGCGTGGCAACGCTTGATCTAAAGATATGTCTGGAGATTTTTATGAATGCTTTCGATTTTCACGCCCATTTTTGCTTTGCCTTATGGGATGGCGCCACGCAAGCCCAGGCGGTTGAGTTCCTGAGCGGCGCATCGTCGAAACCACCCGTCAGAGCAGAGGCGCTGGCAGACTGGCAAGGAGACGACTGGGCGCGTCTTTCGATCCTGGCCCAGGCGGTGGCTACTCCATACAAGGATGCTGCGCGCACAGGATCGCAACGCGGGAAAGATGGAGGCTACAGGTACTGGCTGAAAAATGCTGCGGCAGATTTCATCAATCGGCAGAGACAATTGATGGGGTCGCTGGGCCTGATTCCCAATCTTGACTCGCTCTCATTTCTACCTGCCGGGTCCTGGTGCATTCAGTTCACGTTCACGCTGCGCAAGCCCTGGATCAGCCGCGATGATGATCTCTTCCACGTCCTGGATAACCCCGTGCGCAAGGATAAGGTCTTCAAAGTGCCGGTCATGGCCGCCTCATCGTGGAAGGGTCTGTTGCGCTGGACGCTGATGCACACCCGCCTGGCGCTGAAGAAGGACGCACTGAGCAACTCCGACTTTGCCGGGGAACGCCTGCGTCAGGCCCTGCTTTTCGGCGATGAGCAGGGTGAAGAACCCGGCCAGGTCAGGGGATTTGCGGAGTACGTAGACTCGCTAAAGCCAGAAGCCAAAGATATGTACAGGGAACAAGTGAGGAGTCGCTTCGGAGAAGAAGACAAAGACAATGCACAAGATAAGGCTAATGCGCTGCCCCGCCACAGTGGCCGCCTTTCCTTCTACCCCACCTTCTTCGATGGGATTGATGTCGAAGTCATCAACCCACACTCGCGGGAGACCAGAGCCGGCACGCTGCCGATTTACCTGGAATGCGTCCCGGCTGACGCGACAGGCGCCTTCTCCCTGCTCTACGTGCCCTTTGACCTGATTGGTAAGGACGAAGATACTATCCGCCGGCAAGCCGCCGAAGACCTGCGCGTCGTGGCTGAGGGCTTGCAGGCCCTGTTCCTCACCTACGGCTTCTCTGCTAAGCGGACGAGTGGATTTGGGGTGGCAGAGGAAAACCTGAAACATGGCAGACTGACAATGAACGCGCCTGACATCTCCCCCGCACCCTCTCAACCCGCGCCTGTCGCCTCGACCCAACCGCTGCCGAAGTATCTGGAAGCGCCGGGCAAACTCAAAGCCGAATATCTCAATCCCGATGGCACATTCCGCGAGCGCAGCCAGGCGGAACTGAATGCAATGACCAAATCCCAGCAGCAGGAATACGAGAAGGCTAGAAAATGGTGGGAGCGAGAAGGCAAGGCTCTGGCAGAGTCGCCACAAGCCGAACCGGAAACATCTTCCCCTGCGCCAGAACCGCCTTCTTGCCTGGAACGCGACTTCACTTCCTTCGATGAGTTAAAACAGAAGACGGATGAAGTGGCAAACGCATTCAGAGCAGGAGGCGCCAGATGAGCAACGCACCAGACGCCGCCGTGTTCCCTGATCTCAACCTCACCCTTCAGCATCTGGCCCGTCGCTATGCCGAAGTCGCCCAGGTGACGCTGGACGATAACCTGACGTCGGTTGCTCTGTTTGGGTCTATTGCCCGTGGTCAGGCTAACGCCCGATCAGACATTGATCTCTTCGTGGTGCTCAAAGAGGCGCCGCGTGGAGCGCTGCGACGACGGGCGCTGCTGGAACCGGTGCGCCAGCAACTGACCGCCGACATCGAGCCGTTGTGGGAGCAGGGCATCTACACCGATTTCGTCGAGATCATCCGCAGCGAGGCTGAAGCCCGTCGCTTTCACCCGATCTACCTGGATATGACTTTGGCGGTCGAGTTGCTCTATGACCGCAATGGATTCTTGCGTGATCTGCTGCAAAACGTTCGCCGGCGCCTGGAGGAACTGGGGGCGGAACGGCGTTCGCCGGGAGGCATCCACTACTGGGACCTCAAGCCGAATCTGGCTGCGGGAGAGGCGATTGAGCTATGAACACGAATGAAGGGGCACGATGAGCGAAGACAAACCAGCAGACGTAATCCATACCCTCTCACCTGTCGTGCAGGCGCTGCGCGCCAGCCTGGGCGATGACCTGGTGGCTGTCGCCCTCTTTGGCTCGCGGGCGCGCGGCGAGGCCACGCCGGAAAGCGACTGGGATGTGCTGGTGATTGCCAGGAATCTGCCCGAACGGGTGATGAAACGCCATGCCTTGCTGACAGGACTCGTGCCGGATACATGGCACGGTAGCCTGTCCATCCTGGGCCGAACACCTCAAGAGTTCGAGTCACATCTACCAGCGTTGTACCTGGAGATAGCCCTGGATGGGATCGTGCTCTTCGACACCGACGGGTATCTCACGCAACGCCTGGCGAAACTGCGCGCCGCTATCGAGCGCCTCGGTCTGGAACGCCAGATTGAATGCGGAGAGACCCGCTGGCGCTGGCGACACCCACCCCCGCCAGAGTGGGCGATTGAGTGGGAGTCTGTGCTATGAATCCCTATCAGGAGACTCACCACCGAATGCGAATCGCTCAGGGATTTCAGGAAGAGGCGCGTCAGGATGTCGCTCTCGGACGCTGGCGCTCTGCAGTGGACGACTGTCAGATGGCAACAGAACACGCGGCAAAGGCAGTACTGGCTCTGATCGCTCCTGTAGGACGCACGCACAATCCGGGCAGACAACTTCGCCAGGCTCTGGCAGAAGGCTATCTGAGCACCCACGCCGAAAACGTGCGCGCCCTGGCAGAACGGGCCGAACAACTCGGCCCGGACATTCACATACAGACCGATTACGGCGACGAACAGGCAGGTCTGACCCCCTGGGACTTGTTCGATGAAGCCGAAGCCCGACGCTGCCTGAACATCGCAGAGGAAGCATGTACCTTTGCCCAAACGATTGTTCAGGAGGTTACACGTGAGTGATTTAGAAATACTCAAACAGCACCGCAACGCCCTGCTGCTGGCGGAGGCTGTGGGATGGCTGCACGATTACCGCAAATGCTCGGAAGCGCATCTGCAAACTCTTTCGGCCAACACGACAGGACAAGGTATTCCGCGCAATCAGCTAGCACAAAACCAACCGACTCTATCCACTACTAACCTTCAACTGCTAGGACTTACCCGTTCTCTCACTAATCTTCTTGACGACCGAACATGGCAAAACGATGCGCTAGGTCAATATCTGTCTCGCTGCCACAACACTGCTCACTTCGATAAACAAGAACCCAGTGATGGGAAGCAAAACTATCCGGGCACGCAAATAAGCTCGCCCTTTGGGTTCGAGAGTGCTGTAGCGAGCAATTTGACGAGTAGTATGTGGGGGTTGCCTTGGAGTGATCTGACAAACATTGCTGCACAGCGAAACAATTTGCGAGAAAAGGTTAGTGCGTTGTTTTCCAGTACGGTTGCTGACTCTCGTCGCTCGATCAATGAAATTGACCTGTGGAACTGGGGAGTGCTGGTAGGTGCGCTGTACAAATCGGCGCTTGCAGCCGCTTTGCTGGCTGGCTTGTTTGCACCGCAAATGTCACATTTGCGCTGGCGATTGCTTGGTGTTCGGGTGAATGGATTGGAATACCTGTCTGAGGTGATTCGCGTACCAGATTTGCTAGCCCGAAAAGAAATTTTGTCGGACGCGCTGAATCGCGTGAAGACATTGCTGGAAGAGCAATATCCAATAGCCAGCGAAGTCTACAGGGATGAAAATGGCAGTTTGTATATTGTGCCTGATATTCCAAATTTATTGAAACTTCAAGACGGTTCCGGCAATACTCTGGAAACACTGCTACGACAAGAATTCAGTCGGGGAACGGTAAAAGGAAACGATTCACTTGAACTTCGTGGGGAACTCCTGCCAGATGTAACTTTAGAATCCCAGTCCTGGTGGGGACAAGATCCCAATTGGCCGCGCACGAACAACGATCAACTCGCTGACATCAGCGGGATGTTGTCGAAGACAGTGATACGTTTATCAGACGTAGCAGCGGTTCAGGGCTACTGGCAATCAAGTCAAAACGGTGAAATCTGCCCAGTTTGCCGTCTGCGCCCGCAAGGTCCGGGTCAGAAAGCCAGAGATCGCAAAGTATGTGATGTGTGCGAGCAGCGTCGCGCTGACCGGGCTAAAGATTGGACAAAGAACCTGCATACAACCATCTGGATAGACGAAGTCGCCGACGCCAACGGGCGATTGGCGCTGATCGTGGGCTGCTTTGGGCTGGAACGCTGGCTGGACGGCACGATGGTGCAAACCCTGGTGGTCAACGAGCCGCAGAATGGTCAGGCCGTCACCCAAAACCCCACCTTCGCTCGCCTGCGCCGCATCTGGGAGACCACCCGCAAGTTCTGGCAAGAGTTACAGACCACTGAACTCCCACGGCGCGTCCCTGCCATACAAGAGCGACAGCAGATCACTCTGCAAAGTTGTACTAACCCACAAGGCGAAGATTGCAATTTGGAAGATGCTCATACTTACGACCTTCTGGTGAACGGCGTGCGCGTCAGCGTGGTGTGGGATGGCACGCGCTTCCTTACCGCCGGCAACCTGGCTTACCTGGCAAAGCCTGAGCAACTTGGCAAGCCACTCGATCAACTCCTGACCCCAGGCGCTTCCTTCGATCTGGAAGAGCCGACCGGCTACGGGTCGAAGAACAAAGTCTTAGGAAAGGTCACTGTCCAGAGTGTGCAAACCCTGACCACTCCGTACACCCCCGCCATCCCCCTCCTCACCGAGCCGCGCACCTTCATGGCCCTCGTCCCGGCGGACCGAGCGCTGGAAGTCATTAAAGCCATTCGCTGCAAGTACGAGGTCGAAATGGGCAAGGTGCGCAATCGCCTGCCGCTCACGCTGGGCGCGGTCTTCTTCCCGCGTAAGACGCCCCTGGCCGCTGCCATCGAGAGCGGACGGCGCATGCTGGCGTTTCAGACTGAGAGCCAGGTATGGAAGGTGCAGTCGGTGGTACAAAAGAACGATCCCAACACTCAGGATCATCACCGCAAACAAACCGTCGAACTTACCCTCGAGCGTGATGGGCGGGAAGTGAAACTCTCCATTCCGGTCATGATGGACGATGGCGCCACCCTCGACGTCTGGTACCCCTACTGGCGCGTGAGAAGCAAACACTCCAAGGGTCGCTGGTTCAAATTCACAGGGGGTTGCTGGGTGCACATCTGCGAGTTACAAAAAGACGATTTCGTTCGTTTCACCCCTTCCACCTTCGACTTCGAGTACCTCGACACCACCGCCCGCCGCTTCGAGGTCACCTACCAGAGCGGCCAGCGCCGCGACCCGGCGAAGCGCCAGCGCCCCTACCTGCTGGAAGAACTGGACGGGCTGAACGCAACGTGGGAGGCAGTGCGCTGCCTGAGCAAATCACAAATCTACGCCCTCGATGCGCTGATCGAGACCAAACGCCAGGAATGGGCTAAGCCGATCGGCCTGGAGGCGCTGCGCCTGCCCGCGGACGATCCCTTCCGTCAACTGGTGCGGGACGCACTGCACGAAACCGGCCTCTCCCCCGACCTGGAATCCGCTGCCCTGCGCGGCTGGCTGCGCGATGCGCTGGAATTGCATCTGGAAATCTTGAAGGAATAACCTTGCAACTGTTGGAGACTGCCCGATGAGCAACTCATACACCCTTGAGCGTTTCCTCTTGATCGCACTTGATCCCGTCCATGTGGGCACAGGCGGTTACCGCCTGGGGCGCGTAGATTTGAGCATCGTCCGCGAGCCGGGCACCAACCTGCCCAAAATTCCCGGCACCAGTCTGCATGGAGCTGCGCGCTCCTACGCCGCCATGCGTTACGGGAAGCCGCAATGCGCCGGACAGAAAGGGCATTGTGGTCAAGCCACCTGCCCCATCTGCTACACCTTCGGCACCGTGCGCGGCGACCAGGGCGACCAGGGCGGCAACGCCGGCGCAGTAAGCATCTCCGACGCCCGCCTGCTGCTCTTCCCCGTTCACTCCATGGCCGGCCCGCTCTGGGTCACCAGCCCGATGACTCTGCGCGACGCTGGCGTGGATGGGCAAACCGTGAGCGAAGACAAAGCCCGCTGGCCGAACGCACTGAGCCAGAACAGCCAACTCAACTTCGGCTGGCTGATGCTGGCGCGCGAGGACAACGACTGGCAGCTCCCGAACGGAGCGCTGAACGGCATTCCGGCGGACATCCGCCAGCGCGTCGTTCTCGTCTCCGACAAACTCTTCTCCCAGATCGTCAACTCCAACCTGGAAGTGCGCACCTCGGTCAGCATCAACCCCGCCACCGGCGCAGCCGAAGAAGGCGCCCTTTTCACCTACGAAGCCCTGCCGCGCGCCACGGTGCTCTGGTGCGATGTGGTGGAGGATGATTACCAAAAGAACTTTCCCAAAAATGACCAGAAGGCGCAGCAATTTCAGCATACTCGTCCCCTCGACGTGGCGCGCGCCGGCTTCGCCCTGGCTGCATACCTGGGCGTGGGCGGCATGGGCACGCGCGGTTTCGGGCGGATCAAACTTCTGAACGGCGCGGCGCAATCAGACCAGAATACGTCAGACTCCACCCCTGCACAGGAGGCCAGCCATGCATAACCTGGATCAACTCGCTGCACAGACGGCTCAGCAAATCGTCAAGGACGCCGCCTCTGCCAGAGACCTGGACATCCTCGCCACCAAAACCCTGGGCGTGCTCCAGGAGAACGGCGTCTATGCCGCTGCGCTCTTTCTGGAGTCGCGCGGAAAGAAAGAACAGGAACTGGCGCAGAACATCAAGCAAAGGCTGTTTGAACTGCCACAGAAGGCGATTCAGATCCAAATCCAATCGCTGCAGGACATCGTCGACAGGATCGCCAGCGACCTTGATGCCCTCCTGCTGGTCAAACAACTCTGGGAGCAGACCCTGATCTACGTCCGCTACGGGGCGAAAGCCAGACAGCAGCAGGGCGAACAGACCTCTGCCCAGCGTTCGTGAGGTGCGCCATGGACTGGACGATGTATCGCGTGACTCTGCGCCTGCTCTCACCGTTGCACGTTGGCTATCTCAAACAGGGCAACGTTCAACGCACCCGTCCTTACGTCACCGGCCGGGCGCTGTGGGGCGCCCTCACCGCTCGCCTGACGCGCGACAGTGGTTCAAACGATTACCAGCGCATGGGCAGGCAGGTCAATGACACCCTGGCTTTCTCCTACTTCTTCCCCTCTACTGAAAAGGAGGAAGTGATCCTCTTCCCCTGGGATAACCCGGACGAATTCGCCTGGCACTACCTCCACGCCTACGCCTCCACTGCCCTGGACTACAGCCGCAACGCAGCGCTGGAAGGCAGCCTTCACGAAACGGAATACATCGCGCCTGTCACCCGCGAGGGCGAGCCGGTATATCTGGTGGGGTTCATTTTTGAGAACAGCAACTGTTCCCTGAAATGGAAAGACGCGCTGAAGTTCCTGCCACTGGGCGGCGAGCGCACCTACGGCTGGGGGCAACTTCGTATGGAGGGAGAACCTAAGTGTCCCGGATCGTTCTGGCCCGACTGGGAAGTAGACCTCAACCAGAGCCGTCCACTCCTCCGGTTCACAGGAGCGTCATCCCGCGCCTATGCTCACATGAAGGCAACCGGCGTGGCTGCGCAGGGGCTGATCGAACCGCTGGTTGGGCGGGAAACCCGGCAGGCAGACAGTCATGGCGAAACCCTCTCGCAGGCGGTCGTCTGCTGGGTCCCAGGCGCATCGTTAGCAGGTCAGGCGTCGCTGCAGATACGTGACAATGGCATCTGGGAAGTGGTGCAGGAGCCGTGATGCACGGTAGCCACGCCGTTTCCTGGGGTTCCAATGTGAACATAGCCGGCAGGAGCACAGCCGGCATGTCTCCATGCCGGCTCCAGACAGCAGCCGCCAGACCCTCGACATGCTGAGTGCGCCATTTCTGCGTCCGCGCCTCATCGCGCCGATTGCCTCCCTGAAGCATTACAAAAAGGGCGACTGGAAAGATGATCGGTGCACGGCGGCGCCGTGCCCCAACTGAACCCAGCCCGCCTGCGCGGGCGAGAACAGATGATACAAGACCATCACCCGCCAGCCAGGGTATACCTGGCTCAGCAGCAGATCTTCATAACACGCACCTGCACGATGACTCTGGCATCCCTCCTCAAACCATGGTATCGTATTCACTGATCGGAAATCCGACGCATTCCACACGTCTTCTATCAACAGCAATAACGAGGCAGGTATGACCACACACTACTGGCGTGCTGTCGCTGCGATTCTTATCGGTTTACTGGCGACTCCCGCGCTGATCATGGGGCGCGTGCAGGCGCAGAGCGCCGCCGACCCACGCGCTCTCGGCAATCCCGACGCACCGCTGGTCATTATCGAGTACAGCGATTATGAATGCCCGGCATGCGCTTCATTCGTTCGTGATACCAAACCGCAACTGATTGCTCAATACATCGAGACCGGCAAAGTCTACTACCTTTACCGCGACAATCCATTGCCGCAGCATCCGGCGGGACGAGTTGCATCCGCTTATGCGCATTGCGCTGCACAGCAGGGGCAATTCTGGCCCATGCACCAGCGTTTATTCCAGGGATACATCGATGGCGAATGGGGCGGCAATCCGTCCGCATCGGAGCGCGTGTTTCGTCGGTACGGCGATGAACTTGGTCTGGACCCCGACGCACTCCAGGCGTGCGTCCGTGATCCGGCGACCGATCAGGCCATTGCGGCGGACATCGAAGAGGCGCGCAATCGCGGGTTGCGCGGAACGCCCGCCTACATTCTACGCTGGCCCGGCGGACCGGAACGTGGCGATGTACTGACCGGCGCACAGAGTTTCGGCACATGGAGCTACCTGCTCGACGAGCGCCTGAGCGGGCAATCCAATCCATCTACGGCAGCGCCTCTCCAGGGAGAGCAGGCATCGGTCTTCCTCTATCTGGCGCTCGGCGCAGTGGGAGGGCTCATCGTGCTGGTTGCTGGAGGAAGCGTTCTCTGGTGGCTTGCCGCGCGGCGACGTTAGAGTCGCTCTTGCTGTTTCAGGTTTACACAATCTCTGCTATACTGCGCACGGCTGATATTGTTTGCCGCGTTGCAGGCAATGTCGTTCCCAATCCGCACGAGTGGAGCCACAACACTGCGTCTGTGTGTCGTAGTGCGATTGTGTATTGACACGAACATATTCGCCGGGTACGCGGGCGTTTCGTCCGCATCCCTGGATCTTTCATTATGGCAATGTGCGACGCAGCCGCATGAGGGGCTAAAGTCAGACACATCAACAATCTCTTCAGTCAAACGGAGTGCCAGCGATGGATGCCAACCAATCTGCCGATCCGCCGACCCTGCTACAAGAACATGATCGTCTGCGCCAGCAGATAGAGCGATTGGAGCGTGATCTGGCGCATTATCGCCGGATCGTGGAGGAAACCGACGCCCTGATCGTGCAGCTGGACAGAGATGGCGCAATCACCTATGCCAATTCCGCCGCAGATCGGGTCTTTGGATATCCTCCTGACATGTGTGTCAACCGCTCATTGTCCGACTTCATCCATCCCGATGATCAAACGCGCTTCAAGGAGATGTTGCTGGAGTGGCTTCATCAACACGAGCATCGCGTAACGTTCGAGAGTCGGGTTGTGCATCGTGATGGGAAAGCGCTTCATCAACTATGGCGGGTCACGCTGCACTACGATGATGCAGGGGCGGCGACCGGCGCGACATGTATTGCCCACGACATCAGTGCGCTCTACGATCTGCGAAGCGAGGTGCAGGAAAGTCGCTCCATGCTGCAACTCGTGATCGATAACCTTCCACAGGCGATCTTTTGGAAGGATCGCGAGTCGCGTTTTTTAGGCGGCAATCAGCAATTTCTCGTCGATGCCGGTCTCGCGTCAGTGGAGGATATCATCGGCAAAACCGACTTCGATATGCCCTGGAAGGATCAGGCTGCAGCCTATCAGGCCGATGATCGCGAGGTCATGGCGCATGGTCCGAAGCGCAATATTGAGGAACCGCTGACCCGCAGCGACGGTTCGACGATCTGGCTGCGCACGGATAAAATCCCGCTACTGCGCAACGGTGAAATTATCGGTGTGCTGGGAATGTACGAGGATATCACCGAAGCGCGGCGACGGGCGGAAGAATTGCGCACCTTCAGGCTGCTTGTCGAGAATGCGCCTGATGGAATTGGCATTGCGGATACCAGTCTTGTTCTGACATACGCCAATCCGGCGTTTGCCGCGATGCTCGGATATCCAAGCCTGATCGGCATGTCTGTTGCTGCCATCACCCATCCTGATGATCTTGACATCCTGAAGAGCGTTGCTGAGCGTGTGTCGCAGGGGGACACGCCGCGTGAAACGATCCGCTACCTGCGCAGCGATGGTTCCGTTGTGACGGTTCAGGCCGCAGCGCTGGCATTACACGACCAGCATGGGAATCTGATCGGCTACGCTTCGATCAACCGCGATATCACCGAACAATTGCAGACCGAAGAGAATCTGCGCGTCAGCGAGCAGCGCAACCGTGCGATCCTCAGCGCCATCCCAGACCTCATGTTTCTGCTCGATGCCGATGGGGTCTTCCTGAATTACAAAACCGATGCCAGCGGCGATCTCTTAGTTCCGCCAGAATTCTTCCTTGGCAAGAAGGTTGTCGATGTGCTGCCGCCTCCACTGGCTGAACAGGTCATGACGCATCTCGACGCAATCAAGCGCACCCACGAAGTGCAGACTTATGAATACCAGATCGTGCTCAACGGCGAGCCGCGCGACTTCGAAGCGCGCATGGTGATGAGCAATAACGATATCCTCGTCCTTTCGCGTGATGTCACCAGGCAGCGGCGCGCCGAACGTGAGCAACAGGCGATGCAGGAGCAGATCATCCAGGCGCAGCAGGCGGCGCTGCGCGAACTGAGCACGCCGCTTATGCCGATTGCCGATGGTGTGGTTGCGATGCCGATCATCGGAACGATTGACTCGATGCGCGCGCAGCAGATCATGGAAACACTGCTCCAGGGCATCGCCGAGCACAGCGCCGATATTGCCATCCTCGACATTACCGGTGTGAAGGTGGTGGATACGCAGGTTGCCGGGGCGTTGCTCCGCGCGGCGCAGGCGGCGCGCATGCTCGGCGCACAGGTGGTGCTGACCGGTATCAGCCCGGAGATTGCTCAGACTCTTGTGCACATCGGCGCCGAAATGCGTGAGATGGTCGCCAAACCAACACTGCAGCAGGGGATTGCCTATGCGCTTGAACAGCGGGCGTGATTAAGTGCCTGTCCGAAAAACCACATCCTGAGTAGCGCGCAGCGCGTATCGAAGGGGCGGTTGTTCGGTATCCTGCGTTCTTCGGATAGACACATCGTCCCGGGTGTGCGGGCGTCTCGCCCGCATACGATCCGGAGTCCTGCGTACCCAAAACAGTTTTTATCGCAAGGTTCATCCCGCAAATGTAACCTGGTGTAATCATAGCCGATGGGACGACAGTTGTGCCCTGCTCTGCCGTCATCCACCCGGCGGCTGATGAACGTGCGGAATGAATCCGGTATGCGCGCGTTAGCGGCATCATGGCACCGAAATCGTTGCTGGCGGTTGCAGGCGCTTCACAATATGGCTACCACAGTTCCGGCAGCGCCTCGCGCACCCTGCGCCAGATGAGCCAGCGCGCCAGCAGACGCGCCAGCCAGCCATAGAGCCAGACCCAGCGTGGCCAGGGCAACGGCGCGCGGTTGATGAGTGCGTGCACCCGCGCGCGCAGATCGGACTCAAAGCGCCGCCTCACGGCGCGCCGTGGATCACCCGTCGAAACAATGGTATCCAGACCCGCATAGCTGCTCATATCAACCACCAGGCTGGAATCAGTATCGGGGTCGTAGAATCCTTCGGGTCGGTCAGGGACTTCGGGCAGTTCCAGCAAGTCACGCCCCATACGGCGCGCATCGGCCGCGCCTCGGCGAAAATCATGTTCGCGTAGTCGCTCATCGAGAAATGCCGCCAGCGCATATCCGAGATACGAACCGTACAGCCGCGGCGCGTTTTCGAGCGGTAAGACCAGGGCGACATTGCTCAGCAGCTCAACATCGACCCGATCCACCCCTGGCAGTGCACCCTGGAGATCGCCATTACGACCAGCAACCGCCGGCAGCACCACCTCGCGATCGAACTGAATGGCGCTGCTTTCGGTATGCAGCGCACCGATCAGACTGCTGAAATAGACCAGTGGGTTACGATAGAGTGCGCGCTGGCGCGGTGGCAGCGGATTCAGCGCCCGTACCGAAGCGCGCGACGGATCCACGATGATGATCACACGCTCCGCACCGCGCGCGTCAGGCAACCGGCGCACATAATGCCACGCCAGATCGATCGGCAGGTTGTTGAATGTGCCGCCGTCGCAATAGAGGAACTCAGCCTCACCGACAAACTCCGGCTGCTGAATGTAATGGTCAGGATTGGTCGCCTGCCAACGCAGCGGCATCGGCGGGAACACACCGGGAAACGCCGCTGATGCCAGCGCGACATTGCCAATTCGCTGCCAGATCGCATCATCAGGACGGATCTGGTCGCTCAAATAGAAGACTTCCTGCTCGGCATGGCGCACCTGCAAGAACGACTCTTCCTTGCCGCCGGTCGGCATCCGCACTCGCGACCGGTACGAGACCCCTTCGATATTGGTGATCGTCAGCGCGACGACCAGGCGATCGGCGCAGAGCGGCGAACGACGCGGTTCGCCCCATTCCACCGACCAGGATAACACCTGGTGCGCGACATCGATGAGCCGCCGGTTGCTCAACAATGAGAATGGCTCATCGGGCGAGTCATGGGGATCAAGCAGGTCATGCATGTCGACTTGCCTGACCCATACATCATGCAAGGCAGTCTCGCCGCCACGGTAGAGCAGTCCATGAGCAATCAGAGCAGCAGTAGTTGCACCCGCCGATGCGCCGGTAATGACATCGATCTCATATGCGCCGCTGAGCGTCAGGGCGCGCAGCAGTTCATCGAGCGCGCCGGCGATATACGAGCCGAGCGACACACCGCCGCTCAGCACCAGCGCTACCCGTTTTTTCTCCATGATGCGCTCCTTCCATATGCCTGCCGCACGATCGACCACCGGCTATTTCAATGTGCTGTTGTTATGCCGCACCAATAGCCAGTAGGTGTCGTACTGTCCAACCTTCAGAATGTTAATGCTGCTGCCAGTCGCTTCAAGAAATCCTTCCGTCCTGTACTCAACGGCTCGGTAGCGCTGCTGTCCAGCAGCAATGATTGGGGCGCAGCACGGTTGAGGAACGCGAGGGCGCGCGTGTGAATTGTATGCAGCGCCTCAACGTCCGGTGACGTCAGTCGAGCAACGGCATACTGCGCCGCCGCCGGAACCAGACGCCAGGGGTAGCCCTGTGCGTCAGGAGGCTGGACCTGCGGGTCGAGCAGGTGACGCGCCAGATGTTCTACCAGCGTCGCCTCTCTGACGAGATCGGGCGCCAGCTGACGCAACGGGCGCTGCTCAAGCGCCATCAGCGGCGTGTCGAGCGTCATGGCAGCGACCGCTGCAACATCGTCAAGATATGGGTGCAGCGCTGTCGGTGTCGGAACTGTCGCGAGCGCCTGGTCGATCCAGTCGGCGACGGCATCGAACTGGGGCGCGGCGCAACGCCGCAGCAGATCCGCCAGGAGACGCAACCGCAACGGTGCATTCGGGTGTTCGCCAGGATCTGGCCGTTCATTGACGGGCGCGGTGAGCAGCAACGCGGCCATGGTGTAGCCAAAACCGATCCCGCTGAGCAGCATGCCGAAGGCGTCGGCAACGATCTCTGGCATCCAGCGTTCCCAATCGCGCCTGCGGTTCGCGTCCGGCACACTGGCAGCAAGCTGGAAGAGCAGCTCCGTGCTGATCATGCGCCCACCCGGCGGGCGCAGATCCTGGTCGAGATTATGGCCGACCTCATGATGCAGCGTGGTGTACAGCCACAGACTGTCAGCCTGATCCGACGGCAGCAGAATAACCGGCAACGGCAGGCGAAGGCTGCGATACATGCCCAACGTCAGGCCAAAGACGCGCGCCTCCACGCCACGGCTGGCGGTCAGGGCCGAGAACTCGGCATCGAAGAAGGTCAGCGGCGGCGGTCGCACTTCATCGCGCAGCAAGCGCCAGTGTCTCGCCGTCGTCATCATCGAATTGTAGCAATCGGCAGCAATCACATCAGCAGCGCGCAGCAGCGTGCGTCCTGGTTCGTCGCGGCGCTGGTCGAACATAAAGCGGAACAACCGCCACAATCCCTGCGTACCGACAATCTCGCGCTGCAGTTCGGCATAACGCGCGGCGCGCTCAGTAGCGGAAGCAACAGACTCGCACTGCTGGAGCAGACGATCCTGACGTTCCAGCAGCGCGTCCATCATCACGTCGAGCGCCTGGAGCTGGCTGCGGTTGACGCCTGCGCCTGCCAGGTTATGTTCCGCCGCCTGCCGGCGTTCATCGACTTCGACGCGCAACGCCGCAACCCGCCGGCGGATCTCCGGCAGCGCCCAGACTGTCAGACCAGCCGCCGGTCCCTGTGGATCGCCCGCCGGCAATGCCCGCTGAGGTGGGGGGTCGTCCCGATGATTTGATGTGCACTCCGAAATACCTTGCACCATTCCTGGTAAGAATTCATTATTCCAGCATCAAGACTCTGTCCAATCCTCGACGGTTAATCCTGGCACACACGCAAATTCCCGCACATTGTTTGGTTCCGAGGATTAGATTGTGGCTGAGCGCCTGAGCTGCAGGTAACGTAGCAATCGACCCGTCACGATAGTCACGTCGGAGGCGGTCGCAGGTCAGGCGTTCTCTCACCCCTTCACGGTTGTTTACCCTTCAGGGCGGGAAGCCCACCCCCCCCTCAATCCCCCCCACTTCGTGGGGGGGGGAGCGGTGGGATGAACGCCCCATGTACATCAAGCAAACATTCGTTCGCAAAAGACCCGGCGGGGCTTGCCCCGCCGAGCACGGACTAACGCACGAGCAACTCTTCTGGCATCATGG
>FWPU01002464.1_pt1 | contig 51001 bp, 40 predicted proteins | sample 2228361 | NCBI WGS metagenome assembly FWPU01 (sample SAMEA103939777, study PRJEB20133) | metagenome | reverse complement strand
TTATCATACCATATTCTCTGTAATTAATTTCAATCTGTTCGTTTATATTTCTTTTATCATTTATCAACTCAATTGCTTCAGGAGTAGTTACAGAAATGCCTTCAACTGATAATAATTCTTTATCGTTAAGAAAGTAGTAAGGTGAGTTTTGTTCGGATTTGATTAGAAAGGTACTATTAGTGGGAATGATTTCGAAAGGCAATCCTGCTTTTTCAGAAATCTGATAAATGCCAATTATACATAGTAAGAAAAGTAACGCATCAGATACTAGTATAATTTTTCGTTTCGTAGACGCCTCATCCACATATACCTCTGAATTGTTTGAAGAGGCGCGGAGATAACTCTAAATGCTCTCCTTTAAAATATTAATTTCTATTTTAATATAGAATAAATCCTTAATAATCAGCAATTAATATTGCTTATGATACGAAACGAATTTATTGTAAAGTGTTAATCCAATAATTGTTGCTACACCAATTAAACTGAATATAATCCATAAAGTGGCAGGTTGATTAAGTTTATCAACAAAATGAACATAAAGATTTGCGCCAAGTATTCCGCCAACAAAACTACCAAAGACACCATAAAGAAATGAATAACCGAGATAAAGAGCTTTTTTATCCTCAGGAGCAATTAAACCAACATAGCTGATGAATTTTGGATGAGCAGTCATTTCACCAATTGAAAAAATTATTATTCCGATCATAAATACCCAAATGTTTGTGTTGATAGCAAGAATAGCCATTCCAACTGTTCCCATCGCAATTCCGGTAATCATAGTCGGTAGTGCTTTGGTATTTTTCACGATATTTGAAACAATTATCTGAAGAAGAATAATTGTCCCGGCATTGATAACAGTTACATGCTCAACATCAAATTTCCAGTTCATATTTATCCCAAGAGCATTAAAGATTCCATTGACAAAATTATTTAACGAAGAAGCATCAACATATTTCTGAACATACCATAGTACAGAATCAAACATCTGAAAGTATAAAATCCAGAAACCCGAGTAAATCATAATTAATCCAATAAACTTAAAATCGGTAAGCACTAATACAGCGCCCTTCAAAACTTCAGCAAGTGATTTCTGACTTTCAGGTTTTTTGGGTTCCTTATAAACGAAAAAAGTTGGGATAAGCATTGCGGTTGTACAAACTGCGGAAGCAAGCATAACATAATTCCATCCGAAAGAATTTTTTATATACGGAACAAGTATTAAAGGGAATAAAAACGCTCCAAGGTTAATTGACCAATAAAAAATCCCAAATCCCAGAGTACTGTTTGATTCATTGGTTTCTCTTGCTATAGTACCTGATATCATTGGTTTGAAAGCACCTGCCCCAATTCCCATTATTACAAGACTTGCAAAAACAAGCGGATATTCTGTAGTTTGACTTGTAAGAAAATATCCAAGCCCTAAAAATATAAATGCAAAAGTAAGTGTTCTTTTATAACCGAATCTGTCGCCAATTGCGCCAGCAAGAATAGGAAGAATGTAAAGTAGCGGTTGAATCGTACTTTTGATTACTCCAACACTTTCTTTGGAAAAATAAAGTTGATCAGTCATATAAACAGAAAGAATACTCATCATTCCGTAATAAGAACCTCTTTCAAAAAATTCCATCATTATTACGATCCAGTAATTCAGAGAGAAAGATTTAAAGCCGGATTTTTTAACCTCAGAGTCTGACATATAAAATTCCTGGTTGAATTAATAAAAATTTTAGTGGCTCAAAGATAAATAAATAGCTTTATTCTTCAATTTACTAATGAACTTCAGGTTTTAAATTTTTACCTGTTTATTTACATTCACAACACAGATTTAAAACTTTCCACAAGCATAAAGGAATCAAATGAGCAGAGAAATACACAGATGGTACAGTCCAAACCTTAATAAGGATATGGAGATTGTAGTTTACGGAACTTACGGTTATGCATTGCTGATGTTTCCAACTGCCGCTGCAGATTTTCTTGAATATGAAAGATTTCATCTGATTGACAGCATTGCACCATTTCTTGCACAAGGCAAATTGAAAGCTTTCTCAATCAACAGCATCAACAATGAAAGCTGGTTAAATAATTCAATGCATCCGTCTCAAAAGGCAATAAGACATCAGCAGTACAACAGATATGTAGTTGAAGAAGTTGTACCATTCATTCACGCACATTGTAAAGGGCTTGTGCCGATAATTACAACAGGTGCATCGCTTGGTGCATTACATGCCGCAAATAATTTTTTCCGCCGTCCTGATATTTTTTCCGGAACTATTGCTATGAGTGGAAGTTATGATTTGAAGAGTTATTCCAAAGGTTATTACGACGATAATGTTTATTTCAATTCACCGGTTGACTATCTCCCGCATTGGAATGATGAATATATGCTTAACCAGATGAGAAGGGGGAAAATAATAATCGCTACAGGTCAGGGAGCTTATGAAGATCCTGATGCATCAAGAAGATTATCAGACATCCTTAATGCAAAAGGTGTAAGACACTGGCTTGATTTATGGGGTTATGATATGCCTCACGACTGGCCAACCTGGAGAAAGATGTTACCTTATTTTCTTGATTACATTAAATTCTGATTTTTTTAGTTAAGGGGAATATGAACTGGAAAGAATTTTGGGAAGTCAGAAAAAGCAGAACCGAATTGATTGTTACAACTGCATTGCTTTCAATTGTTCTTTTTTCACTGACTAAATTCCTGAATTTTGTTGAGTCGAGGGAGGGATTTTCTTTTACAGATCCGATACTCTCGTTATTTCATCCACTTGATTTAACCTGGTTAACTTTTATCCTGATTTATGGATGTCTGATTACCGCAATTTTTTATCTGATTAGAAACCCTGAAAAATTAGTTTTTGCTGTTCAGCTATACATACTCATGGTAATAGTAAGAATAATTTCAATGTGGCTTTTACCTCTGAACCCACCTGAAAATATGATTCTATTAAAAGATCCTTTTGTTGAATTATTCGGAACCGGAGAAACATTAACTAAAGATTTATTTTTTTCAGGACATACGGCTACTTTATTTATTTTATTCTTAACTGCTGAGAATGGTAAGTTAAAAAAGTTCTTCCTCGTGAGTACAATTATTGTCGCTATCTGTGTTCTATTACAGCATGTTCACTATTCCATAGATGTTTTCGCAGCAATATTTTTTACTTATGCTTGTTATTCCTTTTTGAAATTATTAAAAAGGTAGTCATTAGCTTTGGTATGTAATTTTAAGAAGGATTAAAACAGAGTTTTTATTAATTACAGAGGATGATAAATACTTTTAACTTCTTTAAGCTGGAAAATTTTTACAAATGTCAGGATATTTAAAATTAAAAAGGCGAGTTTAATCCTCGCCTCTATTTTTAATTTGGAAATTTTAGCGATAAGAATCTTAATAATCTAACCCTATCGAAAAATAAAATTTTGGTCCTGACCATTTTTCTACAAAATAAGCCCAGGCAACATCAAACTTCAGAAGAAAACCTAAAAAGTAAACTCTTGATCCAACACCTGTTCCGATTAGCAAATCTTTTGTTCTTGTTTGACCAAACTGATTCTTATCAAATAGCTGCAATTGTCTGTTATCATTCCAGGCAGTACCTATATCAAGAAAAGCTGTTCCGAGTATATTAGCAAAGAATAAAGGTATGCCTCTGGGAATAAGATAACCAATCAGTGGATATCTGAATTCATAATTCATCAATGCGTATTTAGTTCCGATTCGTTCAGAATAATCAAAACCTCGCATAGGAAGAACAACGGTAAGAAATGCAAAGTCAGTTGTAGAGTTAATTGGAATTTCTGTTGTGGCAAAACTTCTGTTAATCCAGTTTTCAGTTCCACCCATAAAAAATCTTTGGGCATTAGCACCGGAAGAATAACCGAATGAAAATCTGATAGCAAAGCTATAATCTGTAAAAAATCTGAAATAGGTTCTATAGTCTGCTGTTGTAGTCCAGAAACTTAGTCTTTTATTACCAAATCCCGGATTTCCATAAGTATCAAATCTGTATCTCGTTCCTTCAATGGGTGAAGTATAACCCCAAAGAACATTATCGTGAACAAAAGCCATTTGCGGAACAAAGAAACTTGCTTCCTCAAGAGGCACGGTGTAGTCATCAAGATTTTCACTCCTTACATTCATATAGCTTACTCCACCTTCAAATCTGTAAAAACGATTCAATGGATAATTTGCGTTTACAGAAATCTGAAAGTTTCTGAAGCGATAAAGGTTTATATAATCTCCTCTGATCAGATTTACAAATCTTGCAGTATGAAATCCCTCAACTCCGTATTTAATTCTTCCGCCGAGATAATAATAAGCTAAACCATAATCGCTGTTTTTCAGGTCAATCTGCAAACCTGTTACACCAATTAGCCGATGATCTCCTAGCACATCACTAAAAGATAAAATAGTTGTTCCGATAAGCCCATAGAAAGTACTGTAACCGGCATTTGCATAAACAAGATCGGGCCCGAATGTTACTTTGTATTTTCTGACTCTGAAGTTACCATCTTCATCAAGATTATCCTGAGGCGTAAAAAGATTGGAAATCTGAGCAACGGAATCCTGCTGCTGTGTAATTCCAAAAATATATTTTGAATAATCGCGTTCAGCTTTACTTAGAGTGTCATTCGGATCAACTACATTTCCGGTAAAAATTGTTATGTCTTCAGCATTTTTTCCGACTGTATCAGTAATGGCTTCATCAACAACAATAATCTGACCATCCCCTTCCAATTCCTTCTTTCTGATTTTTTCAATAAACAAAGTTGGCTTTAATATTTTCAGATCCGTCTTTGGTTCAAAAGGATTATTCATCAGAAAGATATTAAAAACTGATTCATAAAGAGAAGAGAAAGCCATTTTCTTTGTATCATAAGAAAGCGAAAGCTGATAAAGGCCTGTTAAAGAATTTGTAATTGGCGTTAAATCGGATTCTTCATCGGCAACTTTTAGAGATTTATCATCTCTTGTGAAATCAAAAGTATAAATATTATTTATTCCATTTATGTCTGAAATAAAAATTAATTTTGATCCATCGGCACTGATATGAGGAAAAGTTTCATCGCTCTGAGGAAGCTTGGTTATTCTTTCAATATTTCGGTTGTTAAGTGATATGCGGTAAATATCTTTCTGGCTAAAATCGGATTGAAATATTGACTGCCCATCAAGAGAATAATCAATAAGGAGAATATCGCCGCGGTCTGAAGAGAAATAGATATACTGATCATCATTTGACCATGAAGGATCAAAATCACCAAAAGAATCGTTTGTAATATTTGTTAAACTATTTGTTTCAAGTTCATAAATGTATAAATCTGATTGCTTTTTATTTTGCCCGATGAATGCTAATCTTAGTCCATCGTGTGACCAGGTTACACTTTGAATAGCTTCAAGTTTAATCGGCAGCGAAATAGTTTCTTCTGTATTAATATCAATTAAGTAAATTATATCATAACCATTACTCTTTGCTGAAAGAGCTATTTTATTTCCATCAGGGGACCAGGTTAATCCCGGCGTCAGGATATTCAGCTCTTCAAAATCCGGAGTTCTGTTTCCTTTGACAATTCTTTTGATTACCTTTCCATCAATTGCATCCATTATAAAAACATCAAAATAAAAATTCCTGTTAGAGATGAATGCAATCTTATCTCCCTGAGGTGAAAGCGCAGGAGATGTGTTATAAAATCCATCATCATTTTTGGGATTAGTAAGTCTTTTGGCAAACTGTTCAGGATCTTCACGCAAAGCAATATCAGGCCAATAAGTTTTTTTAATTTCTTTTTTCCATCTTTCACCTAATTCTTTCAGGTCTATTCCCAGAGTCTGGCGGAAAGCTTCAGGAACATTTCCAACGCCTTTAATTTTATTCATCAGCTCCCCTATTTTCTGACGGCCATATTTATTTGCAATGTAATAGAAAACGGACTGACCACCACGATAAGCAAAGTAACCATCAAGGTTCATCATATCCGGAAGGTTTTCACTTATAGTTGCATCCCGAAGAAACATATCAGTATCAACATCCCATCCCAATGCTTCATATTCAGCCAAACCTTCCGAGAACCAAATGGGGAATTGCAGTGAAATATTGCTTGATATAATATTTTGAATTGAACCACCGTAGTACATATCATTCATTACAGCATGTACTAATTCATGATGGATAAGGTGTCGGAATTGTTTGTAAGAACCTGTAAACTGAATTACAACTCTGTTCTTGAAAAGTTCTGTAAATCCCTGAATGCCTTCGCTAAGGTAAGTGTCTGTTACATTGGTTTCCTGAAAATCATTTTGAGAGTTGTAAACAATTATTGTAATTCTGTTATTTACTTTATATCTGAAAGTATTCTGTATTGAACTAAGTGCAGCTTCAGCGGCTTGTGCTGTAAATTCAGTTAAAGTTTCTCCACCATCATTAAAATAAATATCGAAGTGGTCTGTTTGAATGTAATACCAGACATAATCTTTGTACTGAACTTTATTCTTACCAAATTGTGCAAAAGTTAATTGCGGTAAAATAATCAGTACAAACACAGTTATAACAATCTTTTTCATAAACTTATTCCTTGTTTATTCTACAATGAGAAAGTCCAGTTCAAGTCTTTCTTCATTTACTCTTACAAGTTTAACATTAACTTTATCTCCAAGTCTATACATTTTTTTGGTTCTCTTTCCGATTATGGCATATTTTCTTTCATCATAAATATAAAAATCATCATCAAGATCCCTTAATCTTATTAATCCTTCAGCAAGAATTTCAGTTATCTTAACAAAGATACCAAAATGAACAACTCCTGAAATTATAGCATGAAATTCATCTCCGACACGGTTTGACAACAGTTCAACCTGTTTAAGTTTAACCGAATATCTTTCAGCTTCCATCGCAGTTCTTTCACAGGCAGAAATATGTTCACAGATTTCCTCAAGTTCATCGGGAGTATAACCAGCCAATCTCGAATTTTCAATATATTTGAAAAGAAGTCTGTGAACCAGCAAATCGCTGTATCTTCTGATTGGTGAAGTAAAGTGAGTGTAATATCTGAAACCTAATCCATAATGACCAATATTGTTGGGAGAATAAAATGCTTTAGCCATCGAGCGGATTGCTAGTTCATTTATGAGCGGTTCTTCTTCCTTACCTTTAACCTGATCAAGCAATTTCTGGAACTCACTGGATTTTTTAATTAAGTTCGGACTAACCTGATAACCAAGTGATTTAACAAATCTTACAAACTCCATTAACTTTTCCTGATCAGGCAAATCATGAACACGATACACAAAAGGTTTTGGCTCACCTCTTTTAGGTTTTGCTATATGTTCGGCAACAATTTTATTTGCAAGAAGCATGAATTCTTCAACAAGCATATTGCTGTCCTTCATTGCTTTGATGTATGCTTCAAGTGGTCTTCCGGAATCATCAAGTTTAAATTTTACTTCAAGTGTGTTAAAATCAAAGCTGCCTGCTTTCATCCGCTTTCGTCTCAGGATTTTTGCAAGCCTATCAAGCTTCAGAATATCTTCGGAAAAATCTCCTTCGCCGGTTTCAATTATTTTCTGAACTTCATCATAATTAAATCGTCGTTTTGAATTTATAATTGTCTTTTTTATCTGATAATCAATTATTCTTCCTCTGGGCGTAATTTCAACAATTACTGAATATGTAAGGCGATCTTCGTTTGGTATCAGCGAACAAATATTGTTTGAAAGATTTTCCGGAAGCATTGGAATAACTCTGCCAACAAGATAAACACTATTTCCTCTTAGCTGAGCTTCATTATCAAGGTTTGAGTCATATTTTACATAATGTGATACATCAGCTATATGAATTCCAACTATATAATTTCCATTTTGATTTACTTCGATTGACAGAGCATCATCGAAATCTTTGGCGTCTTCAGGATCAATGGTTATTACATTCTTTTGTCTGAAATCAATTCTTGATTTTATATCTTCGGGTGTAATTTCCAAAGTGATTTTGTTCGCCTCATTAATCACATTTTCGGGAAACCTGTATCTTAATGCAAATTCTTTAGCAATTGAAGTAACCTCTGTATCAAGAGAACCGGGTTCTCCAAGAACCTCAATTATTTCACCGACAGGATTTTGTGAAGGTGATTCCCATTCCAGATTTCCAACAACTACTTTGTTACCCAACCTGGCAGATTTCAATTTATGAGGGTCAATATAAATATCGCGATGAATGGATGGTTCGTCGGGAGTTATGTAATACAGTGACTTTTCTTTTTTAAGAACACCTACATACTCTTTTCTTTTCCTGGAGATAATACGAATAATTTGTCCTTCCAGGTTTCTGCCTTTTTGTTTGGCAAAGAGTATTACTTCAACTTTATCACCATCAAATGCTGTTCCCAGATTTCTTGCAGCAATAAAAATATCATTCAGTTTTTTGTTATCAGGTATAACAAAACCATAACCACCTTCGGTTAGCTGAAGTGTACCTGTAATTTTATTTGTTGATGGAATTTGATTTAATTTAAATCTCTTTCCGGATTTCGTAAGAAATTTTTCATCGTAAAGTTTAGACAATGCGCTTTTTAATGCAGCATACTGATGATCAGAATTTGCATTTAATCGCCGGGCAATTTCTTTAGCTTTGTAGGAGCGACCCGGATTTTTTTTGAAGAATGCTTTTAATTCTTTTTTCATTAAAATTCTAATAAATATTTAATACCTATTTCATTATAAAGTTCAGCATTTACAATTGACTGATTAATAAATGATTCTTTTCGTTCAAGTTTGAGAAGAAATCTTTTAGTTATAGGCCAGTTGATTTTAACATTTGCTCTGCTAAGATCCTGAAACACTTCCGTAGTTCCACCAATTTCGTATCTGAAATTTCCTACTTTCCCGATAAGACTAAACTTTGTCTCTGAACCAATCTGGCGAAGCTGAATACTTCTGACATAATCTCCTACGAACTGATTGAGTACACCTCCTAAAACAGAACCAGCAAGATTAGTAGCTGTTGATGCTACTGCATCTCTTTCCTGAGTTGTTGCACCATCTGTAAATTTCCCAGCAATAATAAAGAAAACAGCATCAGATGGACTCTTTGTGGGATCTCTCTGATCCTTAATAATATTTTCCGTACCAATGTAAACACCAATGTTATCAGGATCTTTTACAAAATTCTGATTCAAGTCGCTCAACGGACCTTTCAATTTTATTTTAACTGCGACTTCCTGTTCAGCAGCGTTTCCGCTTTCAGTAACCGGGTAATAGTAATCTTTATATGTTGCCGTAATATCCAAAAGCGGATTTGAAATGTTTTCAAATTTTATATTTCCACTTGCTTCAAATGTTTTAATAAATGTAAGTTTTGACCCTTCAAGCAGATTAAACTGACCACTGGTTCTCTGAAGTCCGTTTACTGATGTTAGGATTACATTTCCATTTAATACGGCTGTAAGATCCTGATTTAGTTCTTTTGAAAGCATTATAACAATTTTTGCTTCTGTATCCAGTTTTACATCAATGGTGTAATTGAAATTTCTTTTTCCGGCTGAAATATTACCGGCTAATTCTCTTTTCTCAAATTCCATTAATAAGCTATCGAGCTGAGATTCAATTATACTCACTGCACTGTCATTACTTACCCACCTGTATTTAAAATCAGTTGTTCCTGAATAAGCTGATTTGGTTAATGGGAAGACTAATTCTGCTTCGGTAACACTTATTGGCATAGAAAGATTCATTTCTGTTTCATTCATTACAAAGGTAACATCACCTCTTGTCTGTATTGCAAGATCGCCGTAAACATTTGGGTTTACCTCTTTGGAAATTTTATCCAACACTTTTAAGTCACCATTGAATTTAAATTCAGCATTAGCAGGAGAAAATTTCTTAAGAATAATGCTCCCTTTCCCGGAAATTGTTCCACCGTTTTTTGTTCCAATCTGATTGCTTACTGATATGCTTTCAAAGGAAATTTCTTCATCGTCCCAGTACATTTTAGAATTGAATACATAAACAAGATTATTGTAGAGTGATTTAACTGTTGCTGAATTGAAAGATAAATAACCTGTTACGACCGGATTATCAATTTCCCCTTCCAGATAAATTTCAGTTTCGAGAATTCCACTTTTTATTTCTAGCGTAGGAATCAGATTACCGAGTGATGCAAGATTAAAATTATCTGACTCAATATGTAAATTCATTTCTTTTACTGGTTCTGAAAGACTGTCCGTACTGCTAAGATTAAGAGGAATGTAGCCAGTTATTGAAAGCTCCGGCTCAGCAGTTGCATCAATTGTTCTAACTATTCTGATGTTGGTGTTTAACCGATTATCACTATAGTCAAAGTTTCCAAGCAGTGACCCGAACTTTTTTTCATTAATTACTATATCTTTCATAGCAGCACTCAGATTAAAGACCGGATTTGAAATACTCCCGGTAAGTTCTCCTTCAAAACTGATATTTGAGTGAATATAATTATCGGATGCAAGAGAAAGTATTTTTTCGCTTAATAGTTTACTGCTGATATCCTGTGCCTTTAGATTGATTTTGCCATCAGAACTCTCACCAAAAGAACCAGCCGCAATAATTTTACCTTTGGCAGCATCTAAAACAAAATTATCCAGTATGAAATTACCTCCTGCATAGTATATATTCAGTTCATTACTGTTCTGAATCGGAATTCCTTTATAGATAATATTTAAATCATTGAATGAAACTTTAAGTGTATCCTTACTTACTTTTCCAAGAGCATTAATATTATAACTCAGATCATTCTGAATGTATCCGTTTGCAGAAATTTGTAAACTATCATTTCCATATCTGACTTTAAAATTTGATTTATAAAAATTTGTACCCGCATAAATTCTATCTGACATTAAATTTAAAATGAATTCGGTGTTAACTTCTAAATCTGTATTTCTTTTGTTAGACAGATTTACATTCAATTTCGATTGAGTAATAAATATCAGATTGTTTTCGGATAAATATTTCAGATAATCAAGATTGGAGTTTAAGACTAATTCAAGTGTATTTGGTGTTGCTTTAATTTCTCCGGTAATTATACCACCAATTTCAATTTGGTTGCCGTTGATTTTCAAAGGTACGAATTCTTTAAAGTCCAGAAGAATATCAGCATAAAAGGAAGAGTTCGTAATGGCAGGACTATTTATCTGAAGTTCTGCACCGGATTCACTTTCAATTCCAAATACAGGATTTATTTTTTCCCTTATCTGATTAATAATCACCTGACTTTCATTTGCAAATGCTTTAGCTAAAGTTGTTATGTAAAAATCACCTTTGAGCGTAATATCAGCTATATCAGAAACAAGATTTATTACTTTTATTCCACCGTCACTTCTTCTCACATCAAGAATTAATCTTGTGCTGTCAATTTCGTAATCACTAAAGAAAGAGTTTCTTATCTCTGTAATAATGAATATGTCCATACTATCAGGGTTAAATCCACGTCCCTCTGCATCGAGTGTGATGTTAATATTTGAATTAAGGGATTCGTCATTAAGAAGTTTTGCAAGGTTGAGATTTTCAATAAAGCCGTTTAATTTGTGATATGGATCTTGCTGATTCAAATAATCTACAACGCCGCTTAAAGAAACATTGGCAGTATCTGAAAAAATATTAAGATCAAACTGAATTCTTTTGTCTTCCGCTGAAGCATTAAACTGCAGCGAGTTGAGTTCAAGCTTTCCGAATGCAGAATTTATTGCATCGAATTGAACATTCGCATTTAATACTCCGGGATCAGTACCTTCTCCCGAAATATTCAATTTTGAATTTATCCGGCTGGGAATACCTGTAAATAATGAGAAATCAAAATTCTCAGTTAACAATTCAGCGTCATACTTCAGATTATCTGTTGAAAAATCGAGAAACGATTTTCCGGTTATTTTACCCTTTGCGCTTTCAAAGTTGAATGTTGAATTAAATGAAGATATTGACCCATCATATTTTAATTCACTGAATTTAATCAAACCAAAATCTTTATAATCGTTAAGCGATGGTGATTTTATAATTGATCCGACATCTGGCAGATAAATGTATGAATTATTTAATGAAGCGAAGATTTTTAAGCTATCCGGACCGAGAAGATTTTTTAATTCTGCATTGGCAACAATAGATGTCCTGCCAGTATAGAGCTCCAGATTTTTAATCTTCAGATCATTCATTGTACCTGCAGCATTTAATTTGCCATTTAATTCTCCTGAAAGTATTTCTAAATCGGGAACGAAAGTGGAAATCGCATTAAAGTTCAGTTTTTTAATATCAAGATCAACACGAAGTGGTGCAGTTCTCAGTTCATCTTCAGAAAAGTTTTCAAGAAAATCTACATAAGTAATACCTGCCGATAAATTAATCTCTGTGTTGTCCGTTTCGATTTTAAGATTATCAATACCAGCAGCATTCCGTGTTAATAAAAATCTTCCGGAAAAATTTTTAAGATTGAAAAAAGTGAAATTGGGTTCAAAGGAAAGGTTATTGAGCTGAAGTTGATAATCATATTTATTCAAATCAGCAAAAGCAGAAAGAGAAAGATTTAAGTTTTTTATTCGCAGATCATCAAAATTCATTGAAGGATAAATTGCCAAGCTGCCAAGATATTTATAGTTCTGAAATGAAAAATTAATGTTATAAAGTTCTAAAGAAGCAACAGAAATAGTAAAGGGAAATTCTGATTCGGTTGTATCTTCAGGTTCATCTGTTGAAGGAAATATTTTCAACAGATTTATTTCACCATCTTCTTCTTGAACAAGTTTGGCATTTACATCGCGAAGTTCGATATGACGAACATAAATATTTTTGAAAAGTAACTTAAGAGGACTCGTTCTTAGTTCTATATAATCAGCACTAATAACAGTATCTTTTTTAGTTGAGGTTAATACAGCATTTTTAATCAATAAAGAAGTAAAAATAGTTCCGTCAATTTCATCAATAGAAAGATTCCCTTTGATTTCATTATTTACAGTTTCAACTAATGTATCCCGAAGCCATTCCTTGAATAAATTTGTTTGTGAAATACCAAAGAATACCATAAGAAAAAAAATCAATCCGACAGCAAAATAGACTATAGTATTAACTATGTATCTCAGGACCCGTCGCCAGATTGCTATGTTTTTTACTAAAGTCAATTTTATTTGTATTTACTGAGTATTGTTTGAATAATTTTTGAGGTTGACTGATCATTTACGAATTCAATTGTTTTAACCTCACCACCATTGGCTTCTACAACATCTCTACCAACAATTTTATCTAATGACCAGTCAGCACCTTTAACAAGTATGTCGGGAATTATATCTGCGATTAATTCTGCCGGTGTATCTTCATCAAAAAAGGTTACATAATCAACAGGTTTAAGATTAGAAACTATAAAAGCTCTTTCATTCTGCATCAATATTGGCCTTTTATCTCCTTTAATTCTTTTTACTGAAGCATCGGTATTAATACCAACAATCAACACATCACCAAGTTGTCGTGCTTTTAGCAGATAATCAACATGGCCGGAATGAATTATATCGAAGCAGCCGTTTGTAAAGACAACTTTTTTATTGTGTGATTTTAATTGAGCTCTTACTTTTTTTATTTCATCACGGGATAAAATCATAACTATTTATTTTCTTTTATAATTGTATCGAATAAATAATTTGCGTCAATAGGAACAATTCCAACTTCTTCACAAACAAGTCCGCCGGCATAATTAGCAAGATAAGAAGCTTCAATAACATCTGCTCCGGCAGCAAGAGCAATTGTTAATGTGGAAATTACTGTATCGCCGGCTCCTGAAACATCAGCAACCTTTCTTGCTTTAGTGGGCATTCTTCTTTCTCCTGTTTCTTTTCCAAATACTGCAATGCCACCTTCCCCGAGTGTAAGTAAAATATTTCCAGCATTCAACTTTTTCAACAGTATATTTCCGGCTTTGGAAATATCTTCATCGGATTTGATTCTCATTCCTAACACATCTTCTGCTTCTTTTCTGTTCGGCTTAAATACAGTTACATTCCTATATGCGAAGAAATTATGAAATTTAGGGTCAACTGTTATCAATATGTCTTTTTTATTTGCAAGAGAAATAATTTTTTTAATTAATGTTTCTGAAAGCACCCCTTTGTTATAATCCTGAAGTATTATAGCATCAAGTTTATCGATTATACTCTCCAGATATTTATAGAGTTTATCCTGAATATTTTTATTTATCAGGTTTTTACTTTCTTTATCGATTCTTACCACATGCTGACTACCGGCAATCACACGAGTTTTTGCTGTTGTTGGTCTTTCATCATCTATTATAATTCCATCGTGTGAGATGTCCATTTCCTGCAAAAGAGAATTGAAAATTGAACCATAATTATCGTAGCCGATAACACCGATAGGCTCGGGTATTCCACCGAGTTTGAGAATATTTAATGCACAGTTAGCAGCTCCACCAAATCTGAAAATTTCATTTTCGACTTCAAGAACTGGAACAGGAGCTTCCGGTGAAATTCTTTTAACATCTCCCCAGAAATATATATCAAGCATCATATCGCCTATAACAGCAATTCTTTTGTTTTTAAAATTCTTTTTTAATTGAAGCAATCTTTTTTCGGAAATTTTTATCATAAATTTTCTCTGATTAATGAAATTTGATGTGCAAAATAACTATAAATTCAGATGGTTAAAAAGGCAGGAATTGCCCTGAGTTCTTTAAGTTTTGATTTATCTGACACCCCATCGTGCAAGAGGATTTGAAATTTTTATTCTGACTAATCCATTATCTGTTCCGAGCCAAAGGAAATGCCCGTCAAAAAATATTTTTCTGATTGTTGATGTTGATATTTCAATCTGATTCAGATCAACAGGAAAAACTTTTTTGTTCAATCGGTTTATCAAATACAAACCTTTGCCATATTCAGATTTGTCCTGCATTCTGAATTCATAAACTCCTGTAAGAATATAATTACCAACTTTCTCCAGCGAATAAATTCCGTTTCCTCCAAGTCCATTTGCTTTACCGATTCTCTCCCAGTTTAATTTTCTGTCATAAATATAAATTCCGCCAATATTATACTGAGGTTGCTCTTTAGTTATGAATTCATCTGTTCCAAACCAGATCGAATTTTTCAGAAATAAAATATCAGAAACTGAAACTGAAGTGCCTTCACCTTTAAACCAACGGCCCTTATTCGTAAAATATTCCCAGGAAAGATTCTCATCCTTTGCTTTTAAGTTAAGTTTATGAACTCCGGACTCTGCCCCAAACCAGATTGCACTGTCTGCTTCAGCAGAAATACAATTAATATTATTGGTTTTTGAATTGCCGGAAATTTCCCGGTTGAACTCTTTATAAGAATTTGCTCTTATATCAAACATTGTAATGTTTCTGAATCTTCCAATCCACAGTTTATTATTTTTATGATCAACATATAAGGATCTTATCCAGTTACCGAATTCACCACCATCAGAAAATTTTTTAAGAGTCCATTTTTTAGTTTTTCTGTTATATATAAACAAGCCCTCATTTCCACCGCCCCAAATAAAGTTTTTATTTACATCAACGCAATGGAATAAATCATTATTCACATCAGTGGTTTTGGATGAGTAGTTTATCCATTTGTTTTCTTTTGGAATGTAATGGAAAATACCTTGTCCGTAGGTAGCGACCCAAATTTCATTCTCAAACATTTTAATGTCAGTAATGAAAGCTTTTTCAAGAAACAATCTTGACTCAATTTGTGCTGAAATTTCTATCAGATGTGAAAAGAGAAATAAAAAGAAGAATAAACAATAAAGTTTAGAAGGAAAAAATTTACTATTAAAGAGAGAATTCTTTAAGATCAACATCAGCATTAAAATGTTTTATGAAACCCTGAATGATGCATTCAGAAAGATATTCGTAATTAATTTCTTTTTTAAGAATTGACTCAAGGTCAATTGTTGTTTCGGCTATTTCATTTTTTAATATTCTCTTGCGCTCCTCATCAAAATTAAGGTAATCAATTACTTTTAAGTGATAATTTCCGCATAAAATTGATCCGTGCTGAAGAACTACATTACCAATTCTTCTTTGCGCACTGCCAACAAGTTTTTTATTCAGAAAATTGATTTCGCTTTTGGCTGAAACAGCAAAACAAACAGAACTTTTATCTTCTTTATAAAAATTTTTAAAATCAACCTGATTATGTTCCAATTCGAGTTGATTTAATAATGAATCATAAAAAATTAGTCCTTCTCTAAGTGCCAGATTAATTTCGTTGTAGATTGCCCGTGCAGAATAATTCAGCTTAAGCGGAAAAACAACAGAGTAAGTAAGTTCCTCAGAATGAAGTATCGCTCTTCCTCCGGTTGGTCGTTTGACAACATCAATATTATCAATCAGTGCTTTGGGAATATTAACATCTTCAATTCGTTGATTTGCCCCAAGCGAAATACAATAAGGTTTCCATCTGTAAAGTCTTAAGATCGGTTCTTCGGGAAAACTCTTTGCAAGATCAAGATCAAAATCCATATTGAATTTTCCGGTGTTTTCACCGGAGATAATTACATTCCACTTCATTTGCCTATAATACCTCTTTTACTCGAACGAATAAATTCGACAACATGCTGAACATGCTTATTATCAATCAGTTCTTCTTCAATTTTCTTCAGCGCCTGAGATACATTAAGTGATTTGTCGTAGATATAACTGTAAGCTTTTTTCAAAGCTTCAATATCTTCGGAAGCAAATCCACGGCGGCGTAAGCCAATGACATTTAAACCGGCGAACCTGAGGGGCAAATCACCACAAAGAATATATGGAGGAACATCCTGAACAGCACGTAATCCACCACCAACCATTGCGTGACAACCAACTTTACAGAATTGATGAACGGGTGTCATTCCGCCAATTATTGCGTAATCTTCGATATGAACATGTCCGGCAATCTGAACTCCGTTCGCAAGAATAACATTATCACCAATTTCGCAATCGTGGGCAACATGAGAATAAGCCATAAGCAAACAATTTTTTCCGATGCGCGACATTTTTGTTTCTTTAGTTCCGCGATGAAGAGTAACAAACTCATGAATCACTGTATTATCACCAATTATAAATACAGATTGTTCGTTGCTGAATTTTAAATCCTGAGGAACATGTGAAATTGATGCTGATTGTTTAATTTTAACTTTATTCCCAATTCTTGCACCATCATAAATAACAGCGTGAGGCCCAATCTGACAATCATTTCCAATCTCAACATCATCCTGAATAATTGCAAATGGTCCGATTATATTATTTTCACCAAGTTTTGCCTTGGGACTTACAATTGCAGTCGGGTGAATTGAATTCATAATAATTACTCTTCTGATTTTTGTTCTCTGTCAACAATACCTGCCATAAATTCTGCTTCTGCAACGAGAACATCATTAACATAGGAGCGTGCAGCCATAACCACAACTTTACTTTTTTTCTGAGTAAGTTCTACTTCCATAAAAAGTTGATCACCGGGCACAACTGGTTTTCTGAATTTGGCATTATTTATTTGCATAAAGTAAACAAGTTTTTCTTCAGGGTTCGGAAAGGAATTCAGTAATAAAATTCCCCCTGTTTGAGCCATAGCTTCAAGAATTAAAACTCCCGGCATAATCGGCTGGCCGGGGAAATGACCAACGAAGAATGGTTCATTTACAGTAACTGATTTTACACCGATTACCTTTTTATCCATATCAAGATGAATAATTTTATCAACAAGTAAAAATGGATAACGATGAGGAAGAATTCTTTGAATAGCATTTGAATCAAAGACCACTCCTTCTTTCTTAACAAACTGAAACTTCTTAACGAGTTTTTTCTGTTGATAGAGTTTTCTTATCTGTTTTGCGAATTCAACATTTGCCTTGTGACCCGGACGGGCTGCAAGAATCTGAGCTTTGATTGGTGCACCAATTAATGCCAGGTCGCCCATTAAATCTAGCAATTTATGTCTTACAGGTTCATTTTTAAATCTTAACTGTTTGTTATTTAAAATTCCCTGCTCACCTAAAACAAAATTTTCTGATATTCCAATTTTTTTTCCGAGTTCATTCAGCTCTTTATCTGTAAGATTATGATCAACAATAACTACTGCATTATCAAGATCTCCGCCTTTGATAAGTCCCTGGTTTGCAAGTGCTTCTACCTCACTAAGAAAACAAAAAGTTCTGGCTGGGGCAAATTCAGGAACAAACTCTTTCTCCAGATCAAACAAACCTGTGTGCTGGCTTCCCAGTGCAGGATTCTGATAATCAACCATAACCGTAATCCTATAGCCATCGAGCGGAAGGGCAACTATATCTATCTGTTTTTCTTCGTTGTGATACATTACAGTTTCATCAATGACTAGATAATCTTTTGGAGCTTCCTGCTGAACAAGACCGGCTCGTTGTAAAACTTCTACATAAGGCAGAGCGCTTCCATCACCAACAGGTGGTTCTATTCCATCAAGTTCAATAATTATGTTATCTATTTGTAAACCGACAATTGCTGCCAAAACATGTTCAACTGTGTGAACTTTAGCGTCACCAATTCCAATGGTTGTTCCTCTTGAAACATCTACTACATGCTCAGCAACAGCAGGAATTTCCGGATTCCCACCCAAATCAACTCTAACGAATCGAATTCCTGTGTTTTCTGCCGCAGGTTTAAATGTCATCGTACATTCTGTCCCGGTATGTAGTCCGATTCCACTCATTGAAACTGGATTGGCAATTGTTCTTTGTGTTTGAATCATATCCTTTCCTGATTTTTATTTAAATTTTTTCGTGAGCCAAAATAAAAAGATGAGCCAATAAATACAATTTAAACACCAACCAGTTATTGTGCAGATAGCTGTCAGTCACAGTTTAATTTGATGTAAAATAACTGCTATAAAATAAAAATACTTTCAGGTTCGTTGACAAAAGATTAATTTAACATCAGATAATATCGACGCTTTCTAACAATAAATCATTGGAGGTTGCTATGAAAAATTTATTTCTTTATGCGGTTTTGCTGATATCGTTTTCAGCATTCAATCTTTTTGCTCAGATACAATCCGGCACATGGTCTGTTAAAGAAGGACAAGCAGGTTATAATCTACATACAAATCAGGGTGAAAGAGCAATGACAATCAGTGTTCGGTTTTCAACTCCCTTTGAGAACAAACCACAAGTTGCTTTATCAGTAACACAGATTGATGCAGACAAAAATGCCAATCAGAGATACAATGTTGAAGCAATCTCGATTTCGAGAGATGGTTTTACGATTAAGGTCAGAACCTGGGCTGATTCAAAGGTTTTCAGTATTAGTGGCTTTTGGATTGCTCACGAATAGAAACTGTAATTTTGAAAGTGAAAACAATGAAATCAAAAATTATAATCATGTTAGTTCTAATCGGGATTTTTATTTTATTTATTATTCAGAATATTGAAGTTGTCAATATTCACTTTTTATTTTTTTCATTTCCTGTTTCACAGGTTTTACTTTTATTTATAGTGTTTACTATAGGTATAATCGTTGGAACGATGTTACCAGGTATTTTGTCTAATAATAAAAAGAAATCCGACAAGGTTGATGACAAATGAAAAATAAATTATTCTTTCCATTAGTCTTTCTTTTGTTATTATTTATTGGCTGTTTAAAGGAAATGCCTGATAAAGAACTAACGGTATCTATAGAAAGCGAAGACCCGATTAAAAATCTTCAGAAGCTAACAGCTAACGAATTCAAAACTAATGTTATGATTCTTGGCGTGCCACCTTTAAATGTTCTACGGAAGGATTTTTCGCCGGTTTTACTTGATAGCCTGATTATTGTACTTAAGAAGTTCAATCCATCTTTAATCTGTATTGACGGGATTGCTCCGAAAGATATTGATGCTGGCAGATATCCGGATGAGAATCATTTCAGATCTCTCTATCCAATTGCTCAAAAAGAAATTGAACTGGCTGACATAGTAAGAAAAAAATATAAATTAAGTTATACAAATGCTCTGAGTAAAGCAGACACGATTCTCAGTAAACAAAAAAACAATCGTGGACTTTCTGTTAACGAGAGATTCGAACTAATAAAATATTTTCTGGCTTCCTATGATCTTTACAGCGCGGCTTTGCAGTGGAGCTACCTTTCGGAAGGTGAAAAAATAAAAATTGATTTAGAACAGACCATAAAGAATGAACTGGAACAGCTTTCCAATTCAAATGATGAAAACAGCTCTATTGGTATTAGGTTAGCAAGAGACCTTAATATTCAGAAACTATACCCTATAAACGATTATTCAGACAAAGTTTATCTCGATAAAATTTCAGATATATTATATGAGGAAATGCTCATTAGCGAAGTATATCTCAATTCACGAAAAGATATTCTGGATGTTGTAACCGATAAGAAATTAAAAGAATCTTTAGCGGCAAAAAATTTACTGCCCTTTTTCAGGCATATAAATTCAATTGATTACATTATTAGATCAACTCTTAAGAATTGGGGAATTTATTATAAAATGTTTCTGGATTCCGGTTTAGACCGTACAAGAGTTGCTTTATGGGAAATGAAATGTCTTCGGATTGCTGCAAATATCAGAGAGATAAGTTCATTTCATCTCGGCAAAAATATATTAGTAATTATAGATGTATCGGCAAAGCCATTTTTGGAAGAGTATATTAAATCGTTAGGAGATGTTAAGGTCAGAGGTTTTGATGAATTTCATCTATGAAGAATTATTTGAATAAAACTAAATCTCCCAATCTCAATTAGTTTGAAACTTTTATTACTCAGAAAAGTAAATCTTATAAAAATTAAGAAATGATAGTCGCTGAAAATTCCAGCGACTATCTTGAAAAATTAGACCTTCATTTTTTCTGTGGGTACTTTGGTTTTTGTTGAGACACCCAACAGAGAATAAGCCGGGCAATATCCAAGAAAAGCGGTAAGAATTGGAACTAAACCAACTAAGCCCCACCAACTTTCATTAAGATACCCAAAAACAATTATTGCAAGACCAAGAATGATACGGATTATTTTGTCTGCGCTTCCAACATTAGTAGTCATAACTACCTCCTTTTGTTAAATGAAAAAATATTTTTTACAATTCTAAATTACAGTGAGTGAGATGCTAAAAAAGTGACAAAGTCACAAAAATTATTTTTTAGTCTTTTTTTGCAATAACTCGAGGTTAAGAATTTTTATCTGGCTTCTGGAAAGGGAAATAATCCGGGAATCTTCGAACTCTTTGAGTAACCTGCTTACAACTTCCCTCGAAGTTCCGATATCACTTGCGATTGCATAATGGGTTTTTGTTATTGTAGTATTACCAGACTGGGATTGTTTAATCAGATAGGAAGCCAGTCTTACATCAACATTTCTGAAAATAATTTCTTCAACAATGTTTATAATATTGGCTAATCTATCACTCAAAAGGTTAAACACATAAACTCTCCAATGCTCGTATTTATCCACCCAATGTAATAAGACTTCAGACGGTACACTGATAACTTCAGAATCTACTTCTGCTACCGATATTGCGGGAAAAGTTCTTTTAGCAAGAATACACGAAGCAGTTAAAATACACGAATCACCTTTGTTCAGATAATATAGGGTAATCTCCCTGCCATTTTCCGCAACTTTATAAACCTTAATTGACCCACTCAAAACAAACGAAAAGCTTATGCAGCTATCACCTTCGGTAGATATGATTTTGCCTTTGGGAATTTTACTGTAAACAGCAAACTGTAATAATTCTTCAACACCTCCCTTCATATTCCCGGCTAAGAACGGAAACGCATTTAATAGTTCATCTTTTTTTATTATTAATTTGCTCACGAATGTGATCTCTGTTTAGTCTTTCTTCAGTTGCCGGTTCAACATGAACAAGTACATTTGAAATTTGCGGGAAAGTAGTCATTAAATAGTCTTTAACATTATGAGCAATGTCGTGTCCATCGTGTACTGAGATATTTCCGTCAACAATTATATGAATATCGATAAAGTAATCTAATCCCATTTTCCTGACATAACACTTATCAGTAGCAATAACTCCATCAACCGAATTCGTTGCATAAATTATATCGTTATTAATTTCATTTGACGGAGCAGCATCCATGATTTCATCCAATGCCGGTCTGAAAAGTCGGTAGGCATTAAAAATGATTACTCCCGATGCAAAAAGTGCAGCATAATCATCTGCCTGCTCATACCCATCACCACCAATTAATGCGATTGATATGCCTATAAACGCTGCTACTGAAGTAATAGCATCACTTCTGTGGTGCCACGCATCATTCTTAACTGCAACACTATTAACTGAATCACCTACTTTAATTATATATCTGAATAAAACTTCTTTAGTGATTATAACGATAATTAGAACTATCAGTGTAAATGGGGCGGGTGCGTGGTGAGGCGTTATTATCTCGTGTATACTTTGAGTAATGATTATTAATGCTGCTACAAAAAGAGCAATTGCTACAACTATTCCCGCAAAGGGTTCAGCTTTACCATGACCATAAGGATGTTTTTGATCAGGTGGTAACTGAGCAATTCGCAACCCAGCCAAAACTATAATTGAAGTAAATACATCCGAAGCTGATTCTATAGCATCGGCAATAAGGGCATATGAATTTCCCATTATGCCGGCAATTGCTTTAATTGCTGCCAGAAACAGACTTGTAATAATTCCAAGGACTGTAGTTTTAATACCTTTATTTGCTGCTTCAAATGAATTTTTATCTGTCAGAGCTTTTTTCTTTTTTATTGACATAATTTGCTGTGCCACGAATTATAATTATCAAAAAATTTTTTGTGAATGATACTACTTTGGTTCCCAGGCAGAACCTTCACACGGAATAAAATTTTCTGTTGGATGCTTGTCATATTTCATACAAAGGACAGCGGACTCATCAAAATGTTTACAGGTTGAGCATAAAGATGACTCTAATACCTTTTTATTTTTTTCAGTAAATTTTCTGTAAGATGAAATCGCAGGTGAGATGACGAATAGATAAAATGAGAGAGAGACAATTAACCAAAAATATTTTTCGCCCCACACATCTTTGCTAATCCAAAGAATAAAAATCAAAAAAGCCGTACGAATAATTGTCCAATAAACTATCTCGCCCATAACAGGTTCCTAAAATGTCGGAAAAATTTACACAAACATACATAAAATCTTCAAAAATTTGCTGATTTTCTTATAAAATGTTATTATTAGATGGGTTCATTTGAAAAATTTGGCATCGAGGGCAAAAAAAAAGCCACTGTTAAGTGGCAGTTTTTACTTGTTGTGAGCGCGGGTGGGCTCGAACCACCGACCCTCTGCTTAAAAGGCAGATGCTCTACCCCTGAGCTACGCGCCCTTAAAAATTTGAGTGCCAAATATATAGAACACGAATTTTTTATACAAATAATTGAAAATCATTTAACGGTGGGATATGACAGAACTAGCAAAAAATTCTAAAATTCTCGTTTGCGATGACGAAGAAGCCTTATGTTACCTCCTCAAAGAACAACTTATTGAGGAAGGTTTCAATGTTGATGCAGTTTACGATGGTAAATATGCAATCGATTCAATTAAACAAAAGCATTATGATGTTGTGCTTCTTGACCTGAATATGAGAGAGGTTCAAGGTGAAGAAGTTCTTAAGTTTATTAAGGATGAACACCCTTCTATTGAAGTAATTATCCTTTCGTCTCAAACGGAAATGAAAAAAGCTATCCAATGCATTAAAGCCGGTGCTTATGATTACATTCCAAAACCGCACGACCCTGAGGAATTAATTCTTACTATCAACCGTGCCCTCGAGCATAAAAATCTTCTGGTCAAAACTGAAATTTTAGAAAAAGAAATAAACAAAAAACATCCGGTTAATATTATAGGTACAAGTAAGGCACTTCAGAGAGTATTAACATTGGCTAATAAAGCTGCTATGTCGGATTCAAACATTTTGATTGAAGGAGAAACCGGAACAGGAAAAGAACTGTTTGCCGAATACATACACAAACAATCAGCCAGAAAGGATAAGCCCTTTGTTGCAATCAATTGTGCCTCATTACCTGATCAGTTGATTGAAAGTGAATTGTTCGGACATGAAAAAGGTGCATTTACAGATGCAAAATCTACAAAGCAAGGTTTGGTTGAAATAGCTCACGGTGGAACACTGTTCCTTGATGAAATTGGTGAATTAAGTTTGTCACTTCAACCAAAACTTTTAAGATTTCTTGAGAATGGCGAGTATAGAAGAATTGGCGGAATTACAAATCTTACCTCTAATGTTAGAGTTATCGGTGCAACAAACAGAAATCTTCTGGAAGAATCTGAAAACAGAAATTTCAGAAAAGACCTATTATTCAGATTGAATGTTATTACTCTTACTATTCCACCATTAAGAGAAAGAAAAGAGGATATTATTCTGCTTGCAAAGTACTTTCTTGAGTCTAAGTCTCCGATTCGTTCACCCAAAAGACTATCACCTGAAGCAGAAGAATTATTATTGAATTATGACTTTACCGGCAATGTTCGGGAACTCGAACATATTATAGAGCGGGCAATAATTTTTGCTGACAGCGAAATAATTAAAGCTGAGGATCTTAATCTTCCAAGCTCGCGTGGTGTTGGTATTAGCCGAAAGGACAAACCACTCGAAATTCCATCGGATATTCTGAGTATGGAAGAACTTGAAAAGTGGCATATTGAAAATGTACTTAATGCAAACAAATGGGATCGGACACAAACTGCAATGCAACTGGGAATAAGCCCAAAAACACTTTACACAAAAATTAAAAAATACGAACTCAAGCAAAACTGATTAAATGTCTGATGATTTATTAAGAAGATTAAATGCAGCTGATTTATTTGAAATTCAAAACACAGGAATTGCATTAGCTGATAAAAACTACAAGGTAACCTGGTTTAATAAAAGCTTTAAGAAGACTGCAGGTACAGGAAGAATAAAGGGTGTTTCGCTCGGTAATCTATTTAATATTTCGCTACCCGATGGAGCAGAGATAATCTCATCTTCTAAATCTGTTGTAGTCCCTTTGCCATCTTATGGAAAGAATCTTATAATCACTCCAATTTCTCAGAACAGGAAGAATGATACAAGCACATTTTTCGTGGAGCTTTTTCCTCTGTCGGATTATACTGGTGATTTTGAGAATGATCAGATAATTCAGAATTTAAAATTCCAGAAAGAGCTTCAGGAAATTCTTGTGCTTTTGCTTCGGGAAAAATCTGTTGAATTAATCTCTGAAGAAATTCTTTCCAGACTTTATAACATTACTAAAAGTGATTTCGGAATTGTGGTTCTTTATGATCGTGACGATAAAAAAAATTATATCTATTTCGATCCACAGAATATTCTTACTTCAAAAGAAGAAATTCAGAAAGCAATAAATTACAATTCATCTTTTATCGTAAAATGGCTTGATATCAACAGAAGGCCCTTACTGGCTTTAAATCATCAGAATAATATCGGATATGGAATTGTTCAATCGTTAAACTGTGAATCAGTTTGTATAGCACCGTGTTATTTTGATAATAAACTTGAGTCTGAAATTATTCTTGGAAAATTAAACGGTACTTTCTCTTCATCACATATCGGCATTGTTGAACAATTTGCAACTATTCTCTCTTTTGCTATCAGCCATATAAAAACACGCGAATTAAATCAGGCACTGGAATCAAGACTATTACAGGCACAGAAACTTGAGACTATCGGGAAACTTTCGAGCGGAATGGCTCATGATTTTAATAATTTACTCTCGAGTATTTTTGGTAGTATTAATCTGCTTAGAAACAGAGTCCCGGCTTCAGAATCAGTTACAAGATTAATTGATAATATTGAGAACTGTTCAATCCGTGCAAAAGATTTGACAAAGGGTCTGCTCTCTTTTGGCAAACCGACACCAAAAAGAAAAGAAATTGTTTATCCCAATCTCTTATTGAACGAATTGATAAAAGTAATCATACAAACTTTCCCAAAGAATATAACAATTGAAGAAAAAATTGAAAGTAATCTGAACAGCATTTTAGGTAATAGTACAGAAATATATCAGATATTACTTAACCTTTGCGTTAATGCAAAGGAGGCTATCGAAAGTAAAGGGAAAATTACTATATCTGCAGAGAACATTCTGATAGATGAAAAAAACTCAATCAATTATCCTCTCCTGAATAAAGGGAAGTATGTTAAACTGTCTGTGAGTGATACTGGCGTTGGCATTGATGAAGAAAATCTTTCGAAAATATTTGATCCTTACTTTTCAACAAAGCAAAAAGAAACCGGCTCAGGATTAGGATTATATGTGACCTATGGAATAATAAAAGCACATAATGGACATGTGGAAGTTTCAAGCAAAGTTGGCGAAGGAACTAAATTTGATGTTTACATTCCGGCATTCGAACCGAATAAAATTGATAAGACAAAAAGCGGAAATAAAATAATAATGCTTGCAGATGATGAGGAATTGTTAAGCGATATTCTTGGTGAAATGCTGGAGACTTATGGTTACTATGTTGTAAAAGTTAAGTCATCTGAAGAGGTGATTCAGGTTTTAACTGAAGAAATAAAGGTTGATCTATTAATAATTGATTACAATATGCCGCAGATGAATGGATTAGAATGTGTTGCAGAGTTAAGAAAGAGAAACTTCGATATGCCGGTTATTTTATCTTCAGGAAGTTTGAGTTTCGATGATGTTGAGTTGAAAAAAGTGAATATAAATAGTAAGTTGCTTAAACCTTATGAGTTTGAAACGATGCTGAAAACAATTCAGGAACTTATCTGAATTAATCAACTACATCTTTATTATTGTCTTCCTGATCTTCGTCCATTTTAATCATCTTAATATTTGATGTATACTTGGATAAAACGGGGGTTCTGATCTCGTTGAGTTGATTAAGCACCTCAGTTATTTCCTTTATTGCAATGTCGATATAATTCATCCTTTTAATAATCATTTCCTTAGATATGATATCTTTCTCAAGTTCTCTTTTAATTGCTGTTGACGACAAACTGAGCAAGGTTAGCGGTTGTTTGATTTTATGATTTGCGGTTACAACAGTAGCCATAAAAGTATCTCGCTTCTCAGCTTCAAGAAGAAGTTTATGCGCTTCAGAAAGTTTTAATGCTGATTTCACTCTGGCGAGAAGTTCTATTCTGTTAAATGGTTTTTTAATATAATCGAAAGCACCTGCTTCAAGACCCTCTTTTGTATCATCTGCTCCGGATTTAGCAGTAACAAGTATAATAGGAATATTTTTAGTTAAAGGATCATTTACAAGACGACGACAGACTTCTATTCCTGTTATATCAGGCATCATAACATCAAGTAGAATTAAATCAGGTAATTCAATCAATGCTTTTTCAATTCCGGAGGAACCATTGTATGCTGTGATAACTTCATAACCTTCATGCTCAAGTCTGTCCTGAAGCATAAATACATTTTCCGGAAGATCATCTATAACTAATATTTTTTTCATAAAGTATTCGATTTAACTTTTGGGAATAGTTGACTAATCTTTGCTGAAATTATTGTCGAGTTAACAGGTTTTGGTATATAGTCATTAAAACCATATTTAAGAATTATTTCTTTATCACCAGCCATTGCTTTTGCTGTTACTGCAAAAACCGGGATATCCGAAGCTGTTTTGCTCTTACGGATATTTTTTAATGTTTGAAACCCATCCATTCCGGGCATCATAATATCAAGTAAGATTAAATCAGGTTTAATATGTTCCAACATTTTAAGACATTCGGTCCCTGACTTTGCGAGATATGTTTTATAGCCCATTGACTGGATCAATTCATTCATCGTAAACAATGTGTCGGGATCATCGTCCACAATTAAAACTTCTTCGGTTGCTTTTAGCTTATTGTTCTTTAATTCCGGAGAGATTGTCTGAATTACATTTTGTTCAACATTTGTAACTGACTTCTTAATTGCTTCTTCCTGCTGTTTAATTCTGTCGCGCACAATTTTCAATACATCCATCGGATGACCCTGAGATTTGACAGCAATTTTTTCAACAACTGAGTTTAACGATTTTTTTTCAGTTTCGGTTAAATCCTTTGCAGTGCTGATTATAATGGGGATATTTTTAGTCAGACGATTTGTTTTCAACTTATGAGTAAGTGATATGCCATCAACTTTTGGCATCAACAAATCTATAATTACAAGATCCGGTTGAACTTCAGCAATTTTATTAAATGCGTATTCACTATCCTGAATATATTCAATTGAAATTTTTTCAGAACTAAACTCCTTCCTGAATTTTTCGAATTCAAGGTCATCATCATCTACTATTACAATCTTTTGAATTTTTTTCTGTATAGCTGATTCTAGTTTATTAAAAGCAGAATTAAGATTTTCAGGAGTAAGAGGTTTAACTAAATAGTCAAACGCCCCCAAGCTTAATCCGACATTTTTATTACCAACAAAAGAAACAATTATAACGGGTATATCTTTTGTTATAGGATTTTCCTTTATTTCTTTAAGAACAGACCAACCATCCCTATTCTGAAGGATAACATCTAATGTTATAGCAAATGGTTTGCGTTCCATTGCCAGTTTGATTCCACTATCCGCATCAGAAGCAAAAATAACCTCATACCCTCTGGATGTTAAATACTGACCAATAGTAAATCTGACATCAGGATCATCATCAATTACCAGAATTGTTTTATAATTTGAATTTATAAATTCCAAAGACTCATTACCTGAATCCGCAAACCGTCTCTCATACAAATGTCTTATAGGTATAGTGAATGAAAATATGGAACCCTTACCAACTATACTTTTCACCCAGATTTTTCCACCAAGCAGTTCAACAATTTTCTTTGAAATTGCTAAACCTAACCCAGTTCCGCTATATCTTCTGGTGGTTGAACCATCAACCTGCCTGAACTCCTCGAATATAAATTTTTGTGCATCTTCCGGAATTCCTATTCCAGTATCACTGATTGAGAAGACTATATGATTATCTTCAGTCTGCGCTATGCTAAGTTCAACATTTCCTCTATCAGTAAACTTGACAGCATTTCCGAGAAGATTGATAAGTACTTGTGTTACTCGTCCTTTATCAGTAGTAATAATCTTTCTTGTATCACACTTCCTGTTGATTGTAAACCTTAATCCTTTTTCATTTACCAGAGGTTGAATAGTTGCAGAAACATCTTCAATCAGTTCTTCTAACAATATTTCTTCCTCTCTTATATCCATCTTGCCAGCTTCGATCTTGGACAAATCGAGAATATCATTTATCAGATTCATTAATCTTTTGCCGCTCTTTAATACGACTTCGAGGCGTTCACGGTTTTTATCATCAAGTTGAGCTTTGTCAAGAATCAATTCAGTTAAACCAAGAATAGAATTCATCGGTGTGCGAAGTTCGTGTGACATGCTTGCCAGAAACTGAGACTTTAATTTTGTTGATTCTTCGGCTCTTTGCTTCTGAATTTCCAGTTCATTTGCTTTCTCCTTGAGCTGCTCTGATAATTCCAATAAAGTTTTATTCTGCTCTTTTATTTGTTCATTCTGTTTCCGCATTTCCTGGTTTAGTCTGCTGAGTTCTTTAACAAAGTTTTCTAACTGCACAAACGCTTTAGCATTCGTTAATCCTACTGCCAGTTGGTCCTGAATTTTGGAAAGATAACTAATAGCTTCATTTGTTGGTTTGTCTAATGAACCGAATTCCAGGACTGCTATAACTTTGTTTGAATAGATTACCGGACGGATGTGAAGATATTTAATCTTAATATCAAACATTCCAGTCGAGGCAACAGGAATAAAATTCTCAGATTCAATTATCAAAGGTTCTTTTGTTTTTATCACCTTCGTATAGAATATGTTGTTCTCACCTTTATGTTTTGTTTCGCCAAGACCAAATGAAGTAATAAAGCTGATTTCATCATCATCTACGGAATAAATAGCTCCTACAGTAAAACCACATGTTTTAATTATCTTTTTCAATGCTGATTCTGAAATCTCGATAAGAGATGGGTTTTGATTAATTAGTGTAATGAATTCGGTGTAATCATTCATTGCTTTCTGGTTCTTCATAATTTCATCAAGCATCAGGTTAAAAGCATCGCCAAGTTTTGCAACCTCATCATTCCCTTTTATAAGCACTCTTGTATTATAATTCCCGCCTCTTATTTCCTCAGTTGCTGAACTTAACTGACCTATTTGCTTTCTAACTTTGTTTGTAAGAAGATAGGAAAGCATCAGAGAAATGATAATTCCAACGAAACCAATTATGAAAATTACATTTTTCAATGTATCGCGAAGGTTTGCTGCTTCGCCCATTTTATTAAATATCAGAAATGACAAATTATTATTCAGAACATCATCTGAGTTGGTTTTATATAAGGTAGCAAGAATGTCTGATGCTCGTGTGCCCTGAGTGTATATATCAAAACTATTTTTATTCTTTAAATAATTATAAGCGGTATTTATGAGATAGAGATATTCTCTGTTTACTGTAGGGTTAGAAAGTTCTGCAGCAGAATTTTCCCAAATGACTGCGACTTCGGCATTGATTCTTTGAGCAATATCTTCTATAAAAATATTGTTGATAATTTTCCCGTAGTAATATGAATCACTTCCTAACTTCTTTTTCTTCACAACAGCAAGCGGATTGAGATCTAGAAATGCAGAGACCGAATTTATATCAGGATTTATCAGAGCATTTTTTGATAAAAAAATTTCTTTAATTCTTTCTCCGTCATCCTGAACTGATATTATAAAATCCAAAGTTCTTGAATTTAATAAGTTTGTTTTGTTCTTAGTTCTATTCTCATAGAAGAAAAGTAATTCATCATCTAAATCAGAGATTAATTTCTGAAAAGAGTAAATAAAACTATTAGAGGAATTGGTGAGATTTCTGGTTTGCTGGGAATTGAGAGTATTATATATGAGTGAATAAAAAACTGCTGTAGCAGAAACAAGAATTATAACAACAACGGTAAAATTTATAAGCAGTATTCGAAAGCTTATTTTCATTTGGTAACATTATCTCTACTCTTTTTGGAGTACTTTTCTAATAGTGATTAAGAGTTCATCGAAGTCGTAGGGCTTACTAAGAAAATCATTTGCTCCCATTTTGGCAGAGTCTATTGCGCTTTTTACATCTGCATAGGCAGTAAGAACAATTACTTTAGCTTTTAAATCACGATATTCCATTTCCTTTAAGACTTCAAATCCATCAATACCCGGCATCTTAAGGTCAAGAAGCATTAGATCAACTGGTTTATTCCTCAGAAAATCTAATGCTTCAAAACCGTTATTAACATAATTTACATCATAACCAACTTCTGACAGTTCTTCGCTGAGCACTTTACACAAGTTAACATCGTCATCAACTATCAGAATTGATTCCATTTGGCATTACCTTTTCTCAATTGTTTCGGAACCGTTAAGCTGATAAAACTTTATTTTATTATTTGACTCAACTCTTTCTTTCAGGATAATGTTATCAGAAGTAGGATTATTATGTCTTTCCTGAAGAGTTGGTAATAATTCAGCTTTAAGTAAAATTACTAATTCTTTTTTAGTAACTGTCGTCTGGTCGGAGCCAAATAAATATCTAAGTCCGAAAAACCAACCTGGTAAATCCTTTAAGAAAGGAATTCCGTTTCTGGTTTGAGTTTCTTCATTTACAAACAATCCACCAAGAACTGTTTCTTCACCATTAAGCATAAGTATCTGAGTTGAAGCATTTGTTTTTCTGATTTCGGTAGTCTGCTCATTCAGTGAAAATGAGCTTCTCTCGACAAGTATTTTGAGAAGTATGTAATCAATACCTTTCTCATTATAAATATATGGTGTAACTTCAATGATTGTACCTGTTGGGAAAAATTTCTCAACTGTATTACCTGCAAAATCTCTGGTTCTAACAGAAAAATCGGACCCAACCTGAATCCGTCCCTGATTTTTATCTCTGACTACAACAGAAGGATTAGCTATAATTTCACCAAGGCTTTCCTCCTCAAACCATCTGAAAAGGGCGGTTGCTTCCCCAAAGAAACTGCCTACTTTACCTGAAGCTTCACTAGTTATATTCAATTCAGGCGGTCTGGTTTGCTGCTGCTGTTGAGTTGTAGTCTGTGTAAACAATTCCGCACCAACATTCCAATCACCTTTTGATAATAAAATTTTCCAGTCAATTCCTCTCTTCTTTGATTCAGATACATTCATTTCAAAGAAGACTGCAGAGATTTTAACCTCTCTGGTATCAAATGAGGCATATTCTGGCAATGATTTAAGTTTATCCTCGCCTGGTCTTTTAACAATAATTACATCTTCTGTCTCTTCGAATATGTAACCATTATATTGGACAATCACAAGAAGAGCTTTATCGTAGGGCATTCCTTCAATTTCAATTCCGATAGGGTCTTTTGAATCAACTGTAGAAACGATTCGTTTACCTGTTGTCATCTCACTTACTTTACTTAATAAAGCGATTGCTTCATTAAAAGGAAGCGATTGAGACAATGTAACAAGTTCATCGGGATTCCTGAAGGTCTTGAATTGTTTTTCAAGACGCTGTTGCGGGAGTACATCCCCAATTAAAATAAAGACAATTATTAAGATTGAAGTTATTGTTTTCATTTTACTTCTCTTATTTTTTCTTATTAAACTCTGTTCGATCTAATTCAAGATCAACATTCTCTATTATACCACCTTTATTTAGAACAAAGCTGACCTTACTATTCTGGTAATCAATTTTGGTAAGGTAACCCAAATAAACCTGCTCACCTTCCCAAACAAGATAAGTATTACCTTTTGTATCAGCTATGAAAGCACCTTCCGGAATCAGAGCTAGTAATCTGGCTCCCTGAACATCAAGCAATCCATCAACATTCGGAGGAATTTCGTTCCTGATCAATGGGAAGAATGCATCATAAATTTGACCAGTTGCAAGATTGTTTTCAATGGGTACTGCAGGTGCAAATCTGCTGTCGGTGGAAAAATATACCATTACATCCATTGTAAAATTTACCAGGAACAATGGATTCTGGTTTTTGTCAGTCTTAACCAGGTTTCCAAAGCTAATCGTTTTGATTTTCTTCAACTCTTTACTCTGTTCGATAGCATAGATCAGTCTGTAAACTTCGTTGAAGTAGCCAAAACCTGTCAGCTTATAGGAATGAGTTAAAAACTCTTTGTCCTGTTTTTGGTCTAGATATTCAACATTCACCTGAGTCTGGTCAGAAAAACCAGAGATTATTCCATTGATAAAGTTGAAGAACTTTATTGATGAAAGATTTTGCGGAATGTTGAATTTCCGGTTTGCAAGTATAGAGTCTAGTTCAGCTGATCTTTTTGCTAATTCCAGATAGCGGTTATTGAGCTCAACCGGATCAATAACTTTTGCATTGAGTTCTTTTAGTTTCTCTCTTTTCTCATCCAGTTTTTTACCTTGGATAAAGATAAGATAGATTAAACCCGCTGCAACAATTACAACAAGAAGACCAAGAAGAACCAGTGTACTTCGTAGTTTTTTATTCATGTTTTTTTGGATATGATGATATATCAAAAATAATATTGAATTTATAAGCATTTTGCTCTCGCAGAGGTTCATAAAGAACGCTCTTGAGAGTTGCTGATTCCAAATTAATTGCAAATTCACTCAACGATGGTCTGTCAAGTCCATATCCTTCTAAGAGAACTGTAGGCCCATCATCTTTTGAAATTCTTGAGAGCCAAAGATTTTGTTTTCTTCCTGCAAATGTTGAAATATCCCCAATTACCTCATGCCAAACTCCTGCTCCGGCAGATGCTGAATCAAGTATTGCAACTGTCTGATCAAAGCTGTTTATTTTTCCTTCAAGTTCAGCAATTTTGGAAAGTACTTCTTCATTTTGTCTTAAAAGAATTGTTTTCTGTGATATCTCCTGGTCCATTTGTGCAGCGTCTTTATTGTTCTGCAAGACTTTTAATGTAATTAAAAACGGAGCCAGGAACAGTAATGGTAACACTGCAAAGCTGTGCCAGGAGAACTGGAAAAATTTTTGCTCTTCTGAGATATACTTAGGTAATAAATTTATTCCCTTATGTTCCTTAGCAAGTTCATCGAAATATTCCGTAGCAATTGCCATAGGAACACTGAATGAAGATATCTTGTTTTTGACTTCGTCATTAAGTGACGATAGATCAAAGTCATCAAATTCAAGACGGCTTACATTAGCTTCAGGGAATGTTCCATAGAAAGATAGTATAAGATTTTCAGAATCATCTTCACCACACACAATAATGTTATCGAGGGACGAAACTCCACCGGTTTCCATTTCCAAAAGTATTTTCGAGAAATAAACATCATAAGTATGAAGATTAAGAGTACCAATATCAAGTGTAGTTCCGATATGTTTTAATTTTCTTCCATGTAAGAAAATAAGCTTACTATATTCTTTACCAATATAGACAATCAAACTTTGATCATCAGGAAAGAATTTTTTTCTTTTTGCAACATAATAAGCCAACGCAACATCTGCGCTTTTAATAGTAGGAATTTTGAAGAACTTCTTACCGAAATGATTTGCAATGCCGTTAACTAAACTAACACACGCAACCTGACCATCAACAAAAGCAGCAAGCAAACCGCCATCCGAAAGTTCAGTATAATCAATGCTGCCTTTTTCCACATTGATGTTTTTGGAATCCCTGATTTCATTAATCAACGACTCAATGATTTTCTGAGGTTTAAGATCTTTTCTTCCCTCATAAGTATGATAAAAAATTGCTGGTTCGGTTAGTGCCGGGATGAATTCAACTTTTGCAGGATTAATATTTTTAAATGCCTGAGCCATAGCAATTATACTGGGGGAATCAGCTTGTCCGATTAAACCAGCTGTGACATCAGCATTTGTATCAATCCCTTCGAGTTGAAGTCCTTCGGTGTCGAGACTAAAAGGTGTTGAAGTTTCTACCCCGACTTTCGGGGCAACAACATCAACAGCAGCAGTGCTTAATACTTTTAATTTTGTGCTGCCTTTCTCCTTAGTCACCACCGCTAGTTTTGTATCATTGCCTTCGCAATAAATGCAGGCGATAGTTTTCATATTTTATGCTGCCAATATTTGATGAATTCTTGTTTTATTGTTTGCGTAAGTAATTGCCGTTTCTAAAGAAATTCTCTTCTCCAAATATAATCTCTTTAAATCTTGTTCCATAGTAATCATACCCTGAGCTCCTCCCTGATTCATCATCATATAAATTTCACTTGTGTTGTTATTTTTAATTGCAGCTTTAACACTGGGGGTAACTATCAGGACTTCCTTAGCTAATACAAGCTTTCCATCAAGGCTTGGGACCAGTTTCTGAGAAACTATTGAAATAAGAACATCAGCCAATCTGTTTCTTACGCGCTCTTGTTCTGATGGATGAACTTCTGCAATTATTCTGTCAATTGATTCAACAGCAGATGAAGTGTGTAATGTTGAGAAAACTTTATGACCTGTATCGGTTACTTCAAGTGCTGCCATAATTGTATCAGGGTCCCTCATTTCACCAACGATAATAATATCAGGGTCTTGTCGTAATGCCTGAACGATTCCGTCTTTGAATGTTGCTACATCTCTTCCAACCTCTCTATGCTTAATCAATGAAACATTGGAAGTATGCACATATTCAATTGGTGCGGCTATTATAATTATATGACAAGGATCAAATTTATTGTGGTGATCAACTATCGAGTCCAAAGTTGTTGATTTACCCGAACCAGTTATTCCAGTAATCAAAGATAAGCCGAATTTAATATAGCCGTGGCTCATAGTGCGTACAACATTAGGATGGAACTCGAGACTTGCAAGTGGTCTGATACTTTGATTGATAGCTCTCATATTCAATGTTAAAGTATCAAGATCAAAATAAGCATCAGCTCTGAATCTTACATTAACATTTCGTCGCTCGTAAAGAAATGTATAACTGAAATCCAGATTTTTATTCTCCCAGAGAAATTTTCTTTGGTTAGTGTTCAAAAGGTTGATGATGATTGTAGCTGCTTCATCATCTGAAAATTGAGGAAGGTCTTTTACTCTCTCTTTATTTCCATAAATGCGCATCCATATATAACCACAATTGCCATGACCACCAACTTCAATATCAGAAGCATCCCGTTCAATCATACTTGTCAAAAACTTATTAAAAAGTTTACGAAGCAGAATTTTATCCTGATCTTTTAACTTATCAATATTCTCAATAATATAATGGACACGATCAGGACCAAACAATCCTTCAGGAATAGTTCTACAAAAAACTTCAAGTACTTTTTTTTCTTCTTGAACGTTCACAACACTCCCTGAAATTTATTTTACATATATAATATTATATATAAAACTATACCAGACTTAGGAAAAAGTTTTAATGCCTTTTAGATTTTTTTTAAATTAATAGTCCTTAAATGTACGGTAAATTTTACAAGTTGCAATAAAATTTTACTGTTCTGTAGTATTAGCAAGAACTTCTTCAATTGATGTAAGACCCATTTTAACTTTTTCAAAGCCGGCTTCCCTCAAGGTAAGAGTTCCATCTTTTCTTGCCTGTTCACGAATTTTTTCTTCATCCACTTCTTCTCCAGCTTTAACAATGATATGTCTTATTTCCTTTGTAAAATATAATGCTTCGTGAATAGCAATTCGTCCTTTGTAACCAGTATGATTACATTGCTCGCAACCAACTGCCTGGTAAACTGTGTAATTTCTCCACTCAGCAATATTCAAGCCTGCTGCTGACATCAGGTCTTCATCAAAGTTCACAACTTTTTTCTTACAATTATTGCAGAGTTTTCTGATAAGTCGCTGAGCAACTATAAGATTAATTGCATAAGCAATTAAGAATGGTTCAATACCCATTTTATATAATCTTGATACAGCGCTCGGAGCATCGTTTGTATGAAGTGTGGAAAATGTAAGGTGACCTGTGTTCGCCAGTTTAATAGCTGTTTCAGCAGTTTCTCTATCTCTCATCTCACCGACTAATACAATATCAGGGTCGTGACGGAGAATAGATCTGATTGCCTGTTCAAAGTTCATTTTGAATCCGATCTTCAGCTGTCGGGCACCTTCAATCACATACTCTACCGGATCTTCAACAGTAAGAACATTGACTTCAGGTGTAATAACCTGATAAAGGGCAGCTACCAGAGTTGTACTTTTACCACTTCCCGTCGGTCCGGTTAATATTACCATTCCTTGTGGTTCATTTATAGCTTTTTCAAAAGCTTTTCTGGCATATCCGGCAAGTCCTAGTTTATCAAGATCCTTAATAACTTTTCTGTCATCAAGAATTCTTATTACAACGCTTTCAAATTTATTTTTTAACTCGGTTCCAACCATTGGAAGAATTGATACACGGAATCTGATAATATGATTATCAATTTCTCTCTGAATAAATCCATCCTGAGCCATTTCTCTTTCAAATCTGTCCATTCCTTTGGAACGATCCTTAACAACAGCAACGACGGCTTCGGGCAAAGTATTCTCCTGCGTGTGCCAAAGCTGTAGGTTACCATCAATTCTGAACATTATATCTGTTTTGTTACCTGAGCGTGGAATGAAATGAATATCACTTGCACCTTTACGTACTCCTTCGATAAGTGCGCCTTCAACAAGATTTATAAGAGCGCTTCTATTTATCTCTGCTTCCAGTTCCTGCTCATCAATGCCACTGTCGTCAACAGGTGACTCGAGAAATTCCTGCTGTTCTTTTTCCAGTTCTTTAAGGAATTCATTCTCAGGGGGAAGTATAATGTTGATAAGTTTTTCGTAATCTTTTTTCTTAATAAAGATTACTTCATGTTTTTTTGCATTAAGTCCAAAAGCTATCTTAGCAATTTCCCTGTCGGTAGGATCTGTTGCAGCAAGAATAAGTTTATCACGATTACGGTCGTCGAACATAAAAGGAATGACGCCGTGTTCAAGCATCATCTTTTTTAAATTTTCACCACCACTCTCAATTAGGTTTTTTATTAATTGAAGACGACTTTCCGGAATCTCTTCAGGTTTTGTATCCAACTCACGGAATGCATAGAGAATTGCAACTTCACGAAAAATAACATCGTGGTCATAACCGAAATCCTGAACAAGTATCTGTGCCAGATTTCTTTTAACTTTACTTTTATCATTATTCTTCGCATTTATTGCTCTCTCAAGTGTCTGAGCATCGATTATTCCCTTTTTATAAAGGAGATAACCGATTTTATCACTCATCTCGAGATTAGTATCAATCATGTGACTCTGAATTCCGTATTATTGTTTATCGATGCGGTTCCGGGTGTTTTTGGTCTAACAGTAGCAGTTTCTGCTGATACTAAAGTTAATGCTATCATTACTATCATAATGATCATCGCAATGGCAACCTGAATTAACTCAATTAAATTTTTGAGTTTGTATACAGTTTCTGCCTCATAATAATTTGCCAATTGCAATGCAGTATTTTTAATTGTTCCTGTTTCCTCACCTGAGTGAAATCTTGACAGTGCCGTTTCAGTAAATACTCCTGATGCTTCAAACGCTTCAGTAACACCGACACCCTTTTTAATCATAAGTGGAATTGCAACATTTTTTATTCTGTCTTCAAAATATCTGTTGCCGGCTGCTTCGGCTGCAATCCTTATGGGTTCAATACTTTCGGCTGAGCCACTATATAAAGCATAAAACACACGACAGAATACTTCAATTAATGTTTTATGAATCAATGGACCAATTACCGGCAGAGTTAGTATCCATTTATCAATAAGATAAGCACCTTTATCTGTACGCGAAAAATAAAACAGCCCTACTGGTGGAATAATAAAAAATGCAGCCACAAGATAAGGATTCTCAACTAAAAAATCACTAATCTTCAATGTAAATGCAGTCATTGGCGGGAGCTCAACTCCGAACCGAACGAACAGCTTTGCAGTCTCAGGAAAAATATATCCTACATAAAATATTACTGCCAGAAATAAAACAAACACAGTAACCATCGGAGTAATCAATGCACTTCTCAAATTTTTTCTGAACTCCTGTCGACGCTCCAGAAACTTTGCAGTTGCCTTATAAATCTCAGTCATATTACCTGATTTGGAAGCAAGACCAAGCATATAAGCTGTAAACTTACCAAATACATCCTGATATTTTAAGAAAGTAACCTGGCTGTCTGCACCTTTTTTAAGTTCGTTATTAATTTCTTTCAAAGTATTTTTTAGAGTAGCGTTCTGAGTATCATTGATCAGCAAATTCAGAATTTCACCATAAGATAATTTCTGCTCAAGAAGTTCAGCACTGATCTTAACGAAAGTAACTATTTCCTGAACCGGAGGTTTGGACTGGAAATCAATTAATTTCTGATTCACAGAAATCACCTTGTATCCAAGTCGGGTTAAAGCATCTTCAACTTCTTTTTTGTTAAATGCCTTTTGTTCACCCTTAATGGGCTTATCATTCCCTTTTTGTGCTTTGTATAGAAAGGTTCTTTTCTTTTCAATAGACAGAACCTTTAATTGATTTTTTTCAGCAAGTGCGGAAAGCTTTTTCTTACCTTCACTAAGAGCGTTCGCTGAAAGTGTTCCGGTAATGGTTTGACCGTTAACTTTTTGAGCGGTGAATTTGAATTCAATCATTTCTTACTCGTGTTTGTTTTTATTAGTCCACTATTGTCAAATATAGTTCCAGAAATTTTCTTCGTTTTTTGTTTAATAATCGTTTCCTCTGAGATTTTTTTAAAGAATGATATGAAAAAAAGAAATGAACTGTAAAAAATTCTTTCAGTAATAGTTATCTTATAATCATTAATTATAGTAAAGCCGAATACTTTACTAAGTACGAACTTAAACCATAATTTAAACAGTTAATAAATCGTTTAGTTTAAAATAAAAAAGAGCTGACTTATTAAGCCAGCTCTTTTGTCTGAAAAATGATTTTTAGTCGTTAACAACTGAGACGATTGTCTGCGGACCAACGGTTGTTGTAACTGTCCAGGTATACTCGTGTGGGGTACCTGTAAGAACAACCTGTGTGGAAGTAACTGATGAGCCCCAGCTTCCGGTTGGAGTAGAATCCAATGTTGAAGGAATTGTCCAACCTGTGAATGTATTTCCGCCGCCGCCCATTGCTGTTGGTTTCTTATAGTACTGCTGAGCTAAAGCACCGAGGTTTGTACCTTCAGATACCATTGTATCTTTTGCTGATTCCTCAGCATTAGCATTGAAAAGATTGATACCAACTACTATAGCGATACCTACTATGATAACGCCAAGAACGATTAAGAGAAGTTGTTGTTGACCCATTTTAGATCTCCTTTATTTGTTTTGTGAATGAGTTAATTAAGTATTTCTGTTTGAATCTGAGTGCCAATTACTGTTACTTTAACTTTGATGGAATCGCTACCTGATACCAATTCATTGCCGATTCCAATTATTTCAACTTTGTCTGGTGGTGTTACAGTTGCTGTATAAGAACCGTTGTGTGTTGTCTTAAGATCATCAGGGACATCCCAACCAGCATAATTATATTGTCCTCCACCAAACAGTTTTGCCTTTTTATAATATTGTATTGCTAATGTTGCAATGTTATGAGCTTCGTTTGTTACAATATCTCTTTTGTTATCAATTGATTGTTGCTTGAAAATCAGGATACCTGCCACAACTGCAATCCCAACTATTATAACCCCCAAAACGATTAAAAGTAATTGTTGTTGACCCATTTATTTTGCCTCGCTTATTTTATCATCTTAAATTTTATGCCGATGCTGCTAACGAAGCTATTTTCATTTTTTCGAATGATTATGTTTTCATCGGCAATTTCTACAAGCAATATTTACAAGAACAATTTAGTGTTTGCATCTTTTGTCAAAAGATATAATTTCGATTTCAGGTATAATTATTCAAAGAATTGTGCCATTAGCAGCACGATAGAATGTTTCTATTATGGAGATAAATTTTTAGTGGTAAATCAACAAATTATTGCAGTTAAGAAAATTTTCCCGATAAATTTTACCGAAATTCGGTAAGAACTTCTTAATTAGTAGTTTGTTGATCTGAGGTGGAAATTTAATTCGGAAATATTTTCTTCCTAAACAGGTAATATTTTCACGAAAGCTAATTATGATCTTAATTCAAAAATACTTTCAAATCACTACTGATTGCATACTCAGGATATTCTTTTCTAATCACAGCAAGTAAATATTTTGCCTTATCAATTTTTCCGTGTTCAATCTCATATCTCGCTCTTGCCTCAATCATAAAACCTGTTAGATGATAAATGTATTCGTGAAATATTTTTCTCTCAGGTAAAAATCTCATTTTTTTTGGAATAATATAATTTGCACTATAAGAGCTATCATTCGCCATTCTGAAGCACAAACCTTCCGGAATAATTGTCTTGTTACCAAGATTAAATTTTCCTTTCCTTATATAATCTTTAAAAATATCAAAAGTAATGAAATAGTCATCTTTTAGCAGATTTTCCACAGAGCCATACTTTTTTTTGACATCAATTTTATATGAGGGAAGAGGAAGCATCTCAATGCCTAAAACTTCGACATCTTTCCTATAGCCAAGTGCATATTGAAGAAAAAATGATGGTGCAGCAAACAGAGGCCAGTCGCTGGTAAGTAATATTTTTCCATTAGGAATATTATTCAGTACTTCTCTTGCATAATCTTCAATTACATAATCTTCACTTCTATCAATATCATCGAAATTCAAGTATATCTGATAAAGAATAATAACAATAAATAAAGATAAAATGATTGACTTTAGTCTTTTCGGAATTAGCGTGAGTATGCCGGTAATTATGGCAGAGGCAATTGAAAATAATAAAAATATTACGAGAAAATATTCGTCAATATCGGGAATAGAATAATTAAGCACAAAGAATAGTGAGGTTATAATTATAAGAAAGTAAAAAATTCTTAGTCTTTTCATAAAGCTCAGCACAAAAATTAATCCGCTAAAAGTAGTAAAAATCAGATAACCGAATTCTCCTCCTGTAAAACCAGTGGCTTTATTGAAACTTAAAATATTAAGAAACTGTAAGGTCTGCTGCCTGAATGATTCCGGTCCCTGAAACATTTTACTTTCGTAATATTTTCCTCTGACATAATCAATAAGTGCAGAAAATGTTTTCGGTTCATTCATAAAAGTGAAATCGGGATTGCTCTGTGCCCTGAACATCATTAAAACATAAAAGAAAAATGAAATGAAAAATGAAATGAGAAGCAATTTTGCAAATAACAGAATGGACTTTTTATCAATACGATTAATCAAGAAAAAAAGATATACTGTTGCTGGCAGAAGGTAAAGTGTCATAAGATGATTGGCAAACGCTAATCCAATCAGAGCAGCTGAAAAATACCATTTATTATTATTAATGTTTTCATTTTTCAGATGTGTTAGCAGAATATCAATTAAAAAAAATAATATAATTGATGTAAGAAATATCTGAAGTGAGTATACTTCCACCCTTGTTGATTGTTTCCAGAAAGTAATACTAAACGCATAGGTTAAGCCACCAATTATTGAAATTATTCTGACGGTCCATTTATCGAAAACTAAGTTAGAAAAAGCAGGAAATTTTTTTTCATTAATAAATAAATGAAAATTCAGCAGAAGCATTTCAACAATTTTAATAACAACTATAACGGTAAGTGTATTAAAGATACATTGAAGTAAATTGAGTTGGAATATCAACGGTTCAATAAACCGGATTTTTGAATAGATATAACCAATTATTGCAAATAGAGGATAACCCGTTGGATGTGCGATTCCCCAGGTTACTTGAACAGCTGCAAGTTCACCTGAATCTATTTCGCCTATCGAGCGGGATGTAGTTAATAAATAAATGATAAAAACAAAAATGCCAGTAAGAATGTGATAGTAATCAGAGAAAATTTTATAAACTGTTTTTGATTGATTTTCAGTTTTCATAATTAAAATCAAGTATTATAGAATTTTATTTTTAACTAGTTCCCTGATTGTATTCTCAGATAAACTGTGCTCAGGAAAAAATAAACGAATTTCACCAAATATTTTTTTAGCATTTTCAATTTTATTGTGAGCTAATTCATAAAGTAGCCGCTGCTCGAGCATAAAAGTTTTAAGTGCCCGAATATATTTCTCAGATTCACTGAACAAATTTTTACTAAATCTAATCTTCCTTTCAGATAAATTAATAGGATAATAAATAGTATCAACCCCAACTAAGAAAAATTCTTTCATCGGAACCAGATTGTGATGTTGAGGTAACTTTAATAGTCCCTTGCTGAATAACCTGTAAGCGACATCAAATGCAACAAAGGTAAATTTCCGGGGAATAATGACAAAGTTGCTGTCAAGAATTTCAGCAGCTTTATATTTTCTGTACCACTCGAATTCTAAATAACCGGATGGACTTATTATATTAACATCATTTCTGAATTTTTCAATATTCTGATAATACAATGCCGGTGATAGTATCGAACCCCAGTTATCAGTAAGCAGGATGGAATTTGCCGGCAATTCACTTACGGAGGATTTTAAAAAATCTTCCACTACAAAATATTCAGAACGGTCTGCATAGGCATAATTGACTAATATTTCTATCAAAACAAGGACTGCTAAAATCAGAAATATTAGTTGCCTTATTAAAATCTTCTTTCCGGTAGTTTTTACGAGAATTATAATTGGTAAAACTGATGACAGACTTAAAATAAAAAATGATACAAGAAAATACTCATTTATATCAGGAATATGATAAACTAAAGCGGTAACAATTGATACGATTAAAATTGAGTACAAATAAATTGATATTTTGTGATTAAGAACTGAAATCAGAATTATTCCGGCAATTCCCAAAAATAACGACAGTCCGAATTCTCCAAGTGAGAATGATTCATAATTAAGATTGAAGCTTAGCATTTTCAATAATTTTGAACCTTGCTGAAGCATTACATCCGAACTATCGAGTAGATATTTTGTGTACTCTTTAGCAGTTATATGATCAATTAATCTTTGCAGATTTGATGGATCTCCATAGGACCAAAGTGGATTACTTTGAGCCCGGAACATCATCAGCAGATAAAAGAGTGAGGTTATTGAAACAATTACTACCGAAAGAACAATTAATGCTTTAAAGCTTTGCTTATTAATTCCGTTTAATAGAAAAAATAAAAAAATAGTCGCGGGCAACAGATATGTTGTCATAAGATGATTTGAGAATGATAATCCAATCAATACTGCTATCAAAAGCCAGTCTTTGATAATATCCATATACCTCCGTTCAAAAACCGGATTGAAATTCCGGAGATATATTTTTATTGAATTATATATGATTACTGATGTAAGGAATATTTGCAGTGAATATACCTCAACTTTTGTACTGTTCAACCAAAATGTAGCACTAAATGCCAACATTAAACCTGGGAAAATTGAAACCAGAATTTTATTTGATGGTTTAAGCTGGAAATTTATATCTGACATTAAGGTTTTCTTACTGAGGAAATGTTGGAAATTATCCGAAATGAGCGATGCGGTTTTAATTAATATTACAACCGTTAATGAGCACCAGATAGAATTCAGTAAATTAAGTTTGACTAAAGTTGAACCCGGCAATGGAATTTGTAAAAATAAATATCCAAGTAAAGTAAATAATGGATAACCTGTTGGATGAGGGATGCTGAGAGTCGCCTGACACAAAGCAAGTTCACCGGAATCAAATTCACCAATTGATCTGCCAACTGTAAAGAGATAAATAATAAAGACGAACAATCCGGCTGATTCGGGATAATATTTATGAAGGATGTTTTTCAAACCAACTGAAGTTGATTAATTGTCATCTTACTTTTATATGCAATTCTCTAAGTTGCGCTTCATCTACATAAGATGGAGAATCATCCATCAGTGACATTCCGCTTGCGGTTTTAGGAAATGCAATTACATCCCTTATGGATTGTTCACCGGCAAAAATCATCGCCATTCTGTCAAAACCAAATGCAATACCGCCGTGTGGTGGTGCACCATATCTGAATGCATTCATTAAGAATCCAAATTTTGTTTGTGCTTCTTCATCGGATATTCCCAGAACTTTAAACATTTTTGCCTGTAGTTCTGAATTGTGTATTCTGATACTTCCACCAGCAATTTCATTTCCGTTCAGAACAAGATCATAAGCTCTTGCTTTTACTTTCGATGGATCTGTTTCCATCAAAGGAATGTCTTCTAATTTTGGTGAAGTGAAAGGATGATGCATTGCGTAGTATCGTTTGGTCTCTTCATCCCATTCAAAAAGAGGGAAATCAGTAACCCAAAGTAATTTTGGTTCGGCATCCGGTTTAATCAAGTCAAGTCTGCGGGCCATTTCCAGGCGAAGTTGTCCTGCGATGTTTAGTGTTTTTAATCTGTCCCCTGAAAGAATAAAAATTAAATCACCCGGTTTTGCATTTAACTCTTTGACGAGATTTTGTTTTTCTTCTTCTGTAAAGAATTTCATTGTCGGGGATTCGAGTTCAGTTCCGCTTTCAGATTGCTTTACTCTAATCCAGATTAAACCTTTTGCACCATAACCTTTCACAAAATCTGTCAACACATCAAGCTGATTTCTTGTATACTCACCACAACCGGGTGCAAGCAAACCTGAAATAATTCCACCTGTATCAATGGCATCTTTAAATACTCTGAACTCAGTTGTAGAGAAGATATGATTAAGATTTTTCATTTCAAGATCAAACCGCAAATCAGGTTTATCGCTGCCATATTTTTCCATTGCATCATCAAATGTTAATCTCGGAATCGGAGTCTGAAGGTCTTTATTCCATATTTCTTTAAATAAGATTTTCATCAACCCTTCAACAATCTGAAAAATATCTTCCTGATCTACAAAAGACATCTCAACATCTATCTGTGTAAATTCTGGTTGTCTGTCAGCACGAAGATCCTCATCACGGAAACATTTAACAATCTGAAAATATCTATCCATCCCGGCGACCATCAGAATCTGTTTATAAGTTTGAGGTGATTGAGGAAGTGCATAGAATTTTCCTTTGTGTAATCTGCTTGGAACCAGAAAATCTCTTGCACCTTCGGGAGTGCTTTTCATAAGAACCGGTGTTTCAACTTCAATAAAATTATTAGTATCAAAATATTTTCTGGTTATCTGATACATTTTATGGCGAAGCAGAAGATTGTTCTGAAGTTTTGGTCTTCGTAAATCGAGGTAACGATATTTGAGTCGTAAATCTTCGTGAGTATCTATATCATCTCTGATTGGAAAAGGAGGAGTAGCAGCTTCATTCAGAATGAAAAGTTTATTAACCATCACATCAATCTGTCCTGTTTCGAGTTCGTGATTTTCAGTTCCTTCAGGTCTTTTCCTTACAACACCATCAATTGAAATTACGAATTCACTTCTTAAATCTTTAGCAGCGTGATGTGCTTCAGAATTAAAGTGCGGCTCAAATACAACCTGAGTTATTCCATATCTGTCACGAAGTTCAATAAATATTACTCCGCCAAGATCTCTTCGTTTATCCACCCAGCCATTGAGAACAACTGATTCTCCGATATTATTCTCGCGCAGTTCGCCACAAGTGTGAGTTCGTCTCTTGAAATACATCTTATATTAAATACTCCTTCAATATTTTGTGGGCAAAGATAATTATTTGAAGTTGGCTATACAACAAACGCATCGTTAAACGAATGCTTTTGATGAATTAAAAATTTATATTTAAGTATGAACATAATAGAAATTATACGCAAGAAAAGAGATGGTAAATCTCTTTCATCAGAAGAAATCCAATTCCTAATAAATAATTATACTTCGGGCAAAATTCCGGATTATCAGTTCTCTGCTTTTCTGATGGCAGCATTCTTAAATGGACTGAATAAATCAGAAACTGCTGCACTCACTCATGCAATGCTTTACAGCGGAAAGGTTGTTGATTTATCTTCAATCAAAGGTTCAAAAGTTGATAAACATTCCACAGGAGGAGTTGGTGATAAAACTTCCTTAATTATTGCACCGATTGCCGCAGTTGCAGGCGTTTATGTTCCGATGATTTCTGGCAGAGGGCTTGGACACACCGGCGGTACATTAGACAAACTTGAATCTATTCCCGGCTTCAGAACTGATCTTAATCTTAAAGAATACAAAAAAGCTCTGATGAAAATTGGTGCAGTTTTAATCGGACAAACTAAAGAAATTGCTCCAGCCGATAAATTGATTTACTCACTTCGTGATGTTACTGCAACAGTTGAATCAATTCCATTGATAACCGGAAGTATTATGAGTAAAAAACTTGCCGAGGGAATTGATGCCTTAGTTCTGGATGTGAAGACCGGTAATGGTGCATTTATGAAAGATCCAGAGGACGCCGAGCAATTAGCTTTTTCATTATACAATACTGCAAAAGCATTTAATAAGAAGTGTCTTGCCTTTATAACAGATATGAATCAACCTCTTGGTAATTATATCGGTAACTGGCTTGAAGTTTATGAATCAATTCAGGTTTTAAGAGACGGAAAGAAAAATGACCTTACAGAATTATCATTGGTATTAGCCGGAGCAATGATTTATCTTGGTAAGAAATCCAATTCATTAGATGATGGTATTGAAAAAGCGATAAAGATTCTCAGCTCAGGACAGGCATTTGATAAATTTGTTCAGATTGTGAAAGCACAGGGTGGAGATGTTAATTACATCAAATATCCTGAGAAGTATCCGAAATCAAAATACTGTAAAAAAATAAAATTAATGAACGATGGTTATCTTTCATATGTTAATACTTATGAAATAGGTATGGCTGCAATTGATTTGGGTGCAGGAAGATTAAAAAAGGAAGAGAGAATAGATCCAAAAGCCGGAATAATTTTCAACTATAAAATTGGTGATAAGATTACTCAGAATGATATAATCGCGGAAATATTTTCTGATTCAAAAGAAAAAATTAATTTAGCTGAAAAAAGAATTCTCAGTGCTGTAAAATTATCTGATAAAAAAGTAAATAAACCTGCTCTTGTTAAAAAGCTAATAAAATAAAGGAGAAAAGCTATGGCAACAAAAAAAGATATAGCAAAGGAACTTCAGAAAAGTTACTGGATGGAAATCGAAACCGTAATGAACTACATCGCTGCTTCAGTTAACCTTGATGGTGTCCGTGCTGAAGAAATAAAAAAATCTTTAGCTGCTGACATTGCCGAGGAAATTACCCACGCACAAACTTTAGCAAAAAGAATAAAGGAACTCGATGGTATTGTTGAAGGATCAATGAAATTCAATGCTGAACAAAAATCCCTCCAACCGAAAAAAGATACTACTGATGTGGTTGCTGTTATTGAAGGCGTTATTGAAGCTGAACACGGAGCAATTGCTCAGTATAATAAAATTATCAAAATGTGTGATGGCGTTGATTATGTTACACAGGATATGGTAATTAGTTTACTGGCACAGGAAGAATCGCATTTAATCGAATTCCGCGGATTTCTGAAAGAGTATAAGAAATAATACTTTTACTAACTAATTCTTCGTTTCGCCACGAATTTCTTAAATCACAGTAAGGTAATGAAATTCGTGGTTTCCTTTATTTATATAGCCAATCAACATTATATTTAAGCATTAAATAAACTTTATTTACGAGGCAATTATGCTTTTTATTATAGCAACTTTAGCCGCAATAGCTGCTCTTTTTGTACATATTAACGCAAAGAAAAAATTTAACAAAGCTGAAGCTACTTTTTCTTTCATCGGATTTATTATCGCGTCATTAATTGCATTAGCACAGCTGTTTACTGTTATTCCCGCCGGACATGTCGGTGTAATTGATTTCTTTGGAAATGTAAGCGACAATACTTTATATCCAGGTGTTAATTTCGTAAATCCTCTTGCTAATGTTGTTAAGTTTGATGCAAGAACTCAGGAACTTAAAGAAGAAATGACTGTTCCATCAAAAGAAGGACTTAGTGTTCAGTTAGAAATAAGTTTGCTTTATTCTTTAAGTTTTCAGAATGCCAACAAAATTTACAAAACTGTGGGTGAAGATTATGTTGATAAAATTGTTGTACCACAATTCAGATCAGTTGTACGTGGAGTAACATCAAAATATGAAGCACGTGCATTATACACTGCAGAAAGAGAAAAACTTGCCAAACAGATTGAACAGGAGCTTACTTCTTTAGTCGGGCCTCGTGGAGTAACAATTGAAGCCGCTGCTTTAAGGAAAATCACTTTACCTCCGGGTTTAACTGCTTCTATCGAAGAAAAACTTAAAGCTGAGCAGGAAAGCCAGAGGATGCAGTTCATACTTGAGAAAGAAAGATTGGAAGCTGAGAGAAAAAAGATTGAAGCACAGGGAATTTCTGATTTCCAGAAAATTGTTTCACAGGGAATAAGCGAACAATTACTTAAATGGAAAGGAATTGAGGCAACCGAAAAACTTGCTAACTCCCCCAACTCAAAAATTGTAGTTATCGGAGCCGGCAAAGAAGGATTGCCAATAATTTTAGGCGGTGATAAATAAATCAGTAAAATTTATGATTCCATTCATTCATACATTAAATACTATTTTACCATTTTTTTATCTGATTACCTTCATAATTTATTTTTATGATTTTCAGAAAGGTGGCAAAAGATTTCATAACTCAAAAAGATTATTTCTGTTCCTGACACTATTGTTTCATTTTCTTTATCTTATGTTAAGAACCATTGAATTTGATCATCCTCCTATTACAAATGTTTTTGAAATATTTACTGTACTCGCATTTTCAATCAGCTTTTCTTATTTCATTTTAGAGCTTGTTACCGATATCCGCGGTACGGGTATGTTTATAATTATCATATCAATAGTTTTTCAGTTAATCTCTTCGCTGTTAATTCAGGACCTCGTTGAAGTAAAAGAAGTTTTGAGAAGCAATTTGCTTGGTAGTCATGTTTTTAGCGCCTTACTTGGTTATGCAGGAATTACAATCTCTGCAGTATATGGATTTCTCTATCTGATTCTTTACAAAGAATTAAAGACAAGTAAGTTCGGAATAATTTTCGACAGACTACCTAATCTTGAGGTTCTTGAAAAATTAAGTTTCTACTCTGCTGTGATTGGGTTTATTCTTCTTACAGTTGCAATAGTCATTGGAATAATCTGGCTGCCTCAGGCATTTCCTAAATTCTCTTATACAGATCCGAAATTAATCGGAACAATGGTCGTCTGGATTCTTTATGGAATTGGTTTAATAAACAAGATTACCGGAAAGTGGCGAGGTAAAAAATTAATAATACTTTCGATTATCGGATTTTCACTTGCAATTTTTTCAACGATTCTCACAAACTTTCTTGCAAAAAGTTTTCATTCATTTTATTAAGACACGATGAATCTGTTAGGAATTTCAATCAATCATAGAACTGCACCTGTTGACTTAAGAGAAGCTCTTCACTTAAGTGAGGAAGAAATAAAAAATTTAATTCAACAGACTAAAGACAAAATTTTGTCTGAAGGTATTGTTATATCAACCTGTAACAGAACAGAGATTTTTGGTATTCCAAAGCAAGAAGGCGTTACTCATTTTGATCTTCAAAATCTTATAATCAATTTTAAATCTGCTGCACAGGTATCAGAAGAAAATTTTCAGAAGTTTATTTCAAGGGAATCAGTTGAGCATTTATTCAGAGTTGCAACCGGAATTGATTCATTGTTAATTGGTGACAATCAGATTTTCAAACAGGTTAAGGATGCATTTCTTATCTCAGAGGAAATGAACTTTGCCGGATTTCTGATGAAAAGAATTATGGATGCCGCCGTTCGTGTTGGTAAAAGAGCAATCAGCGAAACAGCAATCAGTGAAGGTGCAGTTACTGTAAGCTATGCAGCAGTTCAGCTTGTTGAAAAAATATTTGCCAATCTATCAAAGAAATCTGCTTTAGTAATCGGTACAGGGGAAACCGGTGAAATTGCAGCAAAGCATTTGAGAGACAGAGGAATAGGAAGACTTGCTCTGACTAACCGCACTTTTGAAAAAGCAGAAAAGCTCGCTACTGAATTGAATACCGCTGTCTTCCCTTTTGATACTTTCAAAGATCATCTTCACAACT